>Ga0214919_10001465_pt1 | contig 38632 bp, 33 predicted proteins | sample LL1503_MetaG_FD_177994 | JGI IMG/M metagenome (GOLD analysis project Ga0214919, IMG submission 177994) | Freshwater microbial communities from Lake Lanier, Atlanta, Georgia, United States - LL-1503 | ecosystem: Environmental > Aquatic > Freshwater > Lake | place: USA: Georgia | collected...
ATTCATTTAGGATTGCCGGCTTCATTTCATTACGCCGTCTTCCTAAATGTTGGTCTTACCCAAATTCATTTAGGATTGCCGGCTTCATTTCATTACGCCGTCTTCCTAAATGTTGGTCTTACCCAAATTCATTTAGGATTGCCGGCTTCATTTCATTACGCCGTCTTCCTAAATGTTGGTCTTACCCAAATTCATTTAGGATTGCCGGCTTCATTTCATTACGCCGTCTTCCTAAATGTTGGTCTTACCCAAAGCCTCTACAATCCCGAATTTCGGGATTGCGGGGCATTTTTATTTATTTGCTTTTTCGAGCGAGCTCGAATCGCCATAAATTAAAAATGCCCCGACACTACGTGTCGAGGCATTTGTGCCCAGAACAGGAATCGAACCTGCACATCCTTGCGAACGCTAGATTTTGAGTCTAGTGCGTCTACCAATTCCGCCATCTGGGCAGGGGTGCAATATTACACTATTAACGAAAATCTGCCAAAATACGATCTAGGTATTTTTTCTTGTAGTAATACTCCTTTATTTGCAACATTCCTTCTTGGGAAATAGTATCGACCGAACTAGTTTCCAAATACGCTTTAATAGGGCTGTAAATTTCATTTTCAATAATTTTTACTTTATCAAGAACCATCTTTTTCTCTGTTTCATCGATTGCATCCATCCATGCCTCATTTAATTCCATCATTTCCATTAAAAAATCGGGACGTAAGGCATATTTCTCATCAGCTTCTATACAACCTTTAATTTCTAAAACATAGGGTAATACTAAAGCCGGATTTTGTAAAAGCGTAAAGGCTTTATTGGCCATCGCAGATTTTTCTAGTGCTTCCTCTTGCTCTGTTTCGCTACCTTGGGTAAATTTATCAGGATGGGAAGCACGCTGAATTGCCATAAAAGCTGCACGCAATTTTATCGTATCTACTTGAAAACCAATAGGGAGACCGAACAATTCAAAATAGTTCATTTTAATATTTTGTATATTGTGTAAAATTACCAAAATGCCGGTTATTGGGCTTATTAAAGAAGGAAAAGTTCCTAGCGACAATAGAGTGGCGCTTACGCCAAAGCAGTGTAGTTATTTAGTAACTCAATTCCCTGATTGGGATATTATAGTGGAATCCTCTCTCAATAGATGCTTTAAAGACAGAGAATACGAAAGAGAAGGGATCAAAATAGTACAAGATATTAGTAGTGCAGACATCTTATTAGGCATTAAAGAAGTGCCCAAAGAGCAGTTAATTCCCAATAAAAAGTATTTGTTTTTCTCTCATACCAAAAAGGCGCAGGTGTTTAATCAGGCATTGTTTCATGCATTAATGGATAAAAATATTACCCTTATCGATTATGAATGTTTAGAACATGAAGATGGACAAAGACTTATTGGTTTTGGATTTTTTGCAGGTATAGTTGGTGCGCACAATGGCATTATGGCTTATGGCAATAGAACCAAAGAATTTAAGTTAAGTAGAGTGAAGGAGGTGAAAGATTATATGGAATTAATACATACTTATTTTGGTTTGAAATTACCCAATATAAAAATTGCAATCACGGGTTCTGGTAGAGTCGCACATGGTATTTTAGAAATTATGAATTTAATGGATGTGCAGCAAGTAGAACCTGATGAGTATATTAATAGGAAGTATGCGTATCCAGTGTATGTACATTTAAAAGGCGCAGACTTGTATATACACAAAACAAAAGATTCGTATGATCGTACCGATTTTCATGCACATCCTGAAAACTATAATTGTTTATTTAATAATTATATTAACCATACTCATATTTTAATGAATGGTATTTATTGGGAGCCAGGCATTGCACCACTTTTTAGCATGGACGATTTAAAAGAAGACGAATTTGCTTTAACCACAATTGCAGATATTACGGATGATGCGCATGGAAGTGTTCCATGCAATTTGGGTGATTCAACAGCGGAAGATCCTATATATGGGGTGAATATTAGCACTTGTGAAAAAACTGCGCCCTATATGCACAATGGAATAGATATAATGGCAGTAGGCAATTTGCCTAACGAATTGCCTCGAGACGCCAGTAGATATTTTGGTGAACAATTAATTAAATATGTAATTCCAGATTTAATTGCTGGAGGGAACAACATTATAGAAGGTGCAACTATGTTGGATAAAGGAAAACTAAGTGCTAAGTTTTCTTATTTGGCTGATTATTCAAAACACTAAATCTTTAGAAGGTATGATGAGGAAGCGTTTTACAAATGCAAATAATAATCTTTAAGTAGATCTGTGAATGCTGTTGAATAACTGTTATCTGTATTTTTAATGACAATTTTATTTCTTAGCACTATCAATTCTTTGTGTAAGCCTTGTTTATTTTTCTGAAAATGTAGAAAAGATCTAAAGGGTAAATGTTTTACATCGTTATATACCAATACTTCTTCCACTAAGTTTAATTGTTGAGCTTCCGCTAATTTTTGCATAGTATAGGCACGAAGCGTAGGTACTAAAACCATAAAACTTCCATTATCCATTAATAAAGTGGCAACATTTTCTATTAAAGTAGACCAGGCTAATTCAGTACTATGCGATGCTTTATTTTTATTGGCATCAGGTGATTTTAAATCGCCTTCATAAAAGGGAGGATTGGTTATTATGACATCAAAAAATGGAGGATCAGTATGTTTTACATGCGTAAAAGTAGCCGTGTAGTTTTGTATGGAATCATTCACAAGATGAAGACGTTCTTTCCAAGGACTTAATGTAAAATTTGAACTGGCTTCTGCAGCTGCTTGTGATTCAATTTCTACAGCAGTTATGTTGGTTTTAGATTTTTCAGTGACTTGAGCTAGCATTAAACTTAATAAACCAGTTCCAGTTCCAATATCTAAAATAGTCTTAGCATTCTTTGTTGAAATTTGTTGTGCAGCCCAGGCCCCAAATAAACATGCATCAGTACATACTTTCATTGAAGTATGCTGCTGATGCACGATAAACTGTTTACATTGAAAATAGGGGTTAGCCACTATTCTGCACTTAAACTAGCTCCTAAATATTCTTTATTTAATCTAGCAATGTTCGCTATGGAGATTTCTTTAGGACAAGTTGCTTCACAAGCACCTGTATTGGTACAAGATCCAAATCCTTCTTTATCCATTTGCGCTACCATATTTAATACACGTGATTTTCTTTCTGGAGCACCTTGTGGCAACAAAGCTAAATGAGATACTTTAGCACTTAAAAATAACATAGCAGAACTATTCTTACAGGCTGCTACGCAAGCACCACATCCAATACACATTGCTGCTGCAAAAGCATCATCAGCATTTTGCTTTTCTATAGGTAGGCTATTGCCATCAACAGCATTACCTGTATTGACACTAATATAACCACCTGCTTGTATAATTCTATCAAAGGCAGAACGGTCAACGGTTAAATCCTTTACAATAGGAAAGGAGTTTGCTCTCCATGGTTCAATCACAATAGTTTCACCGTCTTTAAAAGCACGCATATGCAGTTGACAAGTGGTGTTGGCTTGCCAAGGACCATGTGGCTTTCCATTAATATATAAAGAACACATACCGCAAATGCCTTCACGACAATCATGGTCAAAGGCAACTGGGTCTCCGCCTTCGGTAATTAATTTTTCATTTAAAATATCCAGCATTTCTAAAAAAGACATTTCATCTGAAATACCAGCAACATCATAAGTTACAAATGCACCAGCCGTATTGGCATTTCTTTGGCGCCAAACTTTCACTTTTAAATTCATTGTATTTTGAGACATAGCTAAAAAATTATTCTGTAAATATTTTGTGTTAGTGTTGAGTGATTATTTATAATTACGTTGACTTGGTTTGATGACATCGTATTTCAACTCTTCTTTATGTAACTGCCATTCATGTTCGCCTTTGTTTTCCCAAGCAGAAACAAACATAAAGTTTTCATCATCTCTTAAAGCTTCTCCTTCTGGAGTTTGGTATTCTTCTCTAAAGTGTCCGCCACAACTTTCTTCTCTAGCTAGTGCATCAACACACATTAATTCTCCTAGTTCAATAAAGTCGGCTACACGGTTGGCTTTATCTAATTCAGGGTTATACTCATTAATTTCTCCAGGAATTCTTAGATCAGACCAGAATTCTTTTTTCAAAGCTTGCACTTCTTTTATAGCTTGTGTTAGTCCTTCTTTATTTCTAGCCATTCCACATTTGTCCCAGATAATTTTACCTAAACGTTTGTGAAAACTTTCTGCAGATTGTTTGCCATTAATATTTTTTAAAGAAGCTATACGGTCTGCTACTTTTTTAGCCGCTTCTTCAAAGGCAGGATGTGTAGTAGGTATTGCAGCATTGTAAATTTCATCTGCTAAATTATTACCCACTGTATAAGGCGCTACAAAGTAGCCATCTGCTAAACCCTGCATTAAGGCACTTGCTCCTAAACGGTTCGCACCATGGTCACTAAAGTTAGCTTCTCCTAAAGCATATAAACCAGGCACTGTAGTTTGTAATTCATAATCTACCCATAAACCGCCCATGGTATAATGCACGGCTGGATAAATACGCATAGGCACTTCGTATGGATTTTCTCCAGTGATTTTTGCGTACATTTCAAATAGGTTACCATATTTTTCTTTCACGACTTCTTTACCTAAGGCAATAATTTGATCGGCTGATACATTAGAAAGTCCTTGTTTGCTCACTTCAATTTTACCATATCTTAAGATAGCTGCTGCATAATCTAAATACACCGCTTGTTTAGAAGTACCTACACCAAATCCAGCATCACATCTTTCTTTTGCTGCTCTTGAAGCTACATCACGTGGAACTAAATTTCCAAAAGCAGGGTAGCGACGCTCTAAAAAATAATCTCTATCGGCTTCTGGTATTTCATTTGCTTTTCTTGTCTCTCCTATATTTTTAGGCACCCATATACGTCCATCATTTCTTAAAGACTCTGACATCAATGTTAATTTAGATTGATGATCGCCACTTACCGGTATACAAGTTGGGTGAATTTGAGTGAAACAAGGGTTGGCAAAATAAGCACCTTGCTTATGCGCTTTCCAAGCAGCGGTTACATTTGATCCCATCGCATTGGTTGATAAATAATATACATTACCATATCCACCAGAACATATTAAAACAGCATGTCCAAAATGTTTTTCTAATTCACCTGTAATTAAATTACGTGCAATTATACCTTTTGCCTTTCCATCAATTTTTACAATGTCCAACATTTCATGTCTTGCATGCATGGTTACATTGCCTAATGCTACTTGACGCTCTAAAGCTTGGTAAGCACCAATTAATAATTGTTGACCCGTTTGTCCTGCTGCATAAAAAGTTCTTTGAACCTGTGTACCACCAAAACTACGGTTACTTAATAATCCACCATATTCACGAGCAAAGGGTACACCCTGTGCCACACATTGATCAATAATATTCGAACTCACTTCTGCTAAGCGATGAACGTTGGCTTCGCGCGCACGGTAATCACCCCCTTTAATAGTATCGTAAAATAATCTGAAAACACTATCTCCGTCGTTTTGATAATTCTTGGCAGCATTAATACCTCCTTGTGCTGCAATACTATGTGCACGACGAGGAGAATCTTGAAAACAAAATGCTTTTACTTTATATCCCAATTCACCCATGGCAGCAGCAGCAGAAGCGCCAGCAAGACCCGTGCCTACAATAATGACTTCCATTTTTCTTTTGTTGGCAGGGTTCACTAACTTACAATGACCTTTATAGTCTACCCATTTGTCATCTAATTTTCCGGATGGTATTTTTGAGTCTAACATATTTAATCTTTTATCTATCGTTTAGAATATTTTTATTTTCAAATTTTAATTTACCCAGTGTAAATAAAAACTAATGGGCATCATGGCAAAAGCCAAAGGAATAATAATAGCAAAACCATATCCTAAGGTACTTATCATGGCATGATATCTTTTATTATGAACACCAATGGTTTTGAATGCACTTTGAAAACCATGAGCCAAGTGATAGGCTAAGGCTATACAAGAAATAACATAAAATAAAACCACCCAACAATTTTGAAAAGTATCTTGCATCACAGCATATAAATTATGCACTATAAATCCATTGCCTAAATCCATTTCTGCAACGCCTGTAATTCTGGATGGAATCCAAAAATGTTTCCAATGAATAATAAAAAACATTAATAATATAGTTCCTAAAATAGCCATGCTTCTGCTATACCATTTACTACCTTTTGAATAATTTACTTCATAGCCAATTTTTCTTTTGCTTCTATTTTCTAAGGTTAGCATATAGCCTTGAATAATGTGTAGAAAAATTCCTAAGAACAATCCAATTTCTAAAATGCGGGGTACTACAAAACTTCCCATAAAATGAGCAGCCTTGTTAAACATAACACCACCATCCATAGCCCAAATGCAAGCATTCAATCCTGCATGTACCACTAAAAATAAGACTAAGAAAATACCCGTGAAAGCCATTACTAATTTTTTTCCCACGGAGGATGTAAACATTTGCTTAAAGGTCATAATAAGATGTATTTTAAATCGGTGCAAAAGTAAGTACGAATTGCGAGCTTAGAATAAATCGTAGCATGATTTTTCACAGAATTCATAAATAAATAAAACAAGTCCTTCAAAAAGCCCCTTTAGATAAGTTATTCACCACTTGTATAAAAATTGAGCCGTGAACATATATTGACTTAATTTTATACCATGATTAAAGTGCTAACTATACTTTGGAATAGCTTCAAAATGGCCCTTGGAGAGTTAAAAGCCAATAAGCTAAGAACCTTTCTTTCTCTATTTGGCATCACCATTGGTATCTTTTGTATCATTGGGGTTTTGGCCACCATTGATAGTTTACAATCAAAAATTAAAAGCGACTTATCAAGTTTTGGAAACAATTCGGTCTATATTGATAAATGGGATTATTCCGGAGGCCCTGAATATCCTTGGTGGAAATTTGTTAAACGACCAAGTATGAAAATGGAGGAAATGGAGTTCGTTAAAAAGAAGAGTACGCTGGCTTCCAATATGGCTTTTGTTATGCAAACCCAAGAGTCTTTTTCTTATCAGGATAATGTATTAAAAGGGGTTAATATATACGGGATTACTCCAGATTATAAAAAAATACAATCTTTTAATATTGGGTATGGAAGGTATTTAAGTGAGTCAGATTTTACACGTGGAGTACCTTATGTAGTGATAGGATATAAAGTGGCAGAGGAGTTATATGGAAAAGCCGATAAAGGAGTGGGTAAAACCATTACTTACAAAGGTCGCAAGCTCTTAGTCATTGGAGTCATTGAAAAACAGGGTTCTGCTATTATTAATGGATATGATTATGATAAGAGTACTATTGTTACGCATAATTATATGGCTTCGGTTTATAATCCCGACAATTTAGGACCCATTATTATGGTGCAACCTAAACCAGGCATTACTTCCAAGGCTTTACAAGAAGAGCTAACGGGTATCATGCGTCAAATTAGAAAACTAAGTCCAACACAGGATGATAATTTTACTTGTAATGATGTGGCTCAATTTAAAGACCAAGTGGAGAGTGTATTTGGTGCAGTGAATAAAGGTGGTTGGGCCATTGCAGGACTTTCTTTAATAGTGGGTGCGTTTGGGGTTGCCAATATAATGTTCGTAACAGTGAGAGAAAGAACTAGTCAAATTGGATTAAAAAAAGCGATAGGTGCCAAAAGTTCCTCTATTTTATATGAGTTTTTATTAGAGAGTGCTTTTTTATGTATTATAGGAGGTTTGGTAGGGCTATTTTTAGTTTGGATACTTACTTTAGCATTGAGTTCATTTCTTCCATTTGCTATAACCATTGCGCCTAGTATTATATTTTTAGCCTTTAGTATTTGTATTATTTTAGGAGTGGTTTCAGGAATTATTCCTGCCTCTATTGCTGCTAAAATGAATCCGGTAGAAGCTATTAGAACAAAGTAATAATCGTATTTTTTTAAGCTTTATCTTTGTGGGGTGAATACTCCATCTATAACTATATTAGCCATAGAATCTTCCTGCGATGAAACCGCTGCCTCCATTATAGTGAATGGAAAAATCTTGTCCAATTTTATTGCCAATCAAACCATACATGAAAAATTTGGAGGAGTAGTGCCGGAATTGGCCAGTAGAGCACATATGGAAAACATTGTACCCGTGGTAGATGCCGCCTTAAAAAAAGCCTTCCCTGAAAATACAGTTACTCAAAGTTTAGCGAATTTAGATGCTATTGCATTTACACAAGCACCAGGTTTAATTGGGAGTTTATTAGTGGGTGCACAATTTGCAAAGTCTTTGGCACTATCACTTGACAAGCCCTTAATTGCGGTGCATCATATGCAAGCACATGTGTTGGCAAATTTGATAGATGATCCAAAACCAAGTTTCCCTTTTTTATGTTTAACAGTAAGTGGTGGGCATACACAAATAGTAAGGTGTAATAGTGCTTCTAACATGGTGATATTGGGTGAAACCATTGATGATGCTGCTGGAGAAGCATTCGATAAAATTTCAAAATTATTAGGACTACCTTATCCTGGTGGACCGCTCTTAGATAAATTAGCACAGCAAGGAAATCCCAAAGCCTTTGTTTTTGCAAAACCTCAAGTACCTAATTTAGATTATTCTTTTAGTGGATTAAAAACAAGTGTTTTGTATTTTTTACAAAAACAATCGCCTGAATTTATCCAAGAAAATCTAAATGATTTATGTGCTTCTGTTCAATATACTATTGTAGAGATCTTATTAAAACAGCTCAAAAAAGCAATACAGGAAACCGGCATTCATGAGTTTTGTATTGCTGGGGGAGTGAGTGCTAATTCAGGCCTTCGACATGGGGTAGCCCAACTTGCACAAAAAACAAAGTCCACGGTATTTTTGCCCGCTTTTGAATACTGCACCGACAATGCTGCTATGATTGCCATGGCCGCTCATTTTAAGTACGTAGAAGGGGCTTTTGAAAGTTTAGCTATTACCGCAAGCGCAAGAGCAAATTGGTAAATTAAAAAGGATTAACTTTGCAGCCTCAAAAACAGTTCACAAATGATTAGTGCAAGAAACGTCACCTTAGCCTATGGTAAAAGGGTTTTATTCGATGAAGTGAATATTAGCTTCACGAAAGGAAATTGTTATGGTATCATTGGCGCCAATGGTGCTGGAAAATCTACTTTTTTAAAAATATTAAGTGGGGAAATTGAACCCAATAAAGGCACGGTTGAAATTACACCAGGAGAAAGAATGGCCGTATTAAAACAAAATCAATTTGAATTTGATGAGCAAACTGTTTTGAATACAGTTTTAATGGGGCATAAAAGAATGTGGGAGGTAATGCATGCTAAAGATGCTTTATATGCTAAAGAAGATTTTACCGAAGAAGATGGTATTAAAGCGGGTGAAATGGAAGCTGAGTTTGGGGAGATGGGTGGATATGAATCTGAAAGTAATGCGGCTAGTTTATTAAGTGATTTAGGTGTGAAGGAATCGATGCACCAAGATTTAATGAAAGATATTCCAAGCAATTTTAAACTTCGAGTTTTATTAGCACAATCTCTATTTGGTAATCCTGATATTTTATTATTAGATGAGCCTACGAATGGTTTGGATATTGAAACTATTGGATGGTTGGAGAATTTCTTAGCCGATTATCAAAATATAGTACTAGTTGTAAGTCACGATCGTCACTTCTTAGATACAGTGTGTACGCACGTTTCAGACGTTGACCGTTCTAAAATAAAAACATTTACAGGCAACTATTCTTTCTGGTATGAGTCGTCTCAGTTAATGGCACGTCAAATGTCAGACAAGAATAAAAAGAATGAAGACAAACGTGCAGCCTTATTAGATTTTATTGCGCGTTTCTCGGCGAATGCAAGTAAGAGTAAGCAAGCAACTTCTCGTAAAAAAGCATTAGAGAAATTAACCATTGAAGAAATTGAACCATCTAACAGAAAATATCCAGGTATTATTTTTCAACCACTACGTGAAGTGGGCAATCAAATTTTGAATGTAGAAAAATTAAAAAAAGAAGTAGATGGCCGTGTATTATTCAAAGACGTTTCTTTTTCAGTTAGTAAAAATGATAAAATTGCTTTTTTAAGTAGAGACCCATTAGCCATTACTTATTTCTTCGACATTATTAATAACAATGGTAAAGCTGATGGCGGAAGTTTTGAGTGGGGAACCACTATTACTAGTGCTTACTTACCAATGGAACATAATGGTTTCTTTAATGAAGCCTACACTTTAATGGATTGGCTTAGACAGTATGTTCCAGCCCATGTAACTGATGCCGATGAGCCCTTTATTAGAGGGTTTTTAGGCAAGATGTTATTTAGTGGAGATGATGTATCCAAAAAGACCAATGTCTTAAGTGGGGGAGAAAAAGTACGCTGTATGGTGAGTAAAATGATGCTTCAAAACCCAAATGTGGTTATTTTGGATCAACCTACGAACCATTTAGACTTAGAAAGTATCCAAAGCTTTAACGAAGGCTGTCAAAACTACCCAGGTGTGGTATTAATCACTTCACATGACCATACTTTCATGCAAACAGTGGCCAATAGAGTGATCGAAATTACCCCTAAAGGGATCATTGATAGATTGATGACTTTTGATGAATATATGGAAGATAAAAGGGTACAGGAATTAAGGGCGGAAATGTATGCATAAGGCCTACTAAATCCCTTATAGCTTCATGAAAACCAACATTTTATCCTTTTTTATACCTAATTGGGTGAAATCTTCAAAAAAACACTAAAATAAATGGGAGTGTAAAGGTTATTTACTTACCTTTGCCGTCCGTAAAAAATAATTTCTCATGGCTAGAGTATGTCAATTAACAGGAAAGAAGCCGATGTCTGGAAACAGTGTTTCGCACTCCAACATCAAGACTAAACGTCGTTTCCTTCCGAATTTGCAAAAGAAGCGTTTCTACTTCATAGAAGAAGATCGCTGGATTACCTTAAAAGTATCAACTGATGCTATCAGAACCATTAATAAGAATGGTTTAGCTTCTGTTGTTAAAGATCTTAGAGCCCAAGGCGACAAGATATAATTAACCCAATTAAGTATAACTTATAATATACCATCATGGCAAGGAAAGGAAATAGAGTTCAAGTAATATTAGAGTGCACTGAGCACAAGACTACTGGTTTACCAGGAACTAGTCGTTATATTACTACAAAGAACAAGAAGAATACTCCAGATCGTTTGGAGTTCAAAAAGTATAACCCAATTTTGAAAAAAGTAACGTTACATAAAGAAATTAAATAGACATGGCAAAATCAGCATCTAAAAACGCGAAAGTAAAAGATCTTAAGGCTTCAGCTGAAGCAAAAAACTGGACTAAAGTAATTAAAGCTATCCGTAGCCCTAAAACAGGCGCGTATACTTTTAAAGAGAATATCGTTCACAAAGATCTTGTAAAAGAATTCTTAGCCGCGAAATAGTTTTAAAATCTGATTACAGATTTTAATCTTCTACAAAACATTTAAAGTTCAGACCTAGTCTGGACTTTTTCTTTTTAACCTATACTAGATTCTATATTTATTGATTAAATTTACAACATGAGTTTTTTAGGTAAATTATTTGGAAAAAAAGAAAAGGAGACCCTCAATGAAGGGTTAGAGAAAACCAAGAAGGGGTTTTTGGAAAGAATTTCTAAAGCTATTATTGGAAAAACTTCTGTTGATGAAGAAGTGCTAGATCAATTAGAAGAGGAATTAATAGGTGCTGATGTGGGTGTCGAAACAACTTTAGCCCTCATTGAAAAATTACAACAGCGCGTAAAAAAAGAAAAATATTTATCTACCACTGAATTAAACGGCTTATTGCACCAAGAAATCGTTTCTTTATTAGTAGATGCGCCTTCACAGCAGCTTGGATTTATTCCGCCCGCAGATACAAAGCCTTATGTAATATTAGTAGTGGGGGTGAATGGTGTAGGTAAAACAACTACTATTGGTAAATTAGCACATCATTACAAAGAAGCAGGTAATACAGTGATACTAGGTGCTGCAGACACTTTTAGAGCTGCAGCAGCCGATCAATTAACTATTTGGAGCGAAAGAGTGGGTGTAGATATTGTGAAACAAAATCATGGAGCAGATCCTAGTGCGGTGGCTTTTGATACCATTCAATCTGCCATTGCCAAGAATGCAGATGTTGTTTTAATTGATACAGCAGGACGCTTGCATAATAAAGTTCATTTAATGGACGAGTTAAGTAAAATTAAACGTGTCATTGAAAAACAATTACCAGCAGCTCCGCATGAAATCTTATTAGTGTTAGATGGATCTACTGGACAAAATGCATTAGAACAAGCTAAACAATTCATGGCAGTGACAAATGTGAACGCGTTGGCTATAACAAAATTAGACGGCACTGCAAAAGGGGGTGTTGTATTATCAATTGCGCATCAATGTAAAATTCCTGTAAAATATATTGGAGTAGGGGAACAAATAAAAGATTTACTTTTATTCGATAAAGATGAATTTGTAGATTCTTTATTTCATTAACAATAAGTAACTCAGGCGTGTAAAATTCGGAGGCGCTCGTGTTATTTAAATATATACCTAACGCCTATTCCCCCTTGATTTTTAAAATAACCTTGTATAATACTAAAGGAAGGTTGCCAATCTATACTAATATTGAGAGGTGAGTTTTTTACTTTATAATCTAGGCCTATAATTCCATCAAATCCTACAGAAATATTGGACTTATCTAGGGTACTATTTTTCTTTTTCCATTCCTCGCTCCAAATACCTAAATGTCCTCCATACCCAATAAACCAAGACAATTGATTATCCTCTTTGATGGGGGTATAAATTTCATTTAGGACGGATAGCCAAAAGCCATCTAAAGTGATATACCCGGAAAGTTCAATGGCTTTATTGGTTCTGTAAAAACTTTTGTAGGTTAAAGCCCCTGGATACATTTTGACACCAAATGACTTTTTATAACCATCCTCATATAAATGCAAAGATCTATTTACGGGAGTGTCTATAATAATATCTTGAGCGAATAATAGTTGGAATAGGAATAAACTTAATACAGTAAAAAGTAAATGCTTTTTTGTCATAACAGATATTTGGGGGTACACAAATTTAAGGGTAAAATCTAAACGAAACTTGTTTAATAAATGCTAAAATTTTCATAAACAAGCTATATCAGCGCTAGGCAATCTTGCGAATAATGTTTAGGTTTGTAGTATGCATAGTTTTCAAGAATTATCAGAGAAATTTAATAAAGGGTTTGATGAAAATCATTTCCCTCAGGCACCAGCTACCCTATACGAACCAGGTAATTATTTCTTAAGTATTGGAGGCAAAAGAATAAGACCTGTCATGTGTTTATTAGGCAACGAATTGTTTAGCGATATTCATGCCGATGCATTTCAACTTTCTAATGCCGTTGAACTTTTTCACAATTTCACTTTAGTGCATGACGATATGATGGATGCGGCTGCTTTAAGAAGAGGGAAGGCTACTGTACACACTAAATATGATAGTAGTACTGCTTTATTAGTGGGGGATGTGATGTTGATAAGGGCATATGAATATTTGCAAAAAATTCAACCTCAATTCCTGCCTAAAATACTACAACTGTTTAATACGACGGCTAAAGAAGTTTGTGAGGGCCAACAACTTGATATGGATTTTTCTAAAATGGAAAATGTAACAATGGATCAGTATATTCATATGATTACATTAAAAACTTCTGTGTTGTTAGCGGCAAGTTTAGAAATGGGTGCCATTTTAGGTGGGGCCAGTGTAAATAATTGTCAACATTTATATGAGTTTGGTAAAAAAATTGGTATTGCCTTTCAAGTACAAGATGATTATTTAGATGCGTTTGGTGATGCGGCGCTGTTTGGAAAAGAACCCGGAGGCGATATTAAACAGAATAAAAAAACATTTTTATTAATACATGCTTTAGAAGTGGCTAATGCGCAGCAGAAAAAGGAATTAATTACATTGTTAGCTTCCACGGCGCCTGATAAAGTGGAAAAAGTGCTATCCATTTTTAAATCATGTGGAGTGGATGCTTGGGCACAAGATTGTAAAGCAAAATACTTACAAGAAGCTTTCGAACATTTAGAAGCAATAGCCGTTGTATCTGATCGTAAAAAACCTTTGATAGAATTGGCGAATTACTTAATGAATAGAAATCAATAACCCTTTTCACATGATGAACTTATTTAGGAAGAAATCAATCGACAAAATTGTGAAAGATGCAGAAGCCGGATTAAGTGATGGTCATAGTGCCGGCAGTTTAAAAAGAGTATTGGGTGTTAAAGATTTAACCTTTATGGGCATTGCGGCTGTGGTAGGTGCGGGCATATTTTCGACCATTGGAACTGCTGCTTATCATGGAGGACCTGGCATTTCATTGTTATTTGTTGTTACTGCTATTACTTGCGGCTTTAGTGCCTTGTGTTATGCAGAATTTGCAAGTAGAGTTCCCATTGCAGGCAGCGCTTATACCTATGCCTATGTAACTTTTGGTGAATTAATAGCATGGATTATTGGTTGGGCCTTAATATTAGAATATGCTATTGGAAATATAGTGGTGGCCATTAGTTGGAGTGGCTATTTTGTTAATTTATTAGAAGGACTTCATATTCATTTGCCAGGGTGGCTTGCAACTAATTATGAACAAGCACAACAGGGGTATGATGAAGCAGTGAAACATTTAGCTGCAGGAGGAACGCCCGCTACTTTTAGTAAGTTGGCAAGAGTTGGTTATGATGCCATCTCCAATGCACCAATTATTGGAAGCTGGAAATTAATTTTAAATATACCTGCTGCCATTATTGTTACCTTAATTACGGCTTTGGTATATAGAGGTATTAAAGAAAGTAAAAAGACCACCAATGCAATGGTTATTTTTAAGATAGTCATTATCGTAGGTGTAATTATTTTAGGATTCTATTATGTAGATACTAAAAACTGGGATCCATTTTTACCAAATGGTTTTAAAGGAGTGCTTGCTGGTGTATCAGCTGTTTTTTATGCCTATATTGGTTTTGATGCCATATCCACTACTGCAGAAGAATGTAAAAACCCTCAACGTGATTTACCAAGAGGTATGATTTATTCATTAATAATTTGTACCGTATTGTATATATTAATTGCATTGGTCTTAACAGGGATGGTTAATTATTCCCAATTAAAAGTAGATGACCCATTGGCCTTTGTTTTTGATCAATTAGGATTGCATAAAATAGGCTATATTATTTCTATAAGTGCAGTGGTGGCAACGACGAGTGTTTTATTGGTTTTTCAATTAGGTCAACCAAGAATATGGATGAGTATGAGTAGAGATGGTTTATTGCCTAAAAAATTCTCAAAAGTGCATCCAAAATTTGGGACTCCTGGATTCGCCACTATTGTAACAGGATTTTTTGTAGGCATTCCTTCTTTATTCATGTCTATTAGTAGAATGACCGATTTAACAAGTATTGGAACGTTATTTGCTTTTGTACTAGTTTGCTTTGGCGTATTAGTTTTACCGAAGCTACCTCCCAACACAGTGAAGCAAGCTTTTAGATTGCCTTATATTAATGGGAAGTATTTGATTCCAATTTTAGCGGCTTTATTTATGTTTTTATCAAAAGATAGAATTAGTAATGCTGTTTCGACACGAGCAAATGAAGGGTATCAAGAAATTCTATTTTTAGTTTTCATATTCATCTTAACGATTGTATCCATTCTTAGTTTTTTACGCAAATACTCTGTCATACCAATTATTGGAGCACTTTGCTGTTTATATTTAATGATTGAAATACCGCCTATAAGTTGGGTTTGGTTTTTTATATGGATGTGTTTAGGACTTGTTGTATATTCTTCTTTCGGACGCAAGAATAGTTTATTGTCAAAAGAACAAGTTTAATTTAATTAGCACATGAAGTATCAGGTAGGCGACGAAATTCTTGTTTTACACACTAATGAAGAAGGCCGCATTATTGAAATCATGAATGAGGAAATGGTGATGATTGAAGTTAGAGGCGTGAAGTTTCCTGCTTACATGAATCAAATTGATTTTCCCTATTTTAAAAGATTTACGGAAAAAAAATTATTCCCTGAAAAAAAGGCACCACAGAAAATATATGTAGATCAAATTCCGAAAGAAAAAATTAAAGTAATTGAAGCTAAAATAGAAGATGGCGTTTGGATTAATATTGTTCCCAAATTTAGTCTAGACGATTTTAATGATGAAATTGTAGAAAATTTAAAAATATACATATCTAATCACACAAGAGTAGGTTATAAATTTGTGTATGAACAATCTTTTAATGGGGAAGTAGGTTTCGCTATTGAATCCACCCTGCATCCTTTTACCGATTTTTACATACATGATATTCCTTTTGCCGCAGTAAATGATTCACCAAGTTTTACCGTCGATTTTTCTTTAGTGGAGCCTCATAAAAAAAAGGCCGATCATTTTGAGACACATTTAAAAATAAAACCCAAACAATTGTTTCAAAAAATTGAAACTTTAAAAGAAGACAATAAAACAACGCTAACCTATTCCTTATTTGCTATTTATCCTGATAAAGCCGAAGACAATCATATACAAATGGATATTTTGCGATCTGCAGGTTTTAAAGTGTATGATGCCGCAAAAATTAAAGAGCATATTGCTCCAGCTAGATCGGTGATTGATTTACATATTGAAAAACTAGTAGATAGACATGATCACTTAACCAACTTTGAAATATTAACCATTCAATTAGCCGAGTTTGAAAAGTGGTTTGAATTAGCGCAATTTCATCATAAGCCTTCCTTAACCATCATCCACGGTGTAGGAACGGGCAAATTGAAAGGTGAAATTCATGATCTATTGAAAGTGAAAAAGGGCGTTAAAAATTTCATCAATCAATATTCCGATTTCTACGGCTATGGGGCCACAGAAGTATTTTTTGAGTATTGATTTATCGTCAAATTTTAATTACTTACCTTTGCCTTACTACAAACCCGAGCTATCGTGGTAAGCAATTACCAAGGAAAGTCCGGACAGCATAGGGTAACCCACCGGTGAATAGCCGGCGTCTCGATTTATCGGGACAGAGAAAGTGCCACAGAAAATAACTACCTCGCAAGGGGAAAAGGTGAAAACGTGCGGTAAAAGCGCACGGATAAGACAAGTAATTGTTTTATAGGGTAAACCTTGGGTGCTGTAATGCCACGTAAAGGAGCGCTTAAGAACGACTCGTTCAAGTTCCAGGGTAGGCAGCAAGACTCCACCAGCAATGTTGGAGCTAGATAAATGATAGTTTAGAAACAGAATCCGGCTTATGAGGCTTGTAGTACTTTTTGCAAAACAGAGTCCACTAACCTGGCTCATTTTTAATACATCATTAAATCCTTTAAAAAGGTTTAATGTTAAACTTGATCATACATGACTATTGAGCAGATAAAGCGTATGAAGGACCAAGTAAGCGTCCTGAGGAGGTTTCTTTGACGTCGATAATCGATTATATAAAGTAGCTACAGACAAACAATTGTCTTTGTCACCTGGTTTTTGGGATGACAATGTTCGTGCTACTAGTACCATGAAAGAAATTAAGGTAAATGAATATTGGATTAACATGTTTCAAACGGTTGAATCCAATGTAGAAGATTTTGTAGTATTATTTGATTTTTGGAAAGCAAGTGATGCTACAGAACAAGAAACGCAGGATGCATTCAAAAAAGCTGTTGATTCCATTGAAGAAGCTGAATTTAAGAGCACTTTAAATAAACCTGAAGACGAACTCCCTGCTATTTTACAAATTAATCCAGGCGCTGGTGGAACCGAAAGTCAGGATTGGGCTGAAATGCTTTTACGTATGTATAATATGTATGGTGAAAAGCAAGGTTGGACAGTGAGCTCTCTTGATTATCAAGAAGGCGATGGAGCGGGTATTAAATCGGCTACCTTACAATTTGATGGACCTTTTGCTTATGGGTTTTTGAAAGCTGAATCGGGTGTACACCGCTTAGTAAGAATTTCACCCTTTGATAGCAATGCAAGACGCCACACTTCATTTGCATCTGTATATGTATATCCTTTAATTGATGACACCATTGAAATTGTAGTGAACCCAGCCGATATTGAATGGGAGTTTTATAGAAGTGGTGGTAAAGGAGGTCAAAACGTAAATAAAGTGGAGACGGCGGTAAGGCTAAGGCATGCTTCTGGTATTATTGTAGAGTGTCAACAATCAAGAACACAGGGAGAGAATAGAGAAATTGCGATGAAGATGTTGAAGAGTAGATTGTATGAAGAAGAAATGCGTAAAAAACAAGAAGCCTTAAATGCTTCTAATGCCAATAAGAAAAAAATAGAGTGGGGTAGTCAAATACGTTCTTATGTTTTTCATCCTTATAAAATGATAAAAGACCACCGTACCGATTTTGAAGTAGGAAATGTTGGCCCTGTAATGGATGGTGAAATTGATGGATTTATTAAAGCCTACTTGATGCAAGAGAAGAGTTAAGGATTATTAATTCTTTGAAAGCGGGCGATTGATAAGCTCGTATTTACTCTTCGGTCTAAGATTTTCCTGCCACTTTAATCCTCTAATTTGTAATTCTTCTTTGGGCGTTTTGCTAAGAGGTGTCATCTTGCCAATGAGTTGATTTTTAAAAACCACTTTTGTAGGCTCATTATTTTCAAAACTAATTTCAATTATTTGTGCATTGGAATGATTTACGCCAATGAAATCTTTATCATTGTCTAAGGCAAAGTATACATTTTCAGCATTTCCTTTTGCGCGCATTTTTTGAACAGCGCCCTCTTCAAACCAAACATTTAATTTATTGCCTTTTAATTGATTAAAGTATTGGGTAGTATCAATTTTGTTAATTGCAAATGCATTTTCAAAAACATATAATTGTGCTGGCTTTTTATTCTTTACAAATAAATAAAGCGTGTCGCCGGTAATTTGATTGTCATTCGCCCATATAATTGGATCTGATATAAGTCTTATAGTGGAGTCACTCAATGAATAAAATAAACTATCTGCCTTGCCTTGTAGCGAATCTGAATAAATTTTAACATGATGATAGGCTTCAAAATATTTATTTAAAGTGGTATCAGTTACAATACCCACGCTATCTCTTGCGGGAGGAATTTTTCTTTTCAAATCGGATATTTTTCCGGCATATAAAGTATCAGCAGCAATATATAAAGTGTCTTTCTTTTGTTTAATTAACAACAATGGGTTTTCTGTTGCTAAAAAAGTGCTTTTTAATTTATTGGCTTTTATATTATTCGCTTTTAAATCAAAGCCCATCGTGTCTTTCGAAGTATAAATAGCGTTTCCTTTAAATTCGCCCATACCCAATGAATCGTCCACCGCCATTTCATCAGCAACAAAATGATAAGTACTATCGTCAATAGAAGATCTGTCATACATGTAACCTTTCCTAGAACCCGTGTTATAATTCCCATTACTCGTATTAATAACTCTGCTGCCAGTGATTATTTTGGAAGGGCTAATAAAATTAGTTAATTGTGTATAGGTATTGTATTCAAGCGTATCTGTAATGATATTATTTTCTGGATCAATTAGTTCAACCTTTTTTCTAAATATGACATCCCTGGTTTCTCCATAATAAAGTCCCTCTGTACTGGTTAGTACCGTTTTATTGCGAACTAGTTTTCCTCCATTTTTAAAGCTGCCCAATTTCACGGCAACATCGTAATCCAATGAATCGGTGGTGAGTACCCCTTTTCCATCTGTTAATTTTACTTTTTTACGTAAAAATGCTTTTTTAGTAGCGCCTAGGTATTTTAAATAGGAGGCATAGGTATGTACACTATCGGCATCATTAATATGAATATTTCCAAATCCTTCTAAAGTATTTTTGGTAGTATTTAGTATAATACTATCTCCATACAATAATGTTTTTCCTTGTCTAATTTTAACATGTCCTACAAAAATTAAGTAGTCCATGCTATCCATTTTTTTGACATTATAAGTTTCGGCAGAAAGAAATTCAATTAATTTACTTCCGTTTTCTAAGGGAGGGTATGTTGAAACAACAGTGTCTTTAATAGTAGAAACGGGAACCTGTTGTCCTTTTACTTGCGAGAAGGAAATGCAATGGAATAATATGATGTAGGCCCATTTATTCATGATTCACAGAATCAGCTAAAGGCTTTTCTAAAGGGGTAGTTTTATCTTTTTTGCCAAATACAGACACGTTAATATATCTTTTAGGATGCACTTTTACGTCGTCAACTAGTGTATTAATACTTTTAAGAGTGCCTTGTAGTTCGTTATAAAAGGCCGTATCATTTAGTAATTTAGAAGCAGTCCCATTGCCTGTATTTAACTTTTGTAAGGTTATATTTAAACTTGCAACAGCTACTTGAATTGTTTTGATTGTTTTATTTAAATCGGCATCCTTAACAGCTTTAGAAGCGCTATCCAAGTTGGTGATAATATTATTTAGCTTTTCGTTATTATCATTTAAGTTTTTAGTAAAAGTATTAATGTTATCAAATGATTGACTCACAGAACCATTTTGTTTTTGAAGCATTGTTTCTATGGCCGCCATTGAATTAGTAAGACTCTTAGTAGTCGCTGATAAATTGGCTATAATAAGTGCTAAATTTTGTTTATTATTTTCACTCAATACCGTATTAATATTGTTTAAAACTTTATCAAGCGAGGTAATAGCACTTTTTGTTTTTTCACCTAATGGAGAAAGCGTATTTACAAAGTCGCCTAATAAACTTGTAGCAGGAGCAGTTTTGATAGTATCTCCTGATTTAATAAAATTAGCAGCATCCCCAAGCACAATACTTATACTACTAATGCCCAATGGATTGTCTTGAATTGTTGCTACGGAGTTGGTAGGAATTTTATAAGGTTCATTTAACTTAACGGAAACAATGATAGAAGCTAAATTATCTTTTTGATTTTCAATTTCAAAAACCGTACCTACTTGATATCCGTTTACAAATACCGGATTTGAAACAATTAATCCTTTGGTATCGGTATATTTTGCATATAAAAAATTACCTGGTTGGAATATAGTTTTGCCTTTAAGGAAATTGAATCCTAGAATCATTAAAGTAATGGCTATTACAGTTAATGCACCCACTTTTGTTTCGTTTGATATTCGCATCTGTTTAAATAAACTTTACTGTAAAATTAGCTAAAAAATGGGAGCTAATTGGCATTTGTCTTTTTCTGGTTTTCTAGCGAATTTTTGTACCGAATTATAGATTTGGTAATTACCTCACATATTTCATTTTGTCCATCCTCGCTGTTCAGATAATCTTCATCTTCTGGGTTGGAAATAAAGCCTGTTTCTACCAATACGGCAGGCATTTGAACTGCAGCTAGTACCCAAATTCCTTTTTGCCTTTGCTTAGCTTCTCTACTTATACGACCTGCTGCTTTAAACTCTTCTTCTATGGTTAATGCTAAACTAGCGGCTCTCTGAAAAAATTGTTGAGTAAGCAAACTTACCATCATGGAGCGGGTAGGATCTGCTTCTTCGATTTCTTTAATTTGCTTAATAGAAACAGAGTCTAATTTTTCTACAACATCATCTACTGCTTCATTGGCCATATCCTTTTTTTGATCGGACTTGCCTACATTATATATAAATGTTTCTGTACCCCTTGCTGTACTTGGGGTATAAGTGGTTTTATACAAGGGTACTCTACGTGTTACTTTTCTTTTAACTCCTTTTTTCTTAACGGTATAGGTTTTATTGGTATAGCCAATGATTTCTCTTTCACGTCTTGGGTCGGCTGAATTGGTGTGAATGCAAATAAAGAGGTCACCTTTTGCTGCATTAGCAATATTTGCTTTTTCAACCACTGAATTATAGATTTCTGTTCTTCGGGTAAGTATAACTTCTACATCTGGAATTGATTGGTTGATGTATTCTTCTAATTTTAAGGAAATGGCCAAAGAAACAGCAGCTTCTGTAGAATATTTACCATTAGAACCTGGATCTGTGCCTCCATGTCCTGGGTCAATAATGATACGTTTTATGGTTTTTTGCGAATTTTGGGCTTCACTACTTAAGCTAATAAGGCTAAAAAGGGCAATTGTGCTATAAGTAAATGCTAAAATCAGTCTATTTTGCTTCATAATCAGTGCCTTAATGCTGTTTTAGTTTATTTTTGCTGCTGTGATAATAGCAGGACACAAAAATAACGTAAAATATAGGCGTTCTATTGTAAATAGTAGCATTTTACTAACATTAACAATAGTTTTAATGCCCATAATGGGTGTTTTTGCACAGGCCAAAATACAGGCACCACTAAAAGATACCATTTCCAGTAAAAAAGACACTATTTCTAAGAAAAATGACTCTACTTCTATAAGATCTCTAAGAATTTCGAAAGATAGTATTGATACACCAGTGAATTATAATGCGGAAGATTCTGGGGTGATGATCATGTCTACCAAAGAATTCTTTCTCTACGGAAAGGCTAAAACTGTTTATAAAACTTCTCAACTAGAAGCAGCTACCATTGTATATGACCAACAAAGCCAGAACATTAAAGCTTATGGTGCTAAAGACACCACTGGCAATCCAATGAGTAATCCTAAATTTATAGAAGGCAGTATGACTTCGGTGAATGATTCTATTTATTTCAATATGAAATCGGGGAAGGGGTTAACTAAAAATACTAATTTTCAACAAGGGGAAATTTTTATCAATGCAAATACCATGAAGAAGGTGAGTCAAGACGAAGCCTTTGCTTGGAAAGCAAGATTTACCACCTGTAATTTAGATGAACCACATTTTGCCTTTAGAACAAATAAGCTTAAAATAATTACCGATAAAATAGGAGTATCTGGCCCTGCTTTTCCTGAATTCGAAGGAGTGCCTTTTCCTATTGGAATACCCTTTGGTATATTTCCTTTATCAAAAGGAAAACATTCAGGTATGATGGCGCCTGCTTTTTCGACCAGCGAAGATTTTGGATTAGGGTTTGAAGGTTTAGGATATTATAAAGTGTTGAGTGATAATTTTGATGCAACCATTAGAAGTAATATATATTCTTATGGTGGATGGAGTGCTAACTTGAATAGTAAGTATATCTTGCGATATAAATATATTGGCAACTTTAATTTAAGTTTACAAAACTCCAGAATTCTTAACAGAAATACAAGCATTGCTAGTGAGTATACGGGTGGTAGAACTTTTATGATCAACTGGTCTCACTCTATGGATACGAGAGCTTTACCCGGTACTAATTTTTCTGCGAATGTAAATTTTGGTAGCACAAAGTATAATAGTTATTTGTTAAATAACCCTTATCAAAATTACCAGAATCAAATTAGTTCATCCATTAGTTATAATAAAGCTTGGGATAATAAATATAATTTGTCTGTCAATTTAAATCACAATCAAAATAATAATTTAGGATTAGTGAGTTTAAGCTTGCCCAATATTAATTTCAATGCACTTACTTTATATCCTTTTCAGTCTAAAGATCAAATTGGAAGCGGCAAATGGTATGAAAAACTTGGAATAGGGTATAATGGATCTTTTCAAAACCAAATGTCTTTTTATGATTCAGCCTTTAACATCAATAAGTTATTAGACACCATGCAATGGGGTGCCACGCATAGTATTCCTATTAGTGTTTCTTTACCATCATTAGGGCCTATTACTGTTACCCCTTCTATAGGGTTTGAAGAAAAATGGTTTGGACAAGAAAACACTAAAACCTGGAATAGTAAATTAAATAAAGTGGACACAACTTATAATAGAGGTTTTTATAGAGCACCTCATGTAAGTTTTGGTGTGGGAACTGCTAGTAGAATTTTTGGTACTTATAAATTTAAAAGTGATTATGTCAAAGCAATAAGACATGAATTAAGACCAAATGTATCTTTAAATTATACCCCAGATTTAGCTGCTACTTATCATTATTCAACTCAGATTGATACTACAGGCCGAACCTATCGTTTTTCAAAATTTGATGGAGGTGCTTTAGGCGGTGCTTATTCTGAAGGAACTTTTGGAGGATTGAGCTTTGGGCTAGATAATTTATTGGAGATGAAAGTGAAAGATAAGAATGATACTAGCGCAGAGGCCTTTAAAAAAGTAAAATTGATTGAAGGATTTGGTTTCACTTCTAATTATAATTTCTTAGCGGATAGTTTTCAATTAGGTAATTTTAATTTTTATGCCCGTACAATTTTATTTGACCGATTTAATATTTCCTCTTCCTTTACTGTAGATCCTTATGCAAATGATAAGCAAGGCTTCAGGGTTAATAAATTAGATATAGATCCTACTAAATTAAAACTAGGTCATATTACTAGTGGGGGTGTTTCAATTTCAACTTCTTTTAAAAGCAAATCTAAAGATGAAGCTGCCTCTAAGAAAAAAGAAATTCCTTTAGATCCTTTTATGACACCCGATGAGCAGCAAAGACAATTACAATATGTAAAAGCAAATCCAGCTGAATTTACAGATTTTAGCATTCCATGGAGTTTAACAGTTTCCTATTCTTTTCAATTTTCTAGAATGTTAAAGCCCGATTATTCTGGGTTTAAATTACAAACCTATTCTAGTTTAAATTTTAATGGCGATTTTAGTTTAACACCCAAATGGAAAATCGGGGGCACGGGTTATGTGGACGTAGCAAAAGCTAGTATTCAACAATTGAGTATGTTTATTACGCGTGAGATGCACTGCTGGCAATTATCTATCAATGTTACGCCTATTGGCATGTATCGTTCTTTTAGTATTACCGTAAATCCTAAATCGGGGATATTGAGAGATTTGAAAATCAATAGAAGTAGAACCTTCTCTTCCTCTAGTTATTAATTTGATCGTTATTTTCTAAATAGTAAGCGGACATCACTTCAAAAACTGTTTGTTTTAAACTATCTTTTGTGTGTCCTTTAGGATAAATAGCGGGAAGTATATGCATATAAATTTTACCTGGTGTAAAATACATAGCGGGCTTTGCCGGTAAAATTCTTTTAGTGTTTAATAAAACTACAGGTACAATTGGTTTTTGAGCATCAACGGCTAACTTAAAAGCACCATCGTAAAAAGATTTTAAAGGAGCAGTTGTTCTATTTCTTGTTCCTTCAGGATAAATTAACATGTCTAAACCATTGTCTAATACCTTAATCATATTATCGTAGCTTTTCTTACGACTATTATGGTCTTTTCTATCTACAATGACTGTTGCAAATTGATAAATCCATCCAAATAGAGGAACATATACAAAACTTTTTTTGGCAATCGTTTTATTGGCTCGGGGCAAAAAAGGGGTGCTCACTGGAATATCAATTAAGCTATTGTGATTACAAACCACCACAGCATTTTCTAATCCATCAAATACCTCTTTTCCTTTCACGCTAAAAGAACATCCTGATAAGAATAAAAATAATCCCATCCACATTTGAGATATTCTTCTGTGATATCTTGTTTTAAAAGGATCTGGGATAAAGAAACAAAAAAGATAAAACCACAAAAATATCATCATAGTGGAGGCAAATACAAATAAAGCCCAGAAAGCTAATGTACGTGCAATAATATTTTTTACAATTTTCATAGACTCTATTTAAATAGCCCAGTTGATGGGGTCTTTATTTTGTTTTACTAAATACTCATTAGTTGCACTAAAATGTTTGCATCCAAAAAAACCATTATAAGCACTAAATGGTGAAGGGTGGGTGGCTTTTAAAATTTTATGTTTGGAAGCGTCAATTAATCTAATTTTTTCTTGCGCAAAATTACCCCATAAAATAAATACAATCCCTTTTTTTTCGGCTGAAATTAATCGAATGATGTCGTCCGTAAATTGAGTCCATCCAATTTTTGCATGACTAGCAGGTTCGTTGGCCCTCACTGTTAAAACTGCATTTAGTAATAGTACACCTTGTTCGGCCCATTTGGTAAGGTTGCCTGATGCTGGAATAGCCATGCCTATATCTTTCTGTAATTCTTTAAAAATGTTCATTAAGGAAGGGGGTGGTTTAACACCTTCAGGTACTGAAAAGCTTAATCCCATTGCTTGATGAGGATTGTGATAAGGATCTTGTCCTAAAATGACCACTTTTACTTTTTCATAAGGCGTTAAAGCAAAGGCATTAAATATTTGACTTCCACTTGGGTAAATAACTCTTTTTAATGCTTTTTCAGCTTTAAGGTGCTCCGTTACTTGGATAAAGTAGGGCTTATCGAAAAGTTCCGATAAAGCTTTTTTCCAACTTGTTTCCATGTTAATTTCCATAAGTTCCTTTAAGATAGGTGTCAATTGAGTTAAAGATAAATCTTGTTAAACAAACCACCATCATTCCAGCCTATTTTAAGTCATTTTTTGTAACTTTCTTTCACATTTTAAGTACATGAATAGTATAAACAAGAGGTGCGGGACTTTATCTTTTTACTGTATAGTCTTTTTACTGATTTTGAATGGGAAGAGTCAAGCTCAAAATGCAACAATTAACCAAATTCATTTTTCAAATGATAGTAGTGAAATTAATGGGTTTGTTTTAAACAATCAATCTATTGCTTTGCCACATGCCATAAAACTAATCCAATGGGGTGAGTCAACTAATTTACAGCATCATATTTTACCTAGCATTAAATCTGTTACTAAACTAGATGATGGTTTTCAACTTCAAATTCAATTTTTAAATACAAGTAGCGATACAGTTATTTTAGACAATGTAGTGCCTTTTGAAATTAATAATGAAAATGTATATATAACAGGCAAGGGCACTCATAGTTTATCGAGAACACATTTATTTATTCCAGGTAAAGCGCCTGTTAATGTAATAGTACCTGACAATGCATGGGAACTTGGGTTTAATACTTTGCCAATTCATGATTATTTCCGTATTTATGGTTTTAGCAGAAGAGATAAAAAAACTTTGTTGTTAGGAAAAACAAAAAGATTTGAAACAATATTATATCCTCATGGAAGTATAATTTATAATGTATGGATTGCTACTTATGGTGGAAGCTGGCAAAATGGATTGTTAAAAGTATTTAGAGATAAGAAATTATACGATGTTGAAAATTTTAATGATAGTCTTTATAAACGCAAAGATCTATCATGGATGAGAAACACCTATTTAATGCATTTAATGATGACCTGGGATAAGTTTTTTTATTCCACACCCAAAAATGAATATGCTTTGCCTGATTTTATAAACAGAGGCAATAAATTGTATGGGGGAGATGATATCATTGCCATTTGGCCTTCCTGGCCTACATTAGGCTTAGACCAAAGAAATCAATTTGATTTATATAAAGACCTCCCAGGTGGATTGTCAGCTATAAAAAAAATAAGCAACGATTTAAGTAAACAACAAAAGCATTTATTTGTTTCTTATAATCCATGGGATGTTGATACACGTGTACAAAATCATTACACTGGTTTATCATGGCTTATTAATAATACGGCAGCTGATGGTGTTGTATTAGACACTCAAGGAAGCTCAAGTGACACATTACAAAAAGCCGCAGATGCTGTAAGGGCAGGTGTAATAATGTATAGTGAAGGAATGGCTGTGCCTAAGGATATGCAGGGTATAATATCGGGGAGAGTGCACAATGCATTGTATTATCCACCCATGCTTAATTTGAATAAATATATTCAACCTGGATTTGCTATTTATAGAGTTGCCGAATTGTATAAGGAGCCAATAAATAGAGAATTTGCAACAAGTTTTTTCAATGGTTATGGTACAGAAATAAATATCATGGCACCCGGACAACCAGATTGGGTAGAAAAACAATATGCGTTTTTAGGCAAAACCACTAGGTTGTTAAGACAATTATCGGATAATTTTAATTCATCCGACGCAATGCCATTAATTGCTACAACTGCGGATAGTATTTGGGTAAATAGATGGGGCACTTCACAAAGAGTAGTCTATACCATTTATTCAACTATTCCTCAAGGATATAAAAATAATTTATTTGTAGTGACGCCAAGGTATAATTGGCATTTTGTTGACGTGTATCATCATAAATTATTAAAACCAACTTATAAAAATGGGAGATATTATCTAGAAGTTGAAACTGAATCATTTCATCAGAAGTATTTAGGTACTAATAACGAAGGTGCTGTAGATTGTATTATGCATGTATTAAAAATATTTGATGTGAATGTTGTCGATAATGCTATTCATATTCAAGTTGCTAAAAATATAACTGTACAAAATAATATGAATAATATTGATAGCAGCAATGCACAATTATATATCTGGTCAACTGATGTAGGGTTGGGTAAGCCCGATTTAATACTCCCCTTTAAAAATCAAGTAATTGACATCAACAAAATTGCCAATCGCTTTGAAGGTAAAATTATATTGCAAGTTGTTCAACAGGTTAAAGATGCTGCTGATTCAGTATCTCCTAGAACAAGTTTATTAGATGAATCTATCATCAATTTAACAGCTGGCGTTCCAAGACTTAAAGCAGAAAATAAGGTAGCAAATCCTTCATCAAATGGCGATTCAATTAGTACAATAAATATGACAAGGGTTGATGCTGGAAACTTTATTTTTAAACAAACTCATGGAGATGATTTTATTCCTTACCCCACATTCTCTGATAGTTCTAGCAAGCAAATTCCTGCTTTCTGGATGGATAAATATTTAGTGACAAATAATGATTTCTATAATTTTATTAAAGAAAGCAATTACAAGCCAACGGATACAGTAAACTATTTGAAACACTGGGTTAATGGTTTGCCATTATTGGCCGATAACAAAAAGCCAGTGATATATGTTAGTTATGAAGATGCAACGGCTTATGCTCGTTGGTATCATAAACAATTACCTTCTGAAATACAATGGCAATATGCTGCACAAACCTCAGCGCTTAATGAATGGCCTTGGAAACAAGAAAAACCAGTAACTAGGGAATCTGAAGAAATAACTAGCACACTAAGTACTATTACTATAAAAGGCATTGATAGTGCAATGTGCAATATAGGCAATGGCGTTTTAGATACAGTAGGGGCTTATCCTAAAGGAGTTAATACAAATGGCTTATATGATTTAGTGGGGTCTGTCTGGCAACTTACGAGTAGTGAATATGTATCTGGAAGTTATGAATATATTATTATGAAAGGAGGTAGTTACTTTAAACCTTCAGGCAGTTGGTGGTATGTGCAAGGAGGCCCTAGAGATTTAACCTATGCTCAATACCTATTAAGAGTTAACCAAGGTTTTGAAAGAAATGGAACAGTAGGATTTAGATGTGTTATAAATAAACCATAAATAGGTTTTAAATTTTTTAAAATAGAAATATGAAAACAAATACGAGTTTAAAAATTGCGTTGTTGATATTGTTTATATCATTACAAATATTTAACGCAACAGCACAATCCAATCATGTAAAAATTGAACCAGTAAATTTTTCCAATGTAACGGTAACAGATGCTTTTTGGAAACCTAAAATGGATAAAGTGGCCACTACTACTTTAAGTGCCTGTATTTATCAAACAGAAGAAAAGACGGCAAGAATTAGAAATTTTGAAAAAGTGGCCAGAAAAAAAGGGGAAAAACATGAAGGTGTTTTTTATGACGACTCTGATGTTTTTAAAGCTTTAGAAGCCATGGCTTATGCCATTAAAACAAGTCATGATAAAAATTTAGAAGCCAAGGCAGATGAATGGATTGATAAAATAGCAGCGGCTCAATTAGAAGATGGTTATTTGAATACTTATTATACTTTAACAGGATTAGATAAACGTTGGACAGATATGAGTATGCATGAGGATTATAATGCAGGTCATATGATTGAAGCTGCTGTGGCCTATTATGATGCTACAGGGAAAAGAAAGTTTTTGGACGTTGTCATTAAGTGGGCTAATTATTTTGATTCTTTATTTGGACCAGGAAAAAGAGATTGGGTAACAGGGCATCAAGAATTGGAGTTAGCCTTGGTTAAATTATTTAGAGTAACCAATGATAAAAAATATTTAAACCTGGCAGATTGGTTATTATCAGAAAGAGGTAAGCAATTAGCAAAGGGCTATACGTGGACAGATTGGAAAGATACTTTGTATACACAGGATCAAGTGCCAGTGAAAGAACAAAAGGATATTACTGGACATGCCGTTAGAGCCATGTATTTATATACTGGTGCCGCTGATGTGGCAGCACATACTGGAGATCAAGATTATGTAACAGCCATGAGAAGGGTTTGGGAAGATGTTGTTTACAGAAATATGTATATCACAGGAGGAATTGGTTCTGCAGGAAGTAATGAAGGATTTACCAACGATTACGATTTGCCTAATGAACAAGCTTATTGCGAAACCTGTGCTTCAGTGGGTATGGTATTTTGGAATCAAAGAATGAATAGTTTAACCGGAGATGCAGAATATATTGATGTGTTGGAACGCAGTTTATACAATGGGGCATTGGATGGATTGTCATTAAGTGGAGATCGTTTTTTTTATGGCAATCCTTTAGCATCTTCTGGAAAAAATGCTAGAAAAGAATGGTTTGGTACAGCTTGTTGTCCTTCTAATATAGCTAGGCTTATTGCATCATTGGGCAATTATATTTATGGCTATACTAATGGTAAAATTTATGTGAATTTATTTGTAGGAAGTAATACCACTTTTAAAGTGCCCAATGGAGATATGCAATTTACAATGGCTACGAATTATCCTTGGGAAGGTTCTATGAAATGTACTTTGAACATGAAGAAGAAAATAAATCTTCCTATTGCATTCAGAATACCAGGTTGGGCAAATGGACTGGCAGCTCCGGGTAATTTATACCATTTTGAAAATGCTTCTGTGATCTCAAAGCCTATTTTATTAGTAAATGGAAAAGAAGTTGCCTATGCTATTGAGAATGGATATGCTATTGTAGCGCAAGAATGGAAAAACAATGATGTGGTTGAATATCAACTACCTATGACAATTAATAAAATTAAAGCAAGAGATGAATTGTTGCAAGACAATGGTCGAGTGGCACTTCAAAGAGGACCCATTGTATATTGTATTGAAGGGGCTGACAATAATGGTAAAGCATGGAATATTATAGCACCACAACAAATTAATTTTACTGCGGAAAACTTTTCCATACTGGATGAAAAAGTGGTAAGCTTAGTTGCGAATTTACCTGTAATTCAAATTAATGACGATGGCTTATCTGCTCAAACCGTATTACAAAAAGTAAGGGCTATCCCTTATTATACCTGGTGTAATAGAGGTAGTAATGCGATGCAAGTGTGGATTCCCACTACTTTAAAAAATGAAAAGATGAATTATTAATTCATTATCAATTTTCTTGAATGCTAGCGTGCTGATAAGTGAATTTCAATAATTTCAATCTATTGATACTCTTTTCCATATCAATAATCAATTCCTTTCTAGCTAAAGAATTAAATGCAGGTAATTGATTATTGGTTCCTTGCAAACGCTTTAAATTATCTAATGCTACATAGCCAAAAGCTGCAATTACGTTTAATATAATAGACAAGTCGCTTTTCCTAGCTTTAGTTACAGGTAATTTTCGAATACTTTCATTTAAAGCAAGTGCATGGCTGTGGTATAAATTATAAGTAGCCTGATAGTCAGTGGCTCTTATTGCCAAGGTAATGATGCCTTCCTGCATGTCTTTATATATGTCATATAAATCGTTCGTTAATTGAATCACACCCCCTAAAGTATACCAGCACTCATCTGTTGCCGGCAAATAGGGGGTGTCTAAATAATGCCTGCACATGAGTAAACAATAACCCCCTTTACGTGTGGTGATAGATAAAAGGGCTTCGTCTGTTACTTGAGCATTGAATTGTTCTAAGGAATCTTTTTGTGCAATATGTAAACCTTCAAAGTCTTTGAAATATTTTTCTCTATCAGCTACTTGGTTAAGCAAAGAAGTATGGGTGTATATAAAAACAGTTTCAAAAAATGTTTGAGGAGTAAATTGAGCTGGGGTATAAAAAATAGTATCAATTTGCTCCAGTGTTAAAGTTTTGTCGTCAAAAAAATCGTCATACACCGAAACCATTATAAAGTAAAGTAGGTTTCTTTCTTTTTCAATGGCTATATTATTGCGACCAAATAAACTGCTAAAACTGTCGTTAATAAAATGCTGTTGAATGCTATATCTTTTTACAATTTTCTCCAGTGTTTTTTTATCAAATTTACCATTGAATTTTGCTTCAACTGAATGTAAATAAGCTGTTGCCCATTTTTCGGATTGTTGCAAACCCCAGAAAGTTTTAAGGGTCAAATTTCCAATGGATTTGATGAAGGAGAATAAGTACATAGTTATTAAAATTATAATAAATTGTTTATACAAAAAAATAGGATAATTGAGTGCGTAAGCCTATAAATTAGTATATTTATTTGTCTATAATTATTGTCTAATTTATATCATAACTATGAATCGTTTACGCTTAATTCTTCTACTTACAGTGAATGTAGTTTTCCAACAATTGAATGCGCAGGTTACTAAAGCCCCAGCATATCCATTGATAACCCATAATCCCTATGTAAGCATTTGGTCGTTCAGTGATAAATTAAATGAAACCAACACAAAGCATTGGACAGGTTCAAGTCAATCTATGATAGGACTTGTAAAAGTAGACAATCAAGTATATCGTTTTATGGGTAAAGAAGCTTCTTTTGATCAAGTAGAAAATTTAGCTACCAAAATTAAAGAAGCCAATCAATTAGCTGTTGTAATGTCTGCAACACAAACTATCTATCAATTTGAATGCGGTGGAGTTGATTTAAATGTTGCTTTTACTTCTCCATTATTAATTACGGATCTTTCAATATTGTCTCGTCCTGTTTCTTATCTATCAATGAAGACTAAATCAAAAGATGGCAAGAAGCATATTGTTCAATTGTATGTGGGTATTTCTTCCTCATTGGCTTCTGATAAAGGCACTGAAAAAATGAATGCCAATGGGTATACTACTTCCCATTTAAATATTTTAAAAGTGGGGACGGTAGACCAACCCATTTTACAAAAGAGTGGGGATGATCTGAGAATAGATTGGGGTTATGCTTATGTAGCAGCCAATAAAGACCAATCAAAGCAAACCATTGCTACTTTAGAAAATGCAGCGGAGGCCTTCGTGGTAAATGCCAATGGGATTAACCAACAAAAAAATAGCATCAACCAAAATGCTGGAGTGCAAGGCATTCATTTAGGATTGAATACTATATTTAATATTGATACCGCTAATAATATAGATAAAGAACATCTTGTATTAATAGGGTATGATGAAATAAAAGCTATCCAATATTTTACAGAAAGTGTAGACCCATGGTGGAAATTAGATGTAACAATGAATATGGATAAAATGTTACAATTGGCAAACAATCAATACAAAGAAGTTATTGCTAAATGTGAAAAATTCAATAAACTTATTTACAATGATGCATTAGCCGCAGGAGGAGATAATTATGCAAAATTATGCGTTACTGCCTATAGACAATCAGTAGCTGCGCATAATTTAGTCAAGAGTAAACAAAATGGAGAATTGTTATTTTTATCTAAAGAAAATTTTAGCAATGGAAGTATTAACACAGTAGATGTAACATATCCTAGTGCTCCTTTATTCTTGGCGTATAACCCAAGTTTAATGAAAGGTATGTTAAATGGTATTTTTTATTTTAGTGAAAAAAGCGGTTTATATAAACAACCTTATGCAGCGCACGATTTAGGCACTTATCCATTGGCTAATGGTCAAACTTATCCAGAAGGGATGCCAGTAGAAGAGTCGGGAAATATGATTATTTTAACCGGAGCTATTGTTAAAGCAGACGGTAATGCAAAGTATGCAGCTGAACATTGGGCTACTTTAACACAGTGGGTTCAATTTTTAGAAAAAGAAGGATTAGATCCTGCGAATCAATTATGCACAGATGATTTTGCAGGCCATTTAGCACGTAATGCAAACTTAGCCATTAAAGCAATTGTGGGTATTCGTTGTTATGCAATGATGGCAGATAGGTTAGGTAAAAAAGAGATAGCTACTAAGTATACTACCATAGCCAATGAAATGGCAGTAAAATGGCAGGACTTAGCCAATGCAGGCGATCATTATGCATTAACTTATAATGACAAAAATACTTGGAGTCAAAAATATAATATGGTTTGGGACAAGCTTTTTGGTTTTAATTTATTCCCTCAAAAAGTATATGATAAAGAAGTGGCTTATTATTTAACCAAGCAAAATGAATTTGGTTTGCCTTTAGATAGTCGTAAAACGTATACTAAATCGGATTGGATTACTTGGACAGCTACTTTAGCTAAAAATCAATCTGACTTTGAAAAAATAATTAATCCTGTTTATAAATTCTCTACCAATACACCTACTAGAGTTCCCTTAAGTGATTGGCATGAAACCCTGGATGGTAAAAAAATTGGTTTCCAGGCAAGAAGTGTGGTAGGGGGTTATTTTATTAAAGTATTGGAGGAAAAATGGAATAGTGCGCATGCTACTATTCCTGTAAAAGGAAATGGTTATTATTCTGGAAAAAAAAAGTCCAGTTGAATGAGGAAGAAGAAGTAATAGTTCAAAAAACACTTGCAAGTAATCAAGAAACTTTAAAAATTTATTTTTATCCTCAACAAAAAGGAGAGATGGAAGTGCAGGTAAATATTAAACCTAATGCAACAGCTTCTGAATTTAAAATTGGATTAGATGAAAGCAGTCAAGTGTATGAATTATACATTCCTGCAAATGCAACCAATGAAAATTACAAAGTAGGTAAATTTAATATTACTGCACCTGGTTATCATTATATAAAAATCAAAGGGGCTTCTAAACATAAGACTTCTTCAAATTTAGTAGCATCTTATCCAGAAATTGTTTCTATAAAAGTTGATGCCATTACGCCTAATGAAATTAAGTATAACAAAAGTGTTCATTTAGCAGCACCATCCACTCATTTAAGATATCAAGTACCCGGAGATAGCGTCGTTAAATGGTTCTATACCGAAGTATTAGTTCCCAAGGAAGTTGAAAATTCCATTCATGCCTATTACGAGACCAATGGATTTCATAGTGGTTATGGAGGGATTCAAATAAACAATGAATTGGAAAGAAGATTTATATTTTCTATTTGGAGTTTATTTAAAACAGATAATCCTAAAGAAATACCTTCACAATTTGCCGTTAATTTAAAAAGCAAAGGGAAGCAGGTTTCTTCTGGCGACTTTGGTAATGAAGGATCTGGAGGGCATAGCCATTTGGTATATCCATGGAAAGTAAATACTACTTATCGCTTTTTATCGGGTGTAAAATCAATAGCAGGAGATAGTGCAACTTATATTGGATATTATGCATCACCCGAAGACAATTATACATGGCATTTATTATCTGAATGGACTCAAAATAAAACAGATACCAAAACGGGTTTTAAAAATTTATATGCCTTTGTCGAAAATTTTGGCAATAATGGGGATGATTATTTTAAAGCCTATTATGGAAATCAATGGATTGTAACCCCTTCTGGGAATTGGGTGGAATTAAGTCAAGCAAAATTTACAACAACCGCACATCCACAAAAGCATCAGCGATTTGATTATGGTGCAGGAGCGGAGGGCAATTTATTTTATATGTATTCTGGCGGTTTTAAACATTTAAAAAATATAGATGCTGGTGATTTTATTACAAGAAAATTAAATGGTAAACATCCCACTATAGATTTTACTAAATTGTAACAATCAGTAACTATTTGTGATTTTTCGCTCTGGACAAAACAATTGGTTCAAAAGGCCCAAATTTATGTTGTGCTACTGAAAATGAATCGGCATAAGGGCCAAAAGGGTAGTCGATAGGTTTAGTGGATAGTACTGGCCAATCTTGAGATTTATTTTTGCTTGGCCTTGGTTGAGCGTTTATATAAGCAGCGACATCCCAACTTTCTTTTATAGACAAAGTGGCTGCATGATAATTAATGCCATTAGGCATATTATTTTTGATAAAGCCTGCTAATTTAGATATTTGAAATAAACCTGCAGCATCGTTATAACTATGTTTGCCCCATAAAGGGGGATACAAATACATTTTTCCAGTAGAATCAATCACGCCTTCGCCATCTTGCCCATGACATTTTTGACAACTTTGAGTGTACACAATTTTCCCTTGCCTTGGATCTGCCGCTGTTTGTAGATAGGGTAATATTTCAATTCCCGAACCTTTTACTTTTTTTCCTTTAGGCACTTCATTGCCCAACCATTGTATATAAGCATAGATAGCTTTCATTTCTTTTGAATTCGTATCCAAAGCTTTACCATTTAAACTCCGCTCCATGCAATCATTCACTCTCTTATAAATAGTTTCAATGCTACCCGATCTTTCTCTAAATTTTGGGTAAGTAGAAAAAACAGAACCATAATTCAAGCCCCAAGGTTTAGTGCCAGCTTCTAAATGACAGTTTTGGCAATTCATACCATTGGTGGTTTGTTGTACAATTCCTTTGGGGCCTAAAAAAATAGATGTATGTGCAATTAATTCATATCCATACCGAATTAGTTTTCCATTTTCACTTTCAACATGAATTTGATAGGGAGAAGCGCCCACCCAGGCAGAAGAATCAACAATAGTTGTTAATCTTTTAACCATTGCATATTGATCCTTGATGCTGTTCTGTTGTATGGTTTGATAAAAAACAAATGAAACAATTAGAAAGAACAAAATATAAGATAGGCGCTTAAACATGCATCAGTTTATTATAGGTGAAGTATTTTTTAATTTACACCTGCTTTTAAATAACTCCAACCTGCTTCTTGCTTTAAAACCACTTCAGCCACTCCAGAAGGAACTGTAAAGACTTCTTTCAATAAGTCAGCTTTTTCTATATGATGTTTGCGCATAGAATTCTCACAGGCCGAAAATTGAACATTAGTTGTACTTAATTCAATTACTTCTTTGGCTAAATGAGTTTTAGCAGCAACAAGTAAGTCCAAAGCTTTACCATGTACTACCACTTCCACCATCACATTATTAGGCCATAATTTCTGTAAATTCTTAATATTCCCAATGGTGGAAGACCAGGCAGTTGTATCGGCTGTATTTAATTGAATGACTACTTTATGTTTAATCTCGCTATTTTGGGCATTAGCTGTAGTAAAAACACCCCAAAAGGAGAGCAGTAAAAGAAGAAAGCTTAGTTGTTTTTTCATGATTAAATGTTTATATGAATGTAAGTAAAAATCTAAATACCAGCAAGTTGTGTAAGTTACGTTGAATTAGAAAGTACAAATTAGTCTCTAATTGCGTAAAATGAGACTATCAAATAGACAAATTATGGCATTTTGATAATTATCATTTGGTAAATAGTTGTCGAATTGTATTTTTGATCAAATTCTTAACTAATTTTAATTAAGATCTTAAATAATGAAATCTAACATATGAGAAAAATACATCTATTAGTGCTTTTGATCCTTATTGGATCTGCCAGTTATGGCCAGAACCTTGGTTTAGTTTTGAAAGGTTCTACCTCAGGGGTGGGAGCCGACCTTGCCTATCGTATTAACCCAAAATGGTTGGTAAAAGTAGGAGCAGAGAGCTTCAACTTTGAATTTCTAACCAATGTAAAGAGTGCTGATTTGAATGTTGATATCAATTCAAAAATTGTAACAGGTTCTTATTCATTGTTAGTTGATTATCAGATATATAAAAAATTATATATAAGTGGTGGAGTACTGATGAATAATTTTAGCACTAAGGTGAAAGGAAGTTTACAAAGTGACTATAAATTTGGCGACATCATTGTTAGCAAGGAAAAAGTGGGTACCATCGAGTGGGATGTGAAGCCAGAAAGAACAATTGCTCCTTATTTGGGATTGGGCATTGGGAATAATATCAATAGTAAGAAAAAAGTAAATTTAAGTGTAGAAGTAGGTGGCATATTTCAAGGGGCTCCTAAATTTCAAATTCAATCAGACGGAATTTTTGAATCTAATAGCGATGCGAATTTTAACCAAGCAGGAAGCTTAGAGCAAAGCTTATCAAAATTTCAAATATATCCTGTGCTTAAAATTAATTTAGGCATAAGACTATCTCAATCAAAGAATTCAAAAGAAAAATCAAAAAAATTACCAATAGCTAATTAAAATACTATGAAAAATAAAATTATATTATATACTTGTTTCTTAGCGCTAATAAATAGCTTTTCTAGTTGTTCCATTGATGATATTACCACAGATAAAACAACGGGAGAAAAAAAATCATTTATAATGATTAACAATAGCATTATTAAAACAACTTTTCAAATAAGATTATTTGATGATGCTACCAATGCATTAATCACGAAGCCTATGGTGGTTGTAATTGCTTCTAATAAGAAATTAGTAGATTTAGAAGGAATTTATACAAATAAATTTACAACCAATAACGGAATTATAAATTTTGGTATAGACCCAAATTATGCAATTTCAATTACAGATACATTAAAACTAAATATAGTCTCTACGAATGAGAATGGCGAATACATACCTATTATTAAAAAAGTAAACCTTGCTAAAGTTACTAATAAAATAGTGGTCTTGTATCATTCTGCTAGTACAAGCAATGCCATAGCCTCCAATTCAGATAAAGCCAATTTTAGTATCCAAGCCAATGTAGCTTCAGGAACTTCGCCCACTTATATTTCTTTAAATGGACAAAAATATGGCAACCCTGATTAT
>Ga0214919_10001466_pt1 | contig 38621 bp, 36 predicted proteins | sample LL1503_MetaG_FD_177994 | JGI IMG/M metagenome (GOLD analysis project Ga0214919, IMG submission 177994) | Freshwater microbial communities from Lake Lanier, Atlanta, Georgia, United States - LL-1503 | ecosystem: Environmental > Aquatic > Freshwater > Lake | place: USA: Georgia | collected...
CTTACTGGAGTTCTTTAGACTACTTATTGGCGGAGACCGAGGGATTCGAACCCTCGATACAGGTTTAAGCCCATATGCTTCCTTAGCAGGGAAGTGCCTTCGACCACTCGGCCAGGTCTCCACTTGCGGACAAGGCTTAAAACCCCATCGCGACAAAGGCGGTAATCATATCTTTTGAGCAGGTTTTGGTCAATCAAAGTCCCTTAACCCAGCAAATTCAATGGATTACGCCTTAGTTTTTCTTCTCTGGCTTGTCAGATTTTTCTTTATCCTTCTTTTCCACGATGATTAGTTGATCTCCATCGGATAAACCATCGGGCGGATTCAAGACAATTTTGTCAGCCACGGTTATGCCGCTCAGCACTTCAACTTTTTGTCCGAAATCTTTACCCAGCTGCACAGCATGTAGTTTGACGATGCCTTTGTCATCAACCGCTGCAACGCGTGGCCCCTCAGCTCTTAATAGCAAGGTGTTTACTGGTACCACCAAGGCTGCGATGTCGCCTGCAGGTACGGATACATCAACATACGCACCGGGCATTAATGCGCCGCTCTTGTTATCGATGGTGATTTCAACTTGAAGACTACGACTGACTGGATCAATGGCGCGCGCTGTTCGTACAACCTTTGCCTCGAATTTTTCACCCGGGCGTTCAGCCTGCTTCAACGTGACCGTTTGACCAGCACGTATGCCAGCTGAATACACCTGCGGCACATTAACGTAGAGTCGCAATGGATCCATTTGCGTTAATACGAATAAGGGTCGAGTAGCGCTAGCACCTGCATCGATTAAATCACCCACGTTGACATTACGCTTAGTGATCACACCGCTGAATGGTGCAACGATACGCGTGAATGATAGTAAATCTTTGAGTCGCTGAATATTCGCATCCACCGCACCAAGATTAGCGACTGCCTGCTCATACATGCTGCGACGCTCATCGTATTCTTGTTGCGAAACAGCACGTTGATCTAGCAATCCCTTCCAACGATCAACGGTTACTTTAGCCAAGTTCATGGCAGACACCGACTGCTGGCGAGCAGCCACGGCTTGCGCTAGCTGCTGTTGGATTTCAGGGCTATCGATTTCAGCGAGGAGCTCGCCTTTTTTAACTGAGCTACCAATATCTTTTGTCCAACGTACCAAGTAGCCACTCGCACGTGAAGAAATCGGTGCTTCGATTTGACCCAACAACGTACCTGGCAAGGAAATCGTTTGATCAGTCTTAGCAGGCTCTGCATGGGTTACGGTCGCGTAGTGCTTGCCCTTACTTTTAGTATCTGCGGCTAAGGCTAGCGCTTCTGATTTTTGGCGCATCATCGTCATTGCAGCACTACCTAGCAGCACAAGAAATATGACGAAAAAACTCAAGCGCAAGCGGCGCCAAGTACGAATCCGGCGTATTTCTTTTTGACCGGCGCCCTGTATAGCAAGGGAAGCGTGACGTGCTTTAGTCATCTCTTAAATCCTTAAAGCAGAAGCGGTGATGTCAGCGGCGCGTTGGCGCCTTGCGATATAACGGTGAGCCGATGCAAACAAAACCGGCACAAAAAACAGTGTAGAAACGGTGGCAAACAATAAACCACCAATAACAGCTCGGCCGAGCGGCGCATTTTGTTCTGAGCCCTCACCTAATCCCAAGGCCATAGGCAGCATGCCGATAATCATGGCGGCGGCTGTCATAAGTACGGGACGAATACGGGTAGAACCCGCTTCGAGTGCAGCAGATAGCGGCGGTATGCCTGCTCGCAAACGCTGCAAAGCGAACGAGACCAACAAAATACTATTCGCAGTTGCCACACCCATGGTCATGATGGCACCAGTAAGTGCTGGAACGCTTAAGTGTGTGCCTGTTAAAAAGAGCATCCATGCGATACCTGCTAATGCAGCTGGTAACGCACTAACAATAATGAATGGATCGAGCCAGCTCTGGAAATTAACCACGATCAACAAGTACACCAAAACTATCGCAGCAGCCAAACCAATCAGCAAGCCGGTGTACGACGACTTCATCGTATTGACTTGACCGCGTAAGGTGAGCTTCTGGCCTTTTTTCAAACTCGGTTGCATAGCTTCGACTTCTTTGTTGATTTCCGTTACCAACCCACCAAAATCGCGCCCTTGTACACTGACGTAAATATCGATGACGGGGGTAATGTCATATTCGGATACGACGGCGGGCTGCACTGTCGGGGTGACATCCACCAAGTTACCTAACAATTGACTCTGCCCACCTGCACTATTGACTGGTGTGCGCAATAATTTATCCAGTGAGTTCACGTGATATTGCGGGGTTTGAACTAAGACGTTGTAAACCACGCTGTTGGCTGGATTTACCCAGAACGCCGGTTGTGTCTGGAAACTACCTGATAACGAAACCAATACGTTTTGCGCCACGTTCGCTGCTGATAAATTTAGCGCTTGTAATGCAGTGCGATCGGCATTCATTGAAATAGTCGGCTGATCAAGGCGCTGATGAATGTGCGCATCGACTACACCAGGAATTTTTTCTACTTTGGCGAGTAACTGCTTAGCCATGGCATAGCTGGCATTCATGTCTTTGCCAGAAAATTGAATATCGATGGGCGCTTGCGAGCCAAAGTTCAAGATCTGCGAAATGATGTCTGGTGGCTGAAAGTAAAACTCAGTGCCAGGATATAAACGAGGTAATTCGGCGCGCAGGCGATCGATATGTGTTCGCGTTGGTGCGTGGCCGTGTTTTAGTGAAATGAGAATTTCACTATCAATCACACCAAAGGTACCGGCGTTGTTGTACGACATATTCATACTACTGATCGTCACACCAATATTGGCGAGTACGGCATCAAGATCTTGCTCAGGTATCAGCTCACGGATAGATTGTTCAACCTGATCCGATAGACGCGCGGTCTCTTCAATGCGAGTGCCCGTAGCTGCTCGCATGTGCAACCTGATTTGTCCTGCATCGACTGCCGGGAAAAAATCTTCACCAAGAACAAAGAATAAGCCACAAGAAGCCACACAAAAACCTAAAAACAAAACCATAAATGCGCGACGTCGAACTAACAGCACACTGAGCGCAGCGAGATACGTCGTACGCATTCTCTCGAAACTTCGATCGAAAGCTAGATGAACACGGCGCATCATATTTGGCTTGCCTGAATCATGAGCCTGTAATTTCATCATCATCAGCGCCATGGTAGGCACTAATGTTCGTGATAAAAAATATGACGCTAACATAGCAAAGACTACGGCTTCAGCCAGCGGCACGAATAAATAGCGCGCGACGCCGGTCAAGAAAAACATCGGTAAAAATACAATACAGATACATAGCGTTGAAACGAGCGCAGGTACAGCAATCTCACTGGCGCCATCAAAGATGGCCGTATACAGATCTTTACCCATGTGGATATGGCGCTCAATATTTTCAATCGTAACGGTCGCATCATCGACCAAGATACCAATGGCCAGTGTCAGCCCACCCAAGGTCATTAGGTTGATGGTTTCACCTAATGCACGCATCACAAATATCGACACCAAAATTGATAATGGTATAGAGATCGCAATAATGAAGGTGCTACGCCAATTTCCTAAAAATAAAAGAATCAGCGTTGCTGTCAACAAGGACGCAATTACGGCTTCATGTAAAACACTGTCAATGGCTGATTTCACAAAGACCGACTGATCAAACATCGTAACGACACGCAGCCCCTCAGGTAGTCCCTTGGCTATCTCGGCGACTTTCGCTTTGACATTTTCCACAATGGTTAGCGTCGATTCGGAACCACTCTTTAGCACGGTGAGCAAAACCCCGCGCTCGCCATTATTTTTAACGATATTTTGCTGCGGCTGAAAACCATCGCGCACGTGCGCGACTTCGCGCAAATAGGTAGTTGAACCATTCACTGTTTTAACTGGAATGTTATTCATGCCAGCGATGCTATCTGGCGAACCATTCAGCTTAACTGTTTGTTCAAGTCCATCGATCTTTACCGTACCTGCTGGTAGGATCAGATTTTGGGCATTAATCGCATTGACTACATCGCTCGGTGTCAGACCTTTGGCTAGCAAAGCTTCGGTATCAAGATCAACGGACACCACACGAAACTTACCGCCATACGGATACGGTACAGCCACACCGGGAATCGTAATCAACTGGGTACGAACCTGGTTGATCGCAATATCATTTAACTCTTGCTCGGAATGTAGTGGACTCGATATACCCACCTGAACCACAGGTACTGTGGACGCAGAATATTTAATGATCAGCGGCGGCACGGTACCTGGTGGCAGCTGGCGCAACATAAACTGACTAATCGCAGTGACTTGCGACAGCGCTGTCGCAATATTTACGTTTTGATGAAAATAAATTTTGACGACGGCTACCGATGTCGTGGATTGCGACTCAATGTGTTCGATGTCATTAACTGTTGTCGTGAGCGCCTTCTCGTAGGGGCTCACAAGACGCTCACGCATGTCTCTAGGTGGTAGTCCGGTGTAGTTCCAGACGATGCTAATGACGGGGATGCCTATTTCGGGAAATATGTCAGTCGAGGTAGAGCGCAACACAAACGGTGTCGCCAAAAGGATCATCAGCGCCATCACCAAATAGGTGTAGGGACGCTTTAGCGCGATATCGACAAGCCACATAGAATTGCCCGGAGAGGAGCAGCGGATAGCCGGAGGAAACCCCGGAATCGTGCTTTTTTAGTTAGTTTTAACGATTATTGCACGGCTGTACTTTTTTGACTTAAAAATACATTTAGGCTGGCTTTGCTGGCCCCCAGAAACCACCCCACTGAATGGCTTCGAAACTAGTGAGGCCTGTCAGGCTCCTAACGAAGGGAAAATCGGCAGAATTTAGTCCCTTTTTTAACCCTTTTCCAAACCAAAGGCCTTATGCAAAGCACGCACGGCTAGCTCGGTGTATTTCTCATCAATCAGGACGGAAATTTTAATCTCTGAGGTCGAGATCATCTGAATGTTGATGCCATCTTCGGAGAGCGTGCGAAACATCTGCGACGCAATACCCACGTGGCTGCGCATACCCACACCCACCACTGAAACTTTGGAGACTTTGTTGTCGCCCACAACATGAGTCGCACCCAAGGTGGCCTTCACTCCGCTATCGATCAACTTCATTGATTTATCGTAATCAGCGCGGGGTACAGTAAACGTGAAATCGGTTTTACCATCGACTGAAATATTTTGGACGATCATATCGACTTCGATATTCGCGTCAGCAACCGGACCTAGAATTTGAAATGCGATGCCGGGTTTATCCGGTACGCCGCGTACGGTAATTTTTGCTTCATCGCGGCTAAAGGCGATGCCAGTAATGGTCGCTTGTTCCATGTGGGTGTCTTCCTCAAACGATATCAGGGTGCCTGACTGAGCTTCTTCTTCCAGTGGCATGAGTGGATCAGTTAGTGATGACAGCACGCGCGTAGGCATGCGGTAATTTCCCGCAAATTCCACCGAACGTATCTGCAAAACTTTTGAACCTAGCGATGCCATCTCCAGCATTTCTTCGAACGTCACTGTCTTCAATCGACGCGCTTCAGAAACGACGCGTGGATCCGTGGTGTAGACGCCATCAACGTCGGTATAAATCAAACACTCAGCAGCTTTCAGTGCGGCAGCGACTGCCACTGCGGAGGTATCGGACCCACCGCGACCTAGTGTCGTGATATTGCCATCGGCATCCATACCTTGAAAACCGGTAATAACAACGACCTTGCCGGCATCTAAATCTTTTTTGACTTTGACATCATCAATCGACTGAATACGTGACTTGGTATAAGCACTGTCCGTAATAATCGGCACCTGCCAACCAGTGTATGAAACAGCTTCTTTACCGATCGACTGCAACGCAATCGCCAACAGAGCAACGGAGGCCTGCTCACCGGTTGAGGCCAACATATCCAATTCGCGCGGATCGGGATCGGCATTGATTTCTTTGGCAAGGCCAAGCAAGCGGTTGGTCTCACCCGACATGGCCGAGGGCACAACCACAATCTGATGACCAGCGTCATGCCATTTGGCGACGCGACGTGCGACGTTTTTAATGCGCTCGGTAGAGCCCATCGACGTGCCGCCATATTTGTGAACGATTAATGCCATTTAAGAGAGAAAAGTGAGCTCTTGGAAAACCCAAGATTGTACATGTTGCATTGCGGAATGACAATTATTGAAGCACTACTTCGAGGAGATTTTTACTACTGATTTGCCCCTGAATTATCCGCGCTCCACGCTTGCCAATGAAGTCTCACGCCCAGATTTTTTTGAGCGACGGTGCAATTCGGACCCAAGCCACAGGCAAACAATAATTGATCGCCAGCGTAAAGCAAGGGGAGCCAGGGGCGCCGACCCGCCGCTACTCCCGACTCTTGAAACAGGTTTTTCAAACTTCGCGATGGTCGACGCGTATCCACCTTTAAACGTTCTCCGCCTTGACGTGGACGTAGCGTTAACGGTCCTTGCAATAGCAGATCACGATCAAATCCCTCACCCTCGCCGTCCTCAAAGACTAACTGCCCGCACCATTCAGGAATATCGAGTTGGCGCTCTCCTTGCCAAACCACGGAAATAGCATCTATCGGCGGCTGATTCGATCCCGCCTGAGCGCGAATGATTAAGTGATCATGTTCTCGTTGTAAGACCCACTGCCCTATCACTATTTGCGGATGCTTATCCGTAGCAGCATGTAGCATTTGTTGATGCAACTGATGCAGCTGTGCTTGGCTAGGGTAACTACCGATTTTTTCAACCACCCAGTAACGCAAAAGATTATCGATGCGATCAGCTGAAAACAGCGCTAAGAGTTTGAGATTAAGTTCTCCCGCATCGAAACACTGTTGCAGATCACTACAGGCCAATTCATCCAACAATCCTTGTGCTGTTTGAAAATGCTGACTACTACGTGCGAGTGTTTGAGTAAATCCTTCGAAGTGCTGCTCGATGAGTGGAAAAATTTCATGACGAATCGCGTTGCGCTTGTAACGTGTATCGTCATTCGACTCATCAATGATGTGACTTATCGATAGTTCGTGCGCGATCTGCTCTAACTGTTTACGCGAACAGTCCAACAAAGGTCGCGCTAGTGTGACTGTGGCAGGCAACAAAGCATGATCTCGCTGCAGATCAGCCATGCCAGACCACCCGGGCAAACCCGCCCCGCGCAACGCCTGAAGCATGATGGTTTCTGCCTGATCATCTTGATGATGAGCCGTGAGTAACAGCTCTACACGATGTGTTGTGCACAGATTGGAAAGAGCTTCATAGCGTGCTAGCCGAGCAGCGTTTTCTGGGCCATGCTCATCGACGCTAATAACTCTGACTTTGCGTGCATCGAATGGCAGGTTCAATTGCTCGCACTCGCTTTGCACATGCGCCAGCCAGTGATCGGCATTCGGGCTTAATCCATGATGAACATGGAACACATGTAAAGGATGAGAATGCAGATGAGGATGGCTAGCAAAAAAATCAGCACTCAAATGTAGTAATACGACTGAGTCTAGGCCGCCGCTGCAAGCGACTGCGATGGCAGCGCCATCGGAAAGAACAACGCGCGCCAGAATTTCTTCTAGCGCGCGTTCGAATGCAGCAATCGCAACGGCGATCTGAGAGTTATTCAGAGGGAGAGATTTCCTTGAATTTGCCATAGCTCATTAGCTTTTCATGACGAGCAGCCATGAGATCTTTAGTTTTAACACCTTGGAACTGACGCAAGGTATCGGCCAACGCACGCTTTAACAATATCGCCATCTGCTTAGGATCACGATGTGCGCCGCCCAGCGGCTCATTCACAATTTTGTCGATGAGGTTAAGTGCTTTCAAGCGATGCGCTGTTAAGCCCAAGGCCTCGGCAGCATCGGATGCGCGCTCAGACGTCTTCCACAAAATTGAAGCACAGCCTTCTGGCGAAATCACCGAATACGTAGCGTACTGAAGCATCAGCACCGCATCACCCACAGCAATCGCTAGAGCACCACCCGAACCGCCCTCACCGATGATGGTGGCAATCAATGGAACTTTGAGCTCAGCCATGGCATACAAATTATGACCAATGGCTTCGGATTGACCGCGCTCTTCGGCATCAATGCCGGGAAACGCACCGGGTGTATCGACGAAAGTAAACACAGGCAAACCAAATTTCTCGGCCACCTTCATTAAGCGCATGGCCTTGCGATAGCCTTCAGGTTTGGGCATACCAAAATTACGCATAGCGCGTTCTTTAGTATCACGGCCTTTTTGATGACCTATCACCATGCAGGCCTGGCCATTGAAACGTGCCAGACCACCCACGATAGACAAATCATCAGCATATGAACGATCGCCATGTAGCTCATGAAAATCAGTGAAGATCTCATTCACATAATCCATGGTGTACGGACGCTGAGGATGGCGCGCAATCTGCGACACCTGCCAAGGTGTTAGCTTGGCGTAGAGATCTTTAGTCAGTTGCTGACTTTTTTGGGACAGTCGATCGATTTCTTCGGTAATGTCGACTGCCGAATCTTCCTGGACGAAACGCAGTTCCTCTATCTTAGATTCAAGCTCCGAGATCGGCTGCTCAAAACTGAGAAAAGTAATTTTGCTCACATAAGCTCCTTATGTCACAAGCGCGGCCGATTATGTCAGCGCGCTAAGCGGCAAGAATAATGCCATTCTTGCATTAAGACAATCAGTATTCTACCGGTATAGGGTCCAAACTGCGCCACATATACCAAGTAGCGACCGTACGCCAAGGCTCCCAGTTAGCGGCCACCTCGCGCGCATCGCTGCGCGAGACGGGCTCACCCGAGAAATAATTCATGCTAATGCCTTTAACTAGCCCTAGGTCATCCAGGGGCAAAATATCGGGTCTTAGCATATTGAAAATTAAAAACATCTCCGCCGTCCAGCGGCCAATACCACGAATCTGGATCAACTCAGCGATCACTGCCTCATCTTCCATCGACTCCCAGTCTTTTTCATGCAGACTGCCATCCAGAAAATGAGTCGACAAATCCATTAAGTACTCCGCCTTACGTTTTGACAGCCCGCACGTCGCAAGTTTCACATGCCCTTGACGCTTAACTTGGGTCGGCGTCATTTTCGGGCAAGCCAGCATCAGTCTTTCCCATACCGACTGCGCTGCTTTAACGGAAATCTGTTGCCCAACGATAGAGCGTGCCAAGGTCATGAACGGATCACCGCGTCTGACAAGTTGCAAATCACCAAAGCGAGGAATCAGTTTTTTCATGATGCGATCGCGCTTCATCAACTCAAGCTTGGCCTGTTCCCAGTAATGCGGAACCAGCAAAATTTCAGGAGGCTTAGTCATGCTCGCCTCCACTCGGTGATTCCGCCGGGCTTGTCTTCCAGCACGATACCTTGTGCCAATAATTCAGCGCGAATTTTGTCGGACTCAGCAAAATTTTTATTCTTCTTAGCCTCAGCGCGAGCGGTAATCAGCGCAGCTACTTCATCATCTGACAAGCCATCCGCTGAACCACCACCTTGCAAAAACAGCTGAGGTTCACGCTCTAACAAGCCAATAACACCCGCGAGTTTTTTTAGTTGACGGGACAGTACCGGAGAATGATCACGGTTGATTTCAGTAGCCAATTCAAACAAACATGCAACGGCCACGGGTGTATTGAAATCATCATTCATGGCCTCAACGAAACGCTGGGCGAAGGGCTCGTTCCAATCTAATGCTTGCGTATCAGGAGGTGTATCTTTGAGCGCGGTGTACAGCCGTGCTAATGCAGTGCGTGCATCTTCAAGGTGAACATCGGAGTAATTCAGTGGGCTGCGATAGTGCGCACGCAAAATAAAAAATCGAATAACTTCTGCGTCAAACTTTTCGAGTACTTCACGAATGGTGAAAAAATTACCCAGAGACTTGGACATTTTTTCGTTATCGATGCGAACAAAGCCGTTATGCATCCAATAATTAACGAAACTATGTCCATGCGCTCCTTCAGATTGCGCGATTTCATTTTCATGGTGAGGAAATTGCAGATCCTGCCCACCACCATGGATATCAAACTGCTCACCTAAAAGGTCGCAGGCCATAGCAGAACATTCAATATGCCAACCGGGTCGACCACTACCCCACTTTGAAGCCCATTTAACTTCCTCTGCCTCTGATTCACGAGAGGATTTCCATAAAACGAAATCGAGGGGATCACGCTTTGCGCTATCAACTTCTACCCGCTCACCCGCACGTAAATCATCCAAGGATTTTCCTGATAATTTGCCGTATCCAGCAAAATCACGCACAGAGAAATTCACATCACCGTCAGCGGCTTGATAGGCCAAACCATTTTTTTCAAGCGTGCCAATCAGCGACAACATCTGCGGCACATAGCTCGTTGCTCGGGGCTCATGATCCGGTCGCTGAACACCCAATAAGGCAGCATCCTCGTTCATCGCTTGGATATAACGATTGGTCAGGGTTGAGATGGATTCGTTGTTCTCAGCTGCGCGGCGAATGATTTTGTCATCAATATCCGTAATATTACGAACGTAGGTCACCTGATAATTTTGCGATCGTAACCAACGCTGCACCATATCGAACACCACCATCACGCGCGCGTGTCCGAGATGACAGTAATCGTAGACCGTCATGCCGCACACATACATCCTTACCTTGCCTGGCTCAATAGGGACAAAAGCAACTTTGTCACGGGCTAAGGTGTTGTATATCTTTAGTGTGCTCATGAATTAAAAGAGGAATGCCGTGGCAGAAAAGCCGAAGGTACTGCAAATTGATTATTACTTTTTTCAAAATACTAGCGTTCAATCACCTAGTGCGCGGGTCGCATAAAACATAGGCCGTCTTACGTGTCCGGTATTTTGATAGAATGCCAACCTAATCAAAGTATAACATTGAAGCATCTGAATCCCCGTAACAACGATGCTTCAGAAACACACTAACAGGAAGGAAATTTCATGCGCTACGGCCGTCGCCAGTTTATGCAATTTTGCACTACTGCTGTTTTGGCATCCTTGACCACTTTAGCAATGGCTAATGATCCAGCTCCCAAGGTATCCATCAAAACTAGCATGGGTGAAATTATTTTAGAAGTTTATCCAGACAAAGCGCCTAAGACGGTAGAAAACTTTTTAACATATGTGAAATCTGGTTTTTACAACGGTACTATTTTTCACCGAGTAATTAATGGCTTCATGGTTCAAGGTGGTGGCTACGATCAATCAATGAAAGAAAAGCCCACCCGCGCGCCAATTCAAAATGAAGCAAAAAATGGATTGAAGAATCGTGCCTACACGATTGCCATGGCCCGCACACCTGACCCACACTCTGCCAGTGCTCAATTCTTTATCAATGGTAATGACAATGCCTTTCTTGATTATCCCGGCCAAGATGGTTGGGGTTACGCTGTATTTGGCAAAGTTATCAGCGGCAAAGAAGTCATTCAAAAAATTCAAGTCGTAGAGACAGATAAAAGAGACAAACCCAAAGCGAATGTCATCATTGAATCCGCTTCCATGATTGAATAATTTATTAGTATTGATTTAGGAGCAGCACGTTTATGAATGTTGTACTCACCACCAATCACGGCGCAATTACGCTGGAACTTGACGCAGAAAAAGCACCCAAGTCCGTTGAGAATTTTGTTACCTACGTTAAGTCCGGTCATTACGATGGCACTATTTTTCATCGAGTAATCGATGGCTTCATGATTCAGGGTGGCGGCTTTGATCCTGAAATGAAACAAAAATCGACCAACGATCCGATTGACAACGAGGCTGAGAATGGCCTTAAAAATGATCGCTATACCATTGCTATGGCGCGCACATCGGATCCGCATTCAGCGACTGCTCAGTTTTTCATTAACGTGGGTGACAACGACTTTCTCAATTATCCAGGCTCTGATGGCTGGGGCTATGCGGTATTTGGCAAAGTCTCGCAGGGTGAGGATGTCGTGGATGCTATTCGCGCCGTTAAAACCGGTCGTAAGAGTATGTTTTCGGATGTGCCTGTCGAGACTGTCGTGATCGAAAAAGCTGAGGTCGTTTGATCTGACATGAATTCGCTCGCAACATCAGCAACAACAAAAGCGCAACCGACGATGGTTGCGCTTTTTGTTTCAGATCTGCATTTGAGTCCAGATACACCGAAGACATTGGCAGCATTTTTTTCGTTTTTACACAACGAGGCAATGCATGCGACTCAACTGTATTTGCTGGGTGATCTGTTCGAATACTGGCCAGGTGATGATGATGTAGGTTCGCCGTTTCCCCAACAAATCTGCCAAGAACTAAAGCGTGTTTCTGATAGGGGAACGAAGATATATTGGCTCAGTGGTAATCGCGATTTTTTAGTTGGATCAGCTTTCGCTGCGGCAGCAGGTTTACGCTTGTTAAACGAGCCTCATATAGTAGAAATCGGCGACAAAAAAATTCTGCTCGTCCATGGCGATGCACAATGTACGGACGACACGGCCTATATGGCGTTTCGTACGCAAGTGCGCAATCCTGAATGGCAAGCGGCTTTTCTTGCGCGACCTCTAGCAGAACGAAAAAGCATCATTGCTGGTATGCGCGAAGGTAGCCGTGCTGCGCAAAAAGAAAAATCAATGGCGATCATGGATGTGAACCCAGTGCAGATAGCCGCCCTTTTTAAAACGTATAAAGTTAATCTATTAATTCATGGCCACACGCATAGGCCCGATGTTCATCACACTCCGGAGGGAGTGCGCTATGTATTACCGGACTGGGATTGTGAAGCGAGTGAAGCGGCTAAACAACGTGGCGGCTGGATCGCGTTGGATAGTGCGGGCGAATTACACGCTATGAGAATATCAGATGCTTCTGTAAAAGAATAAACTCTGAGAATTTGGAGCAGAGGTGATTAATTCAGTATCCACTCGCCCGATTGCTTAATAGCGTGATACATCGCATCAGGTGCCAGATCAATTTTTCCAGGCCAAGTTACCGCGCCATGTTCAATGTAGGCTTGCCGGAAAATTTCAGGATCTTTAAGAACTTCAAATACACCAGTTAAATGGCTGGTCTCGAACACCACCTTACCAGACGTCCCATCGGCAAACGTTACCTGAATACTCAGTGGTGAAATAGTCTTTACATCAATGACTTGCCATTCCATACGAGCCTCACTTCAAAGGAATAATTGCTTTGGGTTGTTGTTTCGCCTTGCACAGATTCCAATCTTCAAGCAATTCGTGTTGATGCAACTCAGCCCAATCTAACACAAGCTCAAGGGCGCGCCTAGGGAGGTGTCCGGACGAAATGAACAAACCTTCAATATTGATGATCGCCTCATGTTCAGAATAAATCGCATGAAAATGAGGGGGTGAATGATCGTTAAAAAACATACGAATCAAAATCCCGTAGAACGCACTGATTGTAGGCATACAAACCTCGTCGGATCAATGCTTGCATTTTGCGCAACCTCAAAAGAGCAGTCAAGATTGGTTATGCTCAAACTTCGTCATTGTGCTGAATTCACATAATCGATTGCAGGAGACCAAAATCACTCCACCAATTTATTCAGCTTTTCCGGATTGAATTTATCCAGCTCGACGACAGTCTCACACGCTATACCAGCTGCTTTGAGTGCCTCGAGAATTTTCACTAGCTGCAGTTCCTGACTAGACGCATTGTCGATCAATCCATGCAAGGCTTTTGACAAAGGATCGTCACCATTCGCTGTCAAGCCATACGCAGCGAACATTTTTGCAGTCGCGTCTTCGCGTTCAGTAGCTGCCGTTTTTTCGATAATACGTGCAGGATTACCGACCGCGGTGGCTCCCGCAGGGACTTCTTTGACGACGACGGCATTGGAGCCAATCTTAGCGCCCTCGCCCACCGTAAACGAACCTAATACTTTGGCACCCGCACCAATGATCACACCGCGTTCTAAGGTCGGGTGACGCTTAGTTCCTTTGGATAGCGATGTGCCACCCAAGGTTACGCCCTGATAGATGGTGCAATCGTCACCGATATAAGCCGTCTCACCTATCACAACACCAAAGCCATGATCAATAAAAACGCGACGTCCTATGGTCGCACCGGGGTGAATCTCAATGCCGGTTAATCCACGAGCCAAATGAGAAATGAAGCGCCCTATCCACTTAAAGCCCTGCTGCCAGCAGGCATTGGCCCACCGATGCAAAACGATGGCATGCAGACCGGGATAGCACGTCAACACCTCCCAAGAGCTACGAGCTGCGGGGTCACGTGCCATGATGCTAGCGATGTCTTCCCTGAGGTGGCTAAACATGAATGTCGATCAAACAGTAAAAGTTGAATTTTAGGTTATTTGGAAAAATCAGACCCAACACCCGCTGCACTAGGCGGTAGGCAGTTTCAAGCGTTGACGTCTCGCCTCGTACAAGCAAATACCCGACGCCACGGAGACGTTAAGACTCTCCACCGTGCCCAGCATGGGTAAGCTCACTAAACGATCACAATTCTCGCGCGTTAAACGCCGCATACCCTCTCCTTCGGAGCCCATCACAAAAGCGACGCCTCCGGTGTAGTCGACATCGTAGATCGAGCTTTCTGCATCGTCTGTGGTACCTGTGAGCCAAATATCGTGCTCCTGTAACTCGCGCATAGCACGCGCCAGATTAGTAACAGTAATATAGGGTACGTTGTCTGCGGCACCACTAGCGACTTTGGCTGCGGTAGCGTTCAAACCCACGGCTCTATCCTTGGGTGCTATCACCGCATGCGCACCAGCACCATCGGCCACGCGTAAGCACGCACCTAAATTATGTGGGTCGGTTACACCATCCAGCAGCAACAGCAAGGGTGGTCCTTGTATGCCATCGATTAATTCTGACAAATTACGCGCAAGCGAGATTTCACCGGCACTTGCTACCACGCCCTGATGCCGGCGCGTTCCGACCATGGCATCCAAACGCTGATCATCGGCCTGAATGATGCGCACATTCGCCGATTTAGCGGAGCGCAAAAGATCGCCCATACGACGATCATGACGAGTGGCATCGACATAAATTTCTTCAATGGTCGATGCATCATGACGGATACGCGCTGCGACAGCATGAAATCCGAAAAGTAGTTTGGTCTTCATTGTTTAATGGCCAGTGAGCTATTGCTACGTGTTATTTGCGTTTCTTTTGACCCGCACGCGTAGCGGTTTTGGTTGGCTTTGCCTTGCGTGCTTTGGCACTATCAGGCATTTTGGGGGCTGCTTTTTTAGCTGTTTTTTTCTCCGCCTGTTTCGCCGCTTTTTTAGCTCCTGATAAGCGCGAACGTCCTTTTCCTTCTTCGGCGCGTCGTGCTTCGTTTTTCAATTGCGTGCGAATACCTGGCTCGTGCACCAATCGCAAATCAATGCGACGTGCATCAAGATCAACTCGACTCACCTGCACAGTAACTCTATCAGTTAACTGATAGCGTATGCCGGTGCGCTCTCCACGCAATTCATGCCTGGCTTCGTCAAACTGAAAAAAGTCTGAACCTAGATCAGTGACGTGAACCATACCCTCGATAAATAAAGCATCGAGCTGCACAAAGATTCCGAATGCTGCAACTCCCGAAATCGTGCCAGTGAATTCTTCGCCGAGTTTATCGCGTACAAAATAGCATTTCAGCCAAGCTTCAACATCACGCGAGGCTTCATCGGCACGCCGCTCATTAGCTGAGCAATGAATACCCAACGCTTCCCAGATGGCCACATCGCCTTCGGATTTTTTCTTGCCAGCGGCTCTATCTTTTGCCTGCATCTTGCGCGCTGCAGGAGACAACTGGGTATTTAAATTTTCAGTCTCTATATCTTTCGGGTGATAGCGCTTACCTTGCAAAATAGCCTTGATCACGCGATGCGTCAGCAAATCTGGATAGCGTCGAATGGGGCTGGTGAAATGCGCATAAGCATCGTATGACAAACCAAAATGCCCAATATTGTCAGGGCTATAGACCGCTTGCTGCATGGAGCGCAGTAGCATGGTCTGAAGCATGATTGCATCAGGTCGTAGTTTTATTTTTTCCATCAACTCAGCGTAGTCCGATGCTGCTGGACTACCGGAACCACCTAGCGACAAACCTAATTGCTTTAGGAATGTACGTAATTGATTGAGCTTTTGTTCTGTTGGGCCAGCATGGATGCGAAACATGCCGTGATGCTTGTTACGCTCCATGAAATCAGCTGCGCAAACGTTTGCCGCCAACATGCATTCTTCAATTAATTTGTGCGCATCGTTTCGTGTGCGCGGCAAAATTTGTTCTATTTTGCCCGCAGCATTACAAACGATATAGGTCTCAGTGGTTTCAAAATCAATCGCACCACGCAGACGACGCGACTGCAGCAGCACTTGAAATAAATCATAAAGATTTTGCAGATGCGGCAATAATGCAGCGCGACGTGTAGCCTCGGACCCGCGCGTATTGCCCAACACGGCAGCGACTTCGGTATAGGTTAAGCGCGCCGCTGAATGAATAACTGCAGGATAAAATTGATAGGCTTGGATATCGCCTTTGGCACTGATCACAGCATCACATACCATGGTCAATCGATCGACATCGGGATTTAAGGAACACAAACCATTCGATAATTTTTCCGGCAGCATGGGTATCACCCTGCGCGGAAAATACACCGACGTACTGCGCTCAAGTGCATCAACATCTAATGCATCATTCGGCTTCACATAATGACTGACATCAGCAATCGCAACGATCAGTCGAAAACCTGTACCACGCCCGATTTTTACGGGCTCGCAATACACCGCATCATCAAAATCTCTCGCGTCTTCGCCATCTATCGTCACCATCGGTATGTCGCGCAAATCAACACGATCTTCTAGATCAGCTGGTTTCACTTCAGATGGTAATTTCGCTGCAGCGGCTTTAGCAGTCTCTGAAAACTCATGCGGGACGCCATACTTGCGCACAGCAATTTCTATTTCCATGCCGGGGTCATCAATCTCACCTAAGACTTCGGCGATTTTTCCTATCGGCTGGCTATAGCGAGATGGTTGCTCAGTGAGCTCAACGCTGACCACCTGACCAGCTTTCGCTTTACCCGGCGCCACTGCGAGCAAAATATCGTGAGCGATGCGCTTGTCTTCAGGTACGACTAACCAAACACTATTCTCATTCACTAAACGACCAATGACATGTGTATTGGCACGCGCCAATACTTCAACAATGGTCCCCTCGGGGCGCCCACGTCGGTCTAAACCAGTAACTCGCACTTGTACCCGATCGCCATGCAAAACTTTCTGCATTTCTTTTTCAGGAAGAAAAACATCATCGCCTTCATCCGGCAACAAAAATCCATAGCCATCTCGATGACAAGAAACACGGCCTTCGATGAAGTTAGCGGTATTAGCGAGTTGTATGCGACCTTTGCGATCTGGTTTGATTTGACCATCGCGCTCCATTGCGGCTAATCGACGGGTCAAACCATCCAACTCAGATTCTTTAACAGACAAAGCGTCGGCGATGGAAGATAGTGTCTGCGGATCAGATGCTTTACGCAGTACGCCCAAAATTTCTTCTCGACTGGGGATGCTATACGGATAGTGGCTCAAAAGATGGTATTAAAAGTAAGGTGAATAAACGAGAATAGTTTAACGGAGCGTTGCACGCTGTGCTCAGTAGAACATTCGGTTAATTAAGACTAAATGAGCTTACTCATATCTAATTAAATCATTATGACTTATTGCATTCGCAGGACCCAACACTAGGCTTTATTGACTTACGGGATTTATCCGCTATAATCTCGCCTTCTTTTGGCCCACGTGGCGGAATTGGTAGACGCGCATGGTTCAGGTCCATGTGCCGCAAGGTGTGGGGGTTCGAGTCCCTCCGTGGGCACCACCAGATTAAGAGCTTGCTTACGCAAGCTCTTTTTTTTCACAAACCAAAACGCTACAAACTCTTTGCTGCTAAATACAGCGAACCAATAATCATTCCAGCAGCCACGACAACAATTGCAATTAAGTAGTACGTCATACGTTGCTGCGCGAGTCGCGCATTCGCCAGTCGCGCCATCAATTCATCATGTTCGCGGTCTAACGCATCGAGATTATTTTGAGCGGTTTTCAAATCGCTTAGCGTCTTGTTCACGCGTTCATTTTCATTCATAGTCTTTCCTTGAACGATAGTTCTGCTATAGCGAATCTGTCGTCATTTGGTCATACAATTCAAACGGCTGATGTATCCACAGATTACCTGCAACATGATGGGCAAAATAATCCGGACGTACGGATGAATTTTCCTTGTACCAAATCACTGCTGATCGAATCTCACTAATTTCTGGATGGCGGTTAATCAAACATTCCCCGACTCTTTGCAGAGTGACACCTGAATCAACTAAATCGTCGATTAACAACAGACGCCCAGTTAACTTTTCTACCGTCGACGTTATTCTGTCCGCTATACAAAGCTCTCCACGATGAGTACCACCTTCTTCACGATAAGAACTCACGGTAAGAATAGATAGTGGTACGTTAAATAGCCGTGAAAACACATCTCCCGGACGCAAGCCACCTCGTGCTAAGCAAAGAACGTGATCAAACTTCCAGGCTGACTCACTCACCTGCTTAGCTAGGTCTTCGATAGAACGATGATAGTCATCCCACGAAATCCATAAATGACCAGCATCTGCCGAGATCGTCATACCTTGACATCATTCAAATGGATGACGCAAAACGATAGTCTCTTCACGATCCGGGCCAGTTGAAACCATATCGACTGGCACGCCAACCAATTCCTCGATGCGCTTAACATAAGCTCGCGCGTTCGCAGGTAAATCCTTCATTAATTTAACGCCGACAGTCGGCTCGCTCCAACCTGGCATTTCTTCATACATGGGTTCGCATGCTGCTGCTTCTTCGGCACCCACGGGGAAAATATCCACGTGCTTCCCATGCAAACGATAACCTGTGCACAGCTTTAATGATTCCAATCCATCCAATACATCCAGCTTGGTCAGGCACATACCGGATACACCATTGATCTGCACTGAGCGCTTCAATAAAGCAGCATCAAACCAACCACAGCGACGTGCGCGGCCAGTCACGGTTCCGAATTCATGTCCCACCGATGATAGGTGTTGTCCTATGCCCTGATCGGTCGGTAATTCTGAAGGAAAGGGTCCGGACCCAACGCGCGTTGTATACGCTTTCGTGATACCTAAAATGTAGTGCAGCATGTTGGGACCAACGCCTGAGCCTGCGGCGGCATTACCAGCCACACAATTGCTGGACGTTACAAACGGATAAGTGCCGTGATCAACATCGAGCAAACTACCTTGCGCACCTTCAAACAATAAATTCGCACCGGCTTTGTGAGCAGCATATAAAGCGCTCGAGACATCGGTCACCATCGGACGAATTCTTGGAACTGAAGCTGATGCCGCATCAAAAGTACTCTGAAAATCAACAGCTTTAGCCTTCAGATAATTAACGAGTACGTAGTTGTGATAATCAAGGTTTTCACGCAGTTTCTCTTCTAGGCGTTTTTCATTCAACAAGTCAGCAACGCGAATAGCGCGTCGAGCTACTTTGTCTTCATACGCCGGGCCTATGCCTTTACCTGTGGTACCAATTTTTGCATCGCCACGCTTCGCTTCACGCGCAGCATCTAAAGCCGTGTGGTAAGGCAGAATGACCGGACAAGCTTCTGATACTTTTAAACGATTGGCGACTTCCATACCCGACGCTTCTAACTTATCAATTTCACGCAATAAATCAGGCACGGATAGCACAACGCCATTACCGATATAGCAGGCCACACCGGGACGCATAATGCCTGAAGGGATGAGCTGCAACGCTGTTTTTTGACCGCCAATAACTAGTGTGTGGCCTGCATTGTGGCCACCTTGAAAACGAACGACGCCCTGTGCATGATCCGTCAGCCAGTCGACGACTTTTCCTTTTCCTTCATCGCCCCATTGGGTACCGATAACAACGACATTTCTAGCCATGATTTCTACAGCTTTCTGATGATGAATTTATTTTTGTCGGCAATGATCTCACGATCACACTCGAATTCTTGTTGACTACTTTCTTCACCGGGCAACAACTGAATAACAATTTCACCCTGCTCACGCAAGGATGTAATTAGTTCGGTCAATCCAGGCTCTCTACCCCAAGGTGCACGAATGGCACTGACGGCAGTTGCGGCTGGCAGCAAACGCGCGAGTTCACGCAAATCTAAAGAGAATCCAGTGGCTGGTCTTGCACGCCCAAAGGCCTCACCCACATGGTCGTAGCGTCCGCCACGGGCTACGGCATTCGGAAGGCCTGAGACATACAGCGCAAACATGGCGCCACTCTCGTACTGATACCCCGAGAGATCAGCTAAATCAATATTGATATTCACCGCACCCGCTGCTTTGGCCAACAGTGCCAGTTCATCTAAGGCGTGATGAATTTTCGGATTAGTAGGAAGCACTTTGCGTGCACGATCAAGCACACTGATATCACCATGCAAACTCATCAGCGCCGATAGCGCATCACGCACCGTAACAGCAAATCCCGACACAAATTCAGTCAACTGAGGAAAATCTTTTGCCCGCAGCATCGCGACCAACTCGGCCTGATGACGCTGTGCATTAGCATCGCCTTCAAGAATGGCATTCAAAATCGCATTGTGCGATAAATCTAAGGTGACATTCGACAAGCCCGCCATGCGGAGTGAAGCTAAAGCGAGCGATTGAATTTCTTCATCGGCTTCTACACCCGCATGTCCGTAAATTTCCGCACCGATTTGAAACGGCTCGCGTGTGGCATGAAATCCCGAAGGGCGAGCCTGCAAAACGCTGCCTGCGTAACACAACCGTGTGACTGATTTTCGATTAAGTAAATGCGCATCTATACGTGCCACCTGAGTCGTCATATCAGCACGCAGACCCATAGTGCGGCCAGATAACTGATCAACCAGTTTGAACATGCGCAGATCCATGTCGTGGTCGGGGAAGGGCATTAATGACTCCACGTACTCCAACATCGGTGGCATCACTAACTCATAACCAAAACGTCGAAAGTTATCCAGCATCGCACGGCGCAAGACTTCAATCTTGCGTGCTTCGGACGGGAGTACGTCAGCAATATTCTCGGGAAGTAGCCAATTAGGCATGACAATCAAGCTTCAGAAAGGAGGAATCGTAGAGCGAGTAGGAGCATACCAAACACGATGGCGATCAGACCAAAAAATCGGATCTGACCATCCGTCAGGCTTGCCAGCTGCAAGAAGGTCTGCCGCCAGCGCGCCGGAGAGAGGAATGGAAACATCCCTTCTAACAGGCATAGCAAGCCCAGCGTGATCAGCAGAGTAGACGACACAGGCAACCTTATTTACGGGCGCCGCTGGGTGCCTTGAAATACTTCAGGAACTCCGAGTTAGGGTCAATCACCAGCACATCGCTGCGAGTTTTAAAACTCTCGCGATAGGCTTCTAAGCTACGTATGAATTTGTAGAACTCTGGATTCTGACCAAAAGCCTGCGCATAAATACGAGCAGCCTTGGCATCGCCCTCGCCTCGCACCGATTCTGCCTGTTTATAGGCTTCGGCAAGAATGACGATGCGCTGACGATCGGCATCGGCACGTATTTTTTCGGATTCAGCAGAACCGGTAGAACGCAATTCATTCGCCACGCGAGCGCGTTCAGATTTCATACGCTCGTAAACTGAGTTGTTGATCTGTTCCACGTAATCAACGCGCTTCAAACGAACATCGATAATCTCGCCACCAATTTGCTTAGCTTCTTCAGACACTTTAGTGCGAATGGCATCCATCACTTTGCCACGCTCACCCGAAATCACTTCGCGTACGGTGCGTTTGGTGATTTCATCATTCAAAGCGGCTTTAACGATTTGTGCCATACGATCTTGTGCACGACGCTCGTCACCACCAAAGCTGATGAAGTAGAGTCGCGGATCAACGATGCGCCATTTAACAAATGCATCAACCAGAATGTTTTTCTTTTCTGCGGTAATGAAGCGATCTGGTTCAGGCGTATCTAAGGTCAAAATACGCTTATCAAGGAAGATCACATTTTGGAATGGCGGTGGTAATTTAAAATGCAGCCCAGGTTCTTTAATAACTTCCTTGACCTCACCGAGCGCAAACACGATAGCGAACTGCCGTTGATCCACAACAAATAGCGTGGACATCAAAATGGCCAGCGCAATCACGCTAGCGATGGCGGTTGAAATAATACGGTTCATTAGCGTGACTCCCTGTCACGTATGCTGCGGTTTTCCCGAGCGCGTGGTTCAGGCACTCGCGCGCCTTCGCTAGCGGGCAAGGTCTCACTCAGCGGCGCCGTTGGTGCATGCACACCAGCGGCCGACTCAGCAGCCGTTTGAGCAATCAACTTATCAAGCGGTAAATAGATCATGCTGTTACTGGATTTGGTATCCACCATGACCTTGGTTGTACTTGAAAAAATTTGTTGCATCGCTTCGATGTACATACGATCACGCGTAACGCCCGGAGCCTTTTGATATTCAGTCAAAATTTTCGAGAATCGTGCAGCTTCGCCTTCTGCATTGGCGACGACGCGTGACCGATAACCTTCAGATTCTTGCAGCAGTCGTGATGCTGCACCGCGAGCTTTAGGTACAACATCGTTAGCGTAGGCTTGTCCTTCATTTTTTTGACGTTCACGATCTTGACCCGCCTTAACGGCATCATCAAACGACGCCTGTACCTGCTCAGGAGGCTGAACCGCCTGCATCGTAACGTTGGTGACCATTACGCCGATCTTGTAGCGATCAAGGATGTGCTGCATCAAGGCACTGGTGTCGAACGCTACTTTTTCACGGCCCTCGTACAACACGAAATCCATTTTGCTTTTACCGACGATTTCGCGAATGGCTGTCTCAGCAACTTCTTTGACGGTTTCTTCCTGATCGCGATTGTTAAACACCCATTCCGAGGCGTCTTTAAGTCGGTATTGGACAGCAAACTGAATATCGATGATGTTTTCATCATCGGTGAGCATTAAGGACTCTCGTGCCAACTTATTACGCACGTTGCTGCGATAACCAATCTCTACCGTTCGAACCTGAGATAAGTTAACCACCTCGTGTGCTTGAATCGGATACGGCCAGCGCCAGTTAAAACCTGGCTGTGTCGAATGACTGAATTTACCAAAGGTCATCACAACGCCTGTTTGACCTTCTTGCACGATAAAAAAGCCGCTAACCAACCATAGGAAACCGATCACCACAGCGACAACACCCGCACTAATGCCGGCACCATGCCCATCACTGGATCCACCGCCCTCGCCCCCATCGCTGCCGCCACCCTGGCCACCGAAAAGTCGATTCAGACGTTTATTGAAGTCGCGCCAAAGCTGATCAAGATCAGGCGGGCCATCGGAAGGCTTACGACTGTTTTGACGAGAATCTTGGTCGTTATTATCTTGGGAGCCGCGACCCCAGCGTGGGTCGTTTAAAGAAAAACTTAAGCCGAATTTCTTAAAGAGAGATCCGAGCTTGCTGGGAGGTTCCGAGTTGAGGTCTTTTTTCATCTTGAATGAAACGCTGATTCGATACCAACGGAAGTCGGCACCATCGTCAGTTGTGCAGTTAGGGAGTTATCTCGTCGCTGCGCTCGCTCAGCCTGGAATCGTCGGGCGGGAAATGCCCCGGACTAGCGCCACCTGCCTGCGCGAAGCCGGCAATTGCCTGCCTAAGCAAATCAATCCCTTCGCCAGTCTGGGCGCTGACAAAAACACGCCGAATTTTATCATATTCATCATGTTCTATCCCCGGCTCTAAGCCTGCGACGTCGATCTTGTTCCAGACCAGGACCTGAGGCACATGATCCGCCCCAATCTCCTGCAATACAGCATTGACCTGCTCGATCTGGTCATCGCGCACCGGGCTCGCCGCATCGACCACATGCAGCAGTAGATCTGCATGAATAGTCTCATCCAAAGTCGCGCGAAAGGCCGCGACTAATTGCGTCGGTAAATCCCGAATAAATCCCACAGTATCTGAAATGACAACATTGCCATATTCACCCAGATGAACCCGACGCGAAGTGGTATCCAGAGTCGCAAACAACTGATCGGCGGCATAAACGCCAGCCTTGGTCATGTTATTAAAAAGAGTCGATTTGCCCGCATTGGTGTAGCCCACCAGCGAGACAGAAAAGGTGCGATTACGTTCCCGCGATCGACGTTGGGTATTGCGCTGCCGCTGCAGCTTATCGAGCTTAGCTCGCAAGGCTTTTACTCGAGCACCGATCAGTCGCCTATCGGTTTCCAGCTGTGTCTCACCGGGGCCGCGCAAACCGATACCCCCCTTTTGACGCTCCAAGTGGGTCCAGCCGCGGATCAGTCGAGTGGCAAGATGCTGAAGTTGGGCTAATTCGACCTGAACCTTACCTTCGTGACTCTGGGCTCGTTGAGCAAAGATATCAAGAATCAGACTGGTTCGATCGACAACACGAACCTTGAGGTGGCGTTCGAGGTTGCGCTGCTGAGCTGGGGATAAAGCATGGTTGAAAATAGCAACCTCGGCTTCGAGGTCATTGATGGTGTCGAGAACTTCATCAGCCTTTCCTGATCCAACAAATAAGGCAGCATCTGGAGATGATCTTTTACCCGTTACGCTGGCAACCGGCTGGGCACCGGCAGTTTTTGACAACAATGCCAACTCTTCAAGACTGGAAACAAAATCAAGCTTGCCAAAATCAACACCAACCAAAACAGCACGCATGTAATAAACCCTGGCCAACCCGAGCAGGTTGAAATCTTACTCGGGAGCCTGTTCAGTATTGAGATTGACCGCGCGCGCTGGAACCACGGTGGAAATAGCGTGTTTGTAAACCATTTGGGTTACCGTGTTGCGCAGTAAAACAACGTATTGATCGAATGATTCGACGTGGCCCTGAAGTTTGATGCCATTCACTAAATAAATGGAAACAGGAACGTGTTCTTTTCGTAAGGCATTCAAGAAAGGATCCTGAAGCAGTTGCCCTTTGTTGCTCATGGAAGCTCCGTTTTATTGTTAAGTTATGCAAATGGGGGCGGGGCATAAAAGTACAAGCGCCCAAAATAACCGCTTCTCACGAATGTAATCGATTTGCACCACACTGGCAAACAGACTCGTCGAAAAATCGTTTTATTCCTGTCTGGAAAAAGGGTTTTTGCCAGAACGGAATTCTATTCTCAATGGCGTACCGGTTAATGAAAAACTATCTCGGAAATGTTTTTCTAGATAACGTTTGTAACTGGAATCAATCGCATCCAACGCATTACCGTGAATGACAATGATAGGCGGATTTTGTCCACCTTGATGGGCATATCTCAACTTAGGGCGAATCGACCCTTTGCGACGTGGCTGTTGGTGATCTAATGCTTCTTGTAGCGCACGTGTAAGCTGTGGCGTTGGTAGCTTTGCCATTGCAGCCGCGTATGCTGCATCAATGGATTTCAACATCTGCATGATGCCGGTTGATTTTAATGCGGAAATGTAATGAAATTTGGCGAAAGTCAAAAACGTGAGCTTGCGATCGATTTCACGTTTGATATGGTCGCGATGATCTGACGTCAGTCCATCCCATTTGTTGATACCAACTACCAATGCGCGACCAGATTCAAGAATAAATCCTGCAATGTGGGCATCTTGTTCAGAAATATCTTGTTGCGCATCGAGTAAAAGCAAAACCACATTCGCTTCTGAAATTGATTGCAAGGTTTTGACCACAGAAAATTTTTCAATGGCTTCAAAAACTTTTCCTTTGCGTCGTATTCCTGCCGTATCAATCAATGTGTAATGTTTGCCGTTACGCTCAAACGGAATTTCAATCGAATCACGTGTTGTACCGGGCATATCGAATGCAATAACGCGCTCTTCACCCAACAAAGTGTTCACCATGGTTGACTTACCCACATTGGGTCGACCGACTATCGCAATCTTTATGCCTTTGAGCGTCGCTTCTTCGTTTTCTTCTTGAGGCTTACCTTCAATAGCAATATCGAGCGCCTGATCAACCAGGTCCGCGACACCATCACCATGAGCGGCTGAAATGACGTAGGGATCACCCAAACCAAGCTCGTAAAAATCGGCCGTAACGGACGTATATTTCATGCCCTCAGATTTATTCACGACCAACATCACTTGCCGACCTGATTTACGCAGGAAATCTGTAATAGTCTTATCGTGTGGCGTTAACCCTTGGCGACCATCGACGATAAATATAACGACATCTGCCTCGACGATAGCCTGACGAGTTTGCTTGGCCATCTCATGAACGATACCCTCTTTCGCGACCGGCTCAAAACCTCCGGTATCGATCACCAAAAACGGACGCTCACCGACTCTACCTTCACCATAGTGACGGTCTCTAGTCAATCCAGGCATGTCAGCAACCAACGCATCGCGCGATCGCGTGAGTCGGTTGAATAAAGTGGATTTGCCGACGTTAGGTCGGCCAATGAGTGCAATGACGGGCTTCATGAAATATCTCTGGAAAGCTTTCGACTTTCCTGCAGGCGCGAGAAATTGTGGCGCAGTGGGACCTTAGTCCGACGCAATCGCCATCAATTTTCCATCTTGGGTTTGAACGATAAGATTAGCTCCTGCTACCACAGGAGTCGCACGAATCGCACTGCCATCGGTAGCAATACGTGCCAGCAGCGCTCCCTCTTCTCGAGAGAAAAAATGCAGCTGACCCTGACGATCGCCAACGGCAATAGCACGACCGAAAGAAACCGGCGCTGACAGGCCGCGCCAACTCAAACTAGTATTACGCCAAATACTACTGCCAGTCTCACGAGCGAATGCTTGCAAGTTGCCTTTTTCATCGGCAGTAAAAACATAGCGTTGATCCATTCCAGGACCGACCGCCGCTGATATCTCTCGCGCCCAACGCATGGTTCCGTTGCCGATGTCGACGCAGGCAACTCGGCCTTGATACGAGCTCGCGCAAATGTCTCGACCCAGTAAAGCCGGCTCGCCGGATACATCAGCGACGCGTTCAAGTTCAGTTGCGCCTTTTGGCTCAGCAATCGTTGCTTCCCAGCGCGGCGCACCGGTAAGTACCGATAAGGCGATCATTCGACCAGCGGGCAACCCAACATAGGCTAAGCCATCAGAAACAATAATTCCCGGCGCTGACCTTAAAGCTAAGGGGGGCGCAGTGCGCTGCAAATACCAACGCCGTGAACCTGATTCAGCATCGAGTGCCACAATACGATTGTCAACGCTGCGTACAACCACCGTGCCACTACCTACGGCTGGCGCCGATAAAATTTCTGTCGATGCTTGAAATTTCCAGCGCGTCTGACCATTCGTAGCATCGAGCGCTTGTACTGTTCCATCAGAACCTGTAACAACGACCGTACCCGCATCTGCACCAACACCGGCACTGAGCGACATACCCGTCTTAATTTTCCAGATGATATTGCCGTTCGATGGGTCGACACACACGACTTCGCCGGACTGATTAGCGGCATACAGTCGGCCATTACTGAAAACTGGCTTCAAATGATAGTCGCCAGCCTTACCAATATTTACCGACCAAAGAGTTCGAACCGCCATCGTCGGTTTAAAACTAACCAGATCTGCAGGTGAATTTTTAGGCTTGGCCGCAAAAGGATTCAGAGAAGAGCAGCCGGCTATCAATAACGCCGCCGCTACCACAACAAGCTTGGAATGTCGCATGATCTCCTCGCCTAGCCAGCAGACGCAGCGTTGCCGCCAAGCGCGTCTAACTTGAGCTGTATCAACTGGCGTGCAGGATTTTTAATCTCAGTCTTTTCAAGCGCTGTTTTAAATTCTTTGCGAGCTTCATCAAGCTTGTTTTGTGCAAATAAAAGATCGCCGCGACGGTCTGCTACTAATGCCGCAAATTGCTCAGGAAATTCTGCAGACAAAATCTTTAAACCTTCGTCGTAAGCTTTTTCATCGAGCAGCAAACCTGCAAGACGAATACGAGCTATTGCTTTAAATTCGTCGGTATGTCCGTGATCAACAATCCACTGTAAATCTGCCTTGGCTGACTTTACATCGTTTGCGTCAAACGACGCTTTCGCTGCCAGCAGCAAACCCATCTGCGCATACGGTGTGCCACTAAATCTTGCCTTGATATCTTCAGTCGCCCTGGCTAGTTTGGCCTGATCTTTAGCCTCGGCTGCCTTGACGATTTCTTCGTACAGCATTACACCCTTGGAGGATTGATCTCGCTGGTAATATTTCCAGCCAGACCACGCAGCGAATGCCACTAGTACGGCGGTCACGAACCAAGTAACCATATTTCCATACTGATTCCACCACGCTTTAAGCGTAGCTAACTGTTCTTGTTCTTCGTGATCGTATGCCATGATAATTTTAATGATGGGTATGAATTTGTCCCGCATGCAAATGCACGTGGTTGTGATCGTCTTGGCCAGTCATGTGATCAATCAAATGATCCACTACTGCGGCCAGCTCTATGCTTTGCTGATTTTTTTGCTGATCGGCTTCTCGCAAATATTTGATCGTTGCCGTGCCAAGCTTGATTTCATCGTCGCCAAGAATAATGGCATAGGCAGCACCGCTGCTGTCGGCACGTTTCATTTGGGATTTGAAGCTTCCCAGACTGCCAGCCGAGGCGCAATGTAGCACAACATCGAAGCCGGCATCACGTAGCCGCTCACCCAGGGTGAAGGCTTGGGTTTGAGCTGCTTCACCCTGATGTACCAGATAGATATCGCATTGACTGACAGAGACCGTCTCGGAACTGGCCTTCATAAGCTCAAGCAAGCGCTCAACACCCATCGCAAAACCTACTGCAGGCGTGGGTTTGCCGCCGAAAATTTCAACTAATGGGTCGTAGCGCCCGCCACCACAGACAGTACCCTGTGATCCGAGTTGATCGGTAATCCACTCAAAAACAGTGCGATTGTAGTAGTCCATGCCACGCACCAGCCGAGGATTGATGGTGAAGGGAATGCTGTTATTACGCAGCAGTTGTTGCACTCCCTCAAAATGCGCCCTGGATTCATCACCCAGATAATCAAGCAGCTTGGGCGCTTGATTTACCAGATCCTGCATAGCAGGATTTTTAGTATCGAGAATACGCAAAGGGTTGCTATTAAGTCGGCGAAGAGCATCCGCATCTAGCTGATCTTTATGCTGCTCAAAATACGTAATTAAATCGTCTCTATGACGTTGGCGCTCTTGGGCATCACCTATAGAGTTAATCTCCAGGCGAATGTCGGTCAAACCCAAATCATCCCAAAGTCGCTGACACAGCATGATCAGCTCTGCATCGATATCAGGACCGTTAAAACCAACGGCTTCTGCACCGACTTGATGAAATTGACGATAACGTCCACGCTGTGGGCGCTCGTGTCTGAACATCGGGCCGGTATACCAGAGTCGCTTGGGACCTTCGTAAGTTAGGTTGTGTTCAATTACCGACCGCACCACTCCAGCTGTGCATTCTGGACGCAGGGTGAGTTCGTCGCCATTCATGCTATCGGTGAACGAGTACATCTCTTTTTCAACAATATCTGTCACCGTGCCTAATCCACGAGCAAATAACGAAGTAGGTTCAACAATCGGCGTACGAATTTGTTGATAGCCGTAGCTCTTCAATACCGATTGAACTGTATTTTCAAATAACTCCCACAAGGCTGCATCCACCGGTAGAACGTCATTCATCCCCTTCACTCCGAGGATTTTTTCACTTTTTTTAGTCTCAGCCATATCGATTTTTCACATAGTCCAGCACAATCGCCTGAAATTCTTCGGCAATATGATCGCCGCGTAACGTCACTGTTTTTTCACCATCTACAAATACTGGAGCTGCCGGCGATTCACCCGTTCCAGGCAAGCTAATACCAATGTTGGCATGCTTAGATTCGCCAGGGCCATTGACGATACAACCCATCACCGCCACATTCATCGCTTCCACACCGGGATACGTGCCCTTCCATACCGGCATTTGATCACGCAAGTAGGTTTGAATACGATCAGCTAATTCTTGAAATACCGTCGAAGTCGTTCGGCCGCAACCAGGGCAAGCAATCACCATCGGGGTGAATTTGCGCAAACCCATGGTTTGAAGTATTTCCTGTCCGACGATAACTTCACGGGTGCGATCACCACCAGGTTCAGGCGTCAAAGAAATACGTATGGTGTCGCCTATGCCTTCTTGCAGCAACACCGATAACGCTGCAGTTGAAGCGACGATACCCTTACTACCCATGCCTGCTTCGGTCAAACCCAAATGCAAGGGGTAATCACAGCGACGCGCCAACTCTCGATAAACAGCAATCAAGTCCTGCACACCAGAGACTTTGCAAGAGAGGACGATCTTGTCGCCAGCTAAACCCAACTCTTCAGCTCTGCGTGCATTTTCTAACGCAGAGACGACTAAGGCCTCATACATCACGGCCTGCGATGTCCAAGGATCGGCGCGCTTGGCATTCTCATCCATCACTCGTGCAAGCAGCGATTGATCAAGGCTGCCCCAGTTAACGCCAATACGCACTGGCTTTTGATGTTTACACGCGACTTCTATCATCTGCGCAAACTGAGTGTCACGTTTAGCCCCGTGTCCTACGTTACCGGGATTAATCCGATACTTAGATAAAGCATCCGCACACGCAGGATATTGAGTCAGCAGTTGGTGGCCGTTGTAATGAAAATCACCCACCAGTGGCACATCAATGTCCATGCGATCGAGCTGCTCTCTAATAGCAGGAACAGCCGCTGCCGCTTCAGGTGAATTCACAGTGATACGAACTACTTCGGATCCGGCGCGCGCAAGTTCCTTGACTTGTATTGCTGTCGCGATCACGTCGGCCGTATCGGTATTCGTCATGGATTGAACCATGATGGGAGCATCACCACCGACCATAACTTCGCGTGAGCCATGACTAATGCGAACGCTGCGCGTGCGATGTCGTACGCTGTGGCCGGAAGGAATGGGTGAATCCGATTTGGAAGAATTCATCATGGCCTCACTTGAGATTAAGCTTGGATACATTGTCGTGAGCAACGGCCTTTAGGTTGAGCACTTGGCCGCGCAGCTTTGCTTGAACTCCGGATACATTACCTACAATCAGAACAACAGGCTCGTTGATCTCAAACAGTTCTTTGCTACCGGCTTTCATCAGACGAGAAACTATTTTTGTACCAGTCATCGTTGTAATCTCTACCCATGCATCTTGAGCCACAACGATTTCAAGCGATTTCAAAGGATCCGCTGCTAAAACTGGTGGCCCAGAAATTGTTTCAGACACTGCTAACGTTATTTTCTCTAAATGATTTTCTAGGTGATTTTCTTCCAATACGGCCGAGCTAAACACTGATGGCCAAGTCCATTCTGGTATCAGGTCATCGAACATGGCGGTCGATAACCATGGGGGACGATAACCTTGGTAACCTAATACAGCGACTACTACTGCAACGACAAAAATCAATGCGAATTTTTTTATCCAAGCGGCTGTCCTCGACGAAGACGTAGCACGACGTCCCGGAAAACCATTCATAGGCAGAGGACGCCCTAACAGCATGTGGCCTTGCGCTGGATTAGGCTCGTTAACCATCATTTCTAACAAAGGCTCAGGGTCCAATCCCATCAACTTGGCATAAGAACGAACAAAACCTCGAACACTCGACATCCCAGGCAAAGCATCAAAATCATTGGCTTCAAGCGCAACGACTTGCCTAGGTGTGAGTTTGAGACGCTCTGCCGCTTCTTCCAAAGACCACCGTAATTCTTCTCTTTTTGCAGACAGCACTGGACCAGGAAGTGTTGCCAGCAATGACTTGGCGTAAACCACCGCAACCGCAGAGTCAACCGACAATGAGCCCTCCATCGAGCTATTCAGCTCTTCGATGACAGGCAAATTTTCTAATTCTTTATTACTCATCAGCGAGACCAAGGGACGATTTACCCGATACCAACGCATCTGGGAAACGCTTACGCCACTGTCTTGCAATACTTTCTTCGCCGAGCTTATCGCCTAGTTGACGCTCAATCTCCACAGCAATAGAAAAATCTTCTGGCATCGCTCGACCGCTAGCAATGACGGTCAGCAAGTGACGTTTTGCACGTTTCAAGTCATGCGCTTCGAAAGCTAATTTTCCAAGACTGGAATGAGCACCTATCTGCTCTGGATCAGCCTGCAGTGCGCGTCGGAAGTAGTCTTCAGCATGCGTTCGACGCCCTAGTTTCATATTGCAACGGCCAGCATTCATCATGGCCATGGCAGGTGACTGGTTGGCTTTGCTTGCGATAGCTCGATCAAACAGAGGTAATGCTCTTTCAGTTTGTCCGGTCTCGCACAGAAACCATCCCATGTTATTCAAAAGATTAGGATTATCGGGCTCGATCTGCAGCGCCTGCTGCAGATTTTTGGAAGCAGCCTCAGCATCACCTAACTGCATGAGCACCAATCCACGCAAGCCAAGTACATCCGCCTTACGCTCACCAATTTGCAATGCCTGATCTAATTCAGAAAGAGCGGTCGCGTATTGACGCTCACTGTAATAAGCCGTGGCTAGCTGCATGCGTATTTCCGCGCGACGCTCTAACTCGACACGGTTACCGGAAGATAAGGAGGTGTTGGTCACCATAGGTGCGCATGCTCCCATAGCCAGACAACAAATCATCAGTAAGCTTCTACGCATCACCCGCCAATCTCCACGATTCGACCAAAATCTTTACCATATTTTTTTTGATACTCCGCTAGCTTCTGAGTACGCTCTTGTACGCGAGTGCGATCTTGAATATCACCCGCCAGCTGCCCACAAGCCGCATCGATATCATCACCACGAGTTTTTCTGATGGTGGTGACGATTCCTGCATCCATCAGCACCTGAGAAAACGCCTTGATGCGAGGGTTAGCAGAACGCTTGAGACCCGACTCAGGAAACGGATTAAACGGAATTAAATTAAATTTGCACGGAACATCACGCACAAGAGCAATCAACTCTCTTGCGTGAGCGTCGCTATCGTTTACGCCATCTAACATGCAATACTCAAAGGTGATGAAATCTCTTGGAGCAAACACAAGATAGCGCTGACAAGCACGCATCAATTCGGCCAGCGGATATTTTTTATTCAGAGGCACCAGATCATCCCGCAGCGCATCGTTCGGTGCGTGCAGCGATACAGCCAATGCAACTGGACAATCCTGCGATAGCTTATCCATCATAGGTACGACGCCGCTGGTCGATAAAGTGACTCGTCGACGTGACAACCCATACGAATGATCATCCAGCATAAGCTTGAGTGCAGCTACGGTAGGCCCATAGTTCAGCAAGGGCTCTCCCATACCCATCATCACGACGTTCGTAATTTGTCGCTCGCCTTTGGGGCCTACAGGAATTGATTGATTACGTCTCAACATAAATTCTGCGGTCCACAATTGCCCGATGATTTCACCAACCGCGAGGTTACGCGAAAAGCCTTGTTTACCTGTCGAGCAAAAGCGACAATTTACTGCGCAACCTGCCTGTGTTGATACACATAAGGTGCCACGACCGTCTTCGGGAATAAAAACTGTTTCAACAGCATCACCCACACCCACATCAAACAACCACTTACGGGTGCCGTCGGTAGAAAGATGATCGGCCATAATCGGCGGCGCAGAAACACAGGCGCGTCCGTGCAACTTTTCTCGCAAAGACTTCGCGAGATCTGTCATTGCATCGAACTCGCTCTCACCAAACTGATGAATCCAGCGCTGCAGCTGGCGCGCACGAAAAGGCTTCTCGCCCAGCTCGTTGCACCACTGCGTTAGCGCTGAGGGTTCTAAATCAAGCAGATTGGTGATTGCCGTCATAAATTTTCCGACATACCACGCTTGATGGCGGCTGTAGGGGCCGCCCTTCTTAGCGAGAGTAAACGTTCAGGGTTGGGAAGAAATAACTGATTTCTACGCTAGCTGTTTCAGCAGCATCTGAGCCGTGCACTGCATTGGCATCAATTGAATCAGCAAAGTCAGCGCGAATCGTGCCTTTGTCTGCTTTCTTAGGATCCGTTGCACCCATCAGGTCACGGTTTTTCTGAATCGCATTCGGGCCTTCCAGCACTTGAACCATAACTGGACCGGAGATCATGAAATCCACCAGATCTTTGAAAAATGGACGCTCGCGGTGAACTGCATAGAATCCCTCAGCTTCAGCGCGGGAGAGTTGGGTCATGCGCGAAGCGACGATTTTTAGTCCTGCGCCCTCAAATCGCGAATAGATCTGTCCGATCACATTTTTTGCCACGGCGTCTGGTTTAATGATCGACAGGGTACGCTCGGTTGCCATCTGTAAAAACTCCAATAAAAATAAAGGGTTAAGAAAAAAGTCAGGAATCCTGATTAACCCTGAATTTTACCATGGAAGAAGGTAGTATTAGATGCTAAGCGGACAGGATCACTCAATCAAGTTTGGCAATCTAGGCTAGAATCCGTGGATCAAAATCAGATATATTATAATTTTGGCAGCAGACGGAACCTCCATCTGCAGCGAGTAACCCCCCTTCACTAAGGAGTCTTCATGGACCAGCAACTTCAAGGTATGTTCGGCGCATCAAGCGATATGCTCGCCGTACGCCACCGCGTGCTTCGGAACACCTACTGGCTGCTAGCACTCTCGATGATCCCGACCGTCATTGGTGCTTGGCTCGGCTTACAAATACATTTTTCGCTGTTCGCAGGTAGCCCGATGATCAGCTTTATCGCATTTCTGGCGATCGCTTTTGGCTTTTTCTACGCGATTGAAAAAACTAAGCATTCCGCCACTGGTATCGCTGTACTACTAGGCTTTACCTTTTTCATGGGCTTGATGCTGTCGAGAATGCTAGAACAGATTCTGCATTTTTCGAATGGCAGCTCACTAATCATGACGGCTTTTGGCGGCACCGCCATTATCTTTGCTGTGATGGCAAGTATCGCCACCACCAGCAAGCGTGATTTTTCAGGTATGGGAAGCTGGTTGTTTGCTGGCGTGATCGTTATTCTGCTCGCAGGTATCGCTAACATCTTCTTACAAATGCCGCTGATTCAAGTGGTTATCTCTGCGATTGCTGTAGCTATCTTTTCTGCCTACATCTTGGTTGATGTGCAACGCATTATCAACGGCGGCGAAACTAACTACATCACAGCCACTCTCGCCATCTACTTAGACATCTACAACATCTTTGTGAATCTGCTTTCACTGTTGGGTATTTTGGGCGGTGAACGGGATTAACTGTCTCTTGGTTACAGACTCACTAATTTGTCTGTGTTGAATGTGAAAGCGCCGACCTGTAGTCGGCGCTTTTTTTTGACTGTCAGCTTTGCACTACTTGCTACAGAATTAGCGAAGCCTATCAAATACCGCTATTGATTCAACGTGAGCCGTATGCGGAAACATATTAACCACACCTGCCTGAGACAGGCGATACGCCCCACTTTGCACCAGTTCAGCCGCATCACGTGCCAAAGTGGCCGGATTACACGATACATACACGATGCGCTGCGGCAGCAGATCAGGATCCATTTGCAGCATGCTCACTAGGGCCTTACACACTTCCATCGCTCCTTCACGCGGTGGATCAATCAGCATGCGATCAAAGTAACCCAGGGCTTTGATATCGTCGACCGAGATCTCAAATAAATTTCGACTTAAAAATTGAGTCTTACTCTCTAGCCCATTAATCTTTGCGTTGTTCTGAGCACGCTCGGTGAGTGTCTCGCTACCCTCAATGCCCACCACTTCTCTGGCCTTGGTTGCTAACGGCAATGTGAAATTACCGAGTCCACAAAATAAATCGGCAACACGATCATTCGGCTGCACATCTAAAAGCCGCAATGCGCGATCAACCAAAACACGATTAATCTGATGATTGACCTGCGTAAAATCGGTGGGCTTAAACGGCATACGCACACCGAACTCAGGAAGCAGATACTGCAGCTCAGCACCTAAGGGATAAAAAGGTACTGCCGTATCTGGACCTTTTGATTGCAGCCACCACTGGACCTTCCATTGATCTGCGAATTCTCTGAAGCGTTCACAATCACTCTCACTAGGTGGGTCAAGTACCCGCAAAACCATCGCAATCATCATGCCGGATTCATTCTCCCCGACAGCCAGCTCAATTTGAGGTAAACGATCGCGAATAGATAATCCCTCGATCAAAGTGCGTAAAGGTACGAGCATGTCCGAAATTTTGGTAGGCAACACCTGGCAGCTTTTCATATCGGCGACAAAACTCGATCGGCGCTCGTGAAAGCCGACTAATATTCCACCTTTTTTTGCGACATAGCGTACCGAGAGTCGCGCACGAAAACGATAACCCCAGCTGGGCCCCTGCACGGGTCTCAACATTGTCTCTGCGCTCACCTTGCCTATATGATGGAAATTATCTTCCAATACTCTTTGCTTAATCGCGACTTGCGCTGAGGCTTCTACGTGCTGCATAGCGCAGCCACCGCAGATACCAAAATACTGGCATTTAGGACGCACTCGCATTGATGATTCATGCAAGAGCTCGGTCATATCAGCAATTTCCCATTTAGGCTTACGTCGATATGACTTAAATCGCACGGTCTCACCAGGAAGTGCGCCTTCGACAAAAACGACTTTACCTGCACTGCCATCTTCGTTGGTGAGGTGACCGACACCGCGCGCTTCCATATCGAGCGATTCAATCTTCAGTAGATCATCCATAGGGTAATTTATTAGCGTTGCGTAAGGATTGACAGGCCATCGAAAGCGGCCAGAGGGATCAAGAACTTAACGTACGGTGAATTGTAACGTCTGTCTGGCTGTTTTATCGATTTGCAGCCAGTGGCCAAGCAGCGAGATACTCTTTCCAATGCGCCGCATCGACCTCAGCGAGTGAACGACGAACGAGATCTATCTCAGCGTCAAAAGCCGCTCGCGTTAATTGGCCCCGCATGAGTTGATAGCGGCAATAAACGAGGTAGGTGTTAACGACATCGTTTTCGCAGTAGTGGCGAATTTCGGCTAAACGACCTTCTTGATACAGCGTCCACACCTGCGAACCATCCACGCCCATTTTTCCAGGAAAGCCGCAGAGCTTGGCCAGATCATCTAAGGGCGCATTGGCGCGCCCTGTGTGCATAGCCAGATGGTCCATCAGATCTAAATGACGAGTGTGATAACGCGAAAGATAATTATTCCATTTGAAATCACGATCTTCCTCGCCCTGCTCCCAAAAACGTGACGCAGTCACACCGTTAATCAGCGCTCGGTAATTTAATACGGGCAAATCAAAACCACCGCCATTCCACGACACGAGTTGAGGTGTGTAGCGATCAATAACTTTGTAGAAATCGTGTATTAGTTTTTCTTCGCTGTCGTCAAGCGCACCTAACGAACGAACACGAAAACCTTCATTGTCGCGAAACACACAAGAAATAGCGGCCACTCGATGCAGGTGATGCTGTAAAAAATCAGAACCTGTTTTTTCTCTGCGTGCGGCGAAAGCAGCAGCAGCTACTTCGGCATCCGTGCTATCAGAATCATGACCGTTCAGAGCTCGCAAGCCCTGCACATCGGGAATGGTCTCAATGTCGAATACAAGTACAGGTATCACAGCACTGCGCTCCAACAAATAATTTGTGCTCTCTACAGCACCTTTTCTGACAAACCGCTCTAAAAAGAAGTCATTTAACGACCGGGCAACATACCTATTGGGTCAACGGGCTTACCCATCTGCCGCACTTCAAAGTGCAACTTCACAGCATCAGTATCGGAGTTACCCATCTCAGCAATCTTTTGGCCTCGCGTGACTGTTTGCCCTTCTTTTACCAAGATGGTTTTATTGTGGGCATAGGCTGTCACTAAACCATCGTTATGATCCAGTATCACCAGGTTGCCGTAGCCACGCATATTTTTTGCGTAGAGCACAGTGCCATCGCCTGCTGACGAAATGGGCTGTCCAAGTTGACCGGCAATATCAATCCCTTTTCGGGTGGGATCAAACGTGCTGATGATTTTGCCCTCTGTGGGCCAACTAAACTTTGCCGCTGCTGCTGTATTTTCAGCAGGCTTGCGCGGCGCCTCTAAGGAACGCGCTGGTGCTGCTTCGCCGCGCTGCATGTCGGCCCACACCTGATCCGAGTAAGCCAACTTATTACCCAATGGAAGTGACTTTAATGAAGGAATCGCAGGTGCTGGGCGGGCATCTAATGGCTTGATCTCCATCCTATCCGTAGGTACAGCAGACAACTGTGCACCATCTAATTGAGCTACGCGCAACACCTGCCCTACTTTAATATCGTTTGGATTCGCAAGACTATTCCAATCAACGATATCGCGCCAATTTTGATTAAATTGAAGCGCGATCTTCATTAGGTTATCGCCTTTTTTTACAGTATAAAATCCAGGAGGGTCGACGACTGGCTGCTCCGCAGGTTTTGGTTTTTGCGCTACTACTTTGTCGCGCAGTTCAGTTCTATCGTCAATCGGCGCATTCGAGGCTAGCTCAGCACACCCAGTGATCAACGTAATCAATACGCTAATCAGTAATTTTCCCTTGTAGTGGGTCATCATTGTCTCTTCATCCTATGAAGCATCTGCTCAACCAAACGTGCCCGGTCTTAGCGGAACAAAATGACAGCGCTCAAGTGTCTCGGTAGTCCATTCATTTCTACGAACGCGACGAATCAACCGTAACTCTTGATTTTTAGTGCCTACTGGCGCTGCCAACCTACCACCAATGGCCAT
>Ga0214919_10001468_pt1 | contig 38589 bp, 39 predicted proteins | sample LL1503_MetaG_FD_177994 | JGI IMG/M metagenome (GOLD analysis project Ga0214919, IMG submission 177994) | Freshwater microbial communities from Lake Lanier, Atlanta, Georgia, United States - LL-1503 | ecosystem: Environmental > Aquatic > Freshwater > Lake | place: USA: Georgia | collected...
GCTTCTAAAACTGCTTCAGCCATTGTGCTTAGCCTCGCAACCCGTCAAACACTTCAGCAAAGCTTGGCTGATTGTGGTGGCTGATACCTGATCTGGCAGCCTCAATGATCAAGGGCATAGGGTGGCCGTGCAATGTACCAATGATGATTTGCTTCACCACTTTGAAAATCTGACCTTCGTCGTCAATGATCTGGGCCAAGCGTGAGGCCATAGGCTCAACAAAACCATAGGCCATGAACACGCCCAAGAAAGTACCCACCAAGGCGCCACCAATCATGCCACCCAAAATAGCGGGGGGTTGGTCAATGGCACCCATGGTTTTCACCACACCCAACACGCAAGCCACAATACCCAGCGCAGGAAGGGCGCCAGCCAATGTCGCCAAAGCAGCTTGTGGTTTCAGGGCATCGTGGTGGTGAGTTTTGATGGAAGCGTCCATCACTTCTTCCACCGCATAAGGACTTAGAGGGCTGGTAGACACCACCATCAAACGAACCGTGTTGCAAACCAAATCCAACAAGGCATGGTCATGCAAGATTTTGGGGTACTCTCCAAAAATGGCACTTGACTCGGGGTTCTCAATGTGCGCCTCAAGGGCCACGGGGCCCTCGGTTTTAAGCGTCTTCATGATTTTGGACACCACAAAGATGGTGCTCAAATAATCTTCTTTGTGGTACGCAGGGCCTTTGAACACTTTGCCCATGCCGGCCATGGCACCCTTGAAAATGTCCATGGAATTGCCGACCAACATACCGCCAATGCCGGCGCCCAAAATACACATGATTTCAAGCGGCGCCGCTTTGATAATAGGTCCCATATCGCCACCGTGCAGGATATAACTCCCGAACACGGAAACCATCAGAACAACGATACCAATAATCGCAACCATATTTCTCTCCAAAAACGGCCAAACGGGCGGCTAGGAAATCCCAGCGTCGCCCGTCAAAGTTACTCTCCATCTACGCCCTTAAAAGGCGCACGCCTCAATGCATCGCTGCAGACACAGGCACACCCGAAACAGGTGTTGATTTTGGCAACAAATTAGGAACATCACGCCAAGCCTGACGAATTTCACCCATCAAGGTTTGGACTTCTTCCAACACAGCCAAGTCGTTGTGAGCATTCACATACACCAAACGACGTGTCACATAACTGTAAAGCTCATGCAAATTACGGGCCAAGTCGCCGCCTTTTTCCAAATCTAAGGCGCCTTGCAAACCAATCACAATGCGCCCAGCGCGAACCAGACTCTTGTTTTTGTCTTCAATGGCATTGCGCTGGATGTGACCGCGGGCTGTGACCAAGCTGTCGAGCAGGCCGTCAAACAGCATCTGAATCAACTCTACCTTATCGGCGACCATTGCCTGTGAAGTGTTGTTGCCTTCACCGTAGCTTTCCATGGCTTTGAAATGTAATCTCATGATGTCGTACTCCTTTTGATCCAGACACTGCTGGTATCGGAGGTACAACTTGTAACTTGAGCCATTCCCTTGAATAAATCGAGAAATAGCCCTTATTGGAGAGGGTGCCGGAAAATTCTTGCCGCTTGCTAGCATGTTCATGCCTTGCTAGCCTTGGTTTTGCCGCTGTTAACCGGCTCAACCTTCAGGGTGCCGCGCAGCTTTTTAACCACAGCCGTGAGCAACTGGCTGACACGCGACTCCGTCACGCCCAGTACTTCACCAATCTCTTTAAGGTTGAGCTCTTCAACGTAGTACAAATTCATTAACAATTGGTCGCGCTCTGGCAGATCGCTAATGGCGTCGGTCAGGACGCCCATAAATTCTTGATGCTCCACAATGGCTTCAGGTTGCTGAGAAGAGTCTGTGGCAATGCTCATGACTTCTTCAGTGACCACTTCCATGGAATATGTTTCAAAGCGTCTGGCCTGAGTTCGCTCTTTGTGAAACAGCTCTATGTCCTTGCCCATGTGGTCGGCCAACTCGGCTTGGGTGGGCGTTCGGCCCAATTCTGCAGCCAACTCATGGGTGGCTTCACTGTGCGACTTATTAATAGCGACCGCAGATCGGGGCAAGAAGGACAGGCGCCTGACCTCGTCCAAAATGGCGCCACGAACGCGACTGTGGGCAAAATTTTCAAACTCCAAACCTTTGCTGGGGTTGTAAGCCCGTGCAGCCTCCAACAGTCCAATCATGCCCACCTGAATCAGCTCATCCAACTCCATAAAGGGTGGCAACCGAACTTTGAGGTGCAAAGCAACGCGCTTGACCATGCCCAAATGGGCCATGACCAGCGCTTCGCTGTTGTTTTGAACCTCTTCGTAAAGTCGGGTGGAGTTGGCCATTGGGTTTTAAACGTCTGAAGAAGACAGACGTCGCTCCATGAAAAACTGCAAACCGCCCGAAATAGGAGGAACTTGCGGCAAGCCTTGAATGGCCTTGGCCAAATGCCTAAAGTCTCTTGAGGACGAGCTGGTAGGCGCAAATTCAATGACCGGCATGTATTTTTTATGCGCCTGCAAAATCATTTCGTCGTTTTCAATCGAGCCCAAATAGCGAACGGATCGGTTTAAAAACCGTGCGCACACATTGTTAATGCGTTCAAACAATTGATAGCCCTCTTGGGCGCTGCTCACACCATTGGGGATGAGGTAAATTTCTTCGAGGCCATGATCTTGAATCATGATTTTGATGGTGCCATAGGCATCTGCAATAGAGGAGGGGTCGTCCTTGACCACCACAAACCTTCTTTCGCAGGCAGACAAAAACGTTAGCACGGAAGGTGCAATGCCAGCGGCCATGTCGACAATCAAATAGTCAATGGGCTCTTCCAAGCTGCTAAAGGCTTGAATGATGTTGGCAGCGCCCATTTCATCCAGGGCCGCCATGTCTTGTCGGCCCGAACTACCAGGGACCAGTTTCACCCCTTGGCGGGTGGTGACAATGATTTCTTTCAGTGTTTTGGCACCGCTTAAAAAATCACTCAAATTAAAGGGGCAACGCACGCCCATGGAAATTTGGGCATTGGCCAATCCCATGTCTGCGTCAAACAACATGACGCGCGCACCTGTTGCCTGCAAAGCTGCAGCCAAATTCACAGAGACGGTGGTTTTGCCAACACCGCCTTTGCCACTGGCTACGCCAATGACTTGAGTGCGCTTGGATTTATCCATGCGTCACCAAAATAGGTGCGGCCGCCTGCTGCCTAGCAGGTCGAATCATGGTCAGATCAATTTTGGACAAGTTCAAGCTATTTGATGATGTTGAGGCCAGCGTTTCAGGCGTCTCGGTCGGCTTAAATTCAGGCATGCATCGCGCAATGGCTAAATTGACCAAAACTTCAGGGCTTAAGGTTAACACTCCAGCACTCAATTTATCAGATTCGCTGCCCATAGATAGGGTCAAATTTGTCTGATCGTTGTTCAAAAATTGAATCAAGGGCCAAGGTGCGCTAGATTCATCGAATTTAGTCAGCATCAGGCTGTTCCAAGCCAAGCCCGAATCGGTCAAAACACGCTTCAAAGTCACGCTAGAAGCATCTACGGGCAACACAGCGTGAAACTGGCAATTGCGATCAAGCGCCAAGATCTCAGTCAGGCGATCTGTCATTTGAACGCCAGAGGTGTCAATTAAAACCAATTGTCTAGACGACAACTCTTTCAAAAGCTGCTTCAAGCTTTCTGCATTGGCAGCACGGTAGCAATCGACCTCGGCCTGTGCAGAAAGTTGTTGAATTTGTGACCATGCGCCGGCGCGGTCATCTTGAAATGACACCACAGCCACTTTGTGAGAACCCATCAGGCGTGCTGCATGCTGCGCCCACCGAACAGTCATCAGCGTTTTACCCGCACCAGACGAGCCAGCCAAGGCATGAACACCAGACAAAATAAATGGCTGCGATCTTGATTTCAGATTGCAAAGCAATTGCTGTTGCAAACTTGACTTGGCATCGCTCAAATTCTTTTGCTCTTTCAGGCCAGACAAAAGCAGTGTTCTTAAAGCAGAAGGTACCGGCGCTTCACACAAATTGTTCACCAATTCTTGCAAATGATCCGGCCATTGTTGCTGTGTTTCCCAAGCCGAAACTTGCTGGTTCATTCGTATTTCTTGACGCAAGGCCGACAACTCTTCGATCACCAGTGACACAATTTCTTTGCCACGTGCATTTTCGCGAGTTTGCTCTGCCAAAGTCATGGCGGGCGTTGCGTTAGCTTCTGTGTTGATGGCTGCGGCACGAAGAGGTCCTAACAAAGCATTGGCCAAGTGATCGTCAAAACCTGAACTGTCTTTGTCCTTGTATTCTGACGATTTCAAAGGTGCGACTTCAATTGAAGTCATTTCAACTGCATCTTCGATCGTCAGCAACTCGTCTTCGCTGGCCTGCATCTCGAGAGTTTCTACCTCAAGCGCAATGACAAGTTCAGTTTGACCACCCACACGGTGGTTAGAAATGATCAGCACGTCCTTGCCGTACAAAGCCATGGCTTGTTCGGTGGCACTGCGTGTGTCTCTTGCGAGGATTCGTTTGAGTTCCATGGCGGCCTCTATTCTTGCGTCTGGGTTTGAATCAATTAACGTGTTTCAGCGTGTACGGTGTGAATCACCTTGACACTTTGATCATCTGGAATTTCGCTGTATGACAACAAGGTCATTTCATTCACGCGATAGCGAACGGCCTTCGACAACCAAGGGCGAATGGCGGGAGATACGACCAATACTGCGGGGTGTCCCATTTCTTCAACTGCACGAGTGCCTTCGCGCAAAGCTGCAAACAAACGCTCTGACAAACCAGGCTCTAAAGCCATGTTTTGGCCAGGTGCGGTTTGCTGTAAAACGTTGTGCAACAACTGCTCTAAGTTAGGGTCCAGCGTCATCACTGACAAAGCATTGGACTCGTCCACCAAGCTCTGAACAATCATGCGGCCAAGCTTAGGACGCACAAGTGAGGTCAATTGATCAGGCTCTTGCGTGCGACTGGCCACTTCAGACAATGTTTCTGCAATGGTGCGCATGTCGCGAATTGACACAGACTCGTTCAGCAAGTTTTGCAAAGTGCGTGTGACCACACCCAAAGACAACTTACCAGGCACCAAGTCTTCTACCAATTTAGGTGACTTGGCGGCCAACTTGTCTAGCAACTGTTGAACTTCATCATGGCTGAGTAAATCTGCAGCATTGTCACGAAGCACTTTGTTCAAATGCGTTGCCACTGCCGTGCTTGCGTCAACCACCGTATATCCCAAAGTTCTTGCCATGTCGCGTTGAGTAGGGTCGATCCAGACAGCTTCCAAACCAAAGGCCGGTTCTTTGGTCGCTTCACCTTCCAACGGACCATAAACTTGCCCTGGATTGATCGCCAATTCTTTGCCCACTTTAATTTGTCCCTTACCTCGAACAACACCCTTAAGAACGATGTGATAAGCATCAGGATCAATGGTGAGTGCATCGCGAATTCGAACGGGTTGAACCAAAAAGCCCAATTCCGCAGACAATTTTTTACGCACGCCCTTGACGCGGTTCATCAATTGACCGCCTGTTTCAGGGTTCACCAAGGGAATCAAACCATATCCAATTTCAAGGCCAATTAAATCAACCTGATCGACATCGTCCCAATCCAATTCTTTGGGCTCATCCAACGCAGCTTGCGCTGCTTGTTCAGCAGGGGTAGCCACTGGCACATCGGCCTTGTTGGTAATGCGCCAAGCCAGGCCGGCTGTACCCAAAGCCAAGACGAGGAACACCATGTGAGGCATACCGGGCACCAAACCAATGATGGCCAAAATGGCGGCCGACATGTACAAGGCTGTTGGGTTGGCAAGCTGAGAGGTGGCCTGCTCTGTCATGGACTCGGAGGTGGTCACGCGGGTCACAATGATGGCAGTTGCCAGAGACAAGAATAGCGATGGAATTTGCGCAACCAAACCATCACCAATGGTCAGCAGCGTATAAATACGACCGGCTTCTGACATGGACAAACCGTGTTGGCCCACACCAATGGCCAAGCCACCAATCAAGTTGATGACCAAAATGAGCAAACCGGCAACCGCATCGCCGGACACAAACTTAGAGGCACCATCCATGGAGCCGAAAAAGTCAGATTCTTGGGAAAGTTCTTCGCGGCGCTTTTTGGCAGTTTCTTGGTCAATCACGCCGGCGTTCAAGTCGGCATCAATTGACATTTGCTTGCCAGGCATGGCATCCAAGGTAAAACGGGCGTTCACTTCAGATACACGGCCAGCACCCTTGGTCACCACTATGAAGTTAATGATCATCAAAATAGAGAAGATGATGAAACCAACTACATAGTTGCCACCAATCACAAACTCACCGAAAGCCGCCACAACTTTACCGGCAGCCTCATGGCCTTCGTGGCCATTGACCAAAATGACACGGGTTGACGCCACGTTCAAGCCCAAACGGAGCATGGTGGCAAACAGCAGCACAGAGGGGAATGAAGAAAACTCAAGCGGCTTGCGAGTGCCAATGGCAATCATGATCACCAATAAGCTACAGCCAATGTTGAAGGTAAAGAGAATGTCCAAGAGCAGCGCAGGCAGGGGCACGACCAACATGGCCATGATCAGCAGCACCAAGGCGGGTAGGCCTAGGCCGGTGTAATCGAATTTAGACAGGTTCTGTCGAACCGTTGACAGGGTCAAGGCGCTCATAGGATGCTTTTGCGGTAAATCAGGTTGAAAAAGCTGAGATTGAACATATTTTTTCCAAAGTTCATCTGGTTGAGCAAAGTCCATGCCATGAGGAAAGCCGACACGGATACAAACACTGCGCAGTTGCCCGAAGCGGCAAGCCATGTCCTGTCACGGTTTTTGCTAATACAAAGCACCCCTCCAGCCATTTGCCGCTGGGAGGACGACCAATGAACATGGAAACAACATGGACAACAACCTGAATTTTTCGACCAGCACCACCGTCAATCCCTTGTCAAATGCGGCTCCAGCAGCATCTACTGCAGTCGATGACAGCTTGTCGACCCCCATGAATGGGAAAGAATTTGCTGGCTTGATGCGAGACCTTCTGAACAAGTCGGGGCGGCAAGAGCTTGCCGCTTCTGGCGAGGAAGGCTTAGAAACGAAAGAAATACCTGGACTTGGTGGAGATGGCTCATCCGGTCTTCAAACCCTCTCACTGGGCGACCAATTTGCAGTGATCACAACGGCATCGCCAATCCCAGACGCGAACAGTTTGGCGGCTTTTGCACGTGCTCAAGGCCTGGGCGAAAGTGCTGTCAAAGCCTTATTTGGTGATTTAGCAACCAGTCCCAAAGAGGCCTTAAGCTCTGTTGGCTGGAGCACATCTCTGGCCTACAGTGGGGATCAAAGCCTGACCCTGACAGCTGGGGCCATGAATACGACCATTGCGCCTGTTGCGCCTGTTGCGCCTGTTGCGCCTGTTGCGCCTGTTGCGCCTGTTGCGCCTGTTGCGCCTGTTGCGGCCCAAGAATCAACTTTCCCAACAACAGCAACCTTGAATTGGCTTAGCAACCACCCTAACGCCCTGCCCATTTCCAACCAAGTCGCAACGTCTGTCTGGACGCAAGCCCCTCACTTAGTGCAAGCTGGCGTTGCGGTCCAAGATCTTGCTACCCCTAAAGTTGCTGACTTAGATAAGCTGCTCACCACCACAGGGGTCACGGCTGTGGTACAAAATTTCGGGATGCCCGCAGCCTTGACGGGCTGGGTCCCGAGCGCAGCAGAGGCCGCATCCTCAGATGCTCAACTCAACCCAGAGTTGGGCCCTTTGGATGCCATGCGCATGCGCTTGGTTCCCGAATGGGAAAACATGACCAAGCAATTGGCCAAGCTCAATGGCAACCTGCAATCAGCGACTTGGTCAGAAATTATGATGGGCAAGTTAGCTGAAAAAGAAAGCGGGGTTTCCAGCAAAGGTACGCTCGACCTTGGCTCAACCGATATTGGCTTAGATTTGAGTGCAGATTTGGCCTTGGCCATGGCGGCAGGCGCAGACGATAACGTCAGCGCTACACCCCTGAATGCCACCGACAACACCAAGGCACCGGTTAGTTTGTCTGCTTTGGCCAACAGTTCTATCAGTGCACAGGGCGACAAAGCTCAATTGGCCGACAGAACCGGACAAATTCAAGAATTGGCCAATAAACTCGGAGAAGCTCTGGGGGAAAGGCTTCAAGAACAGATGGAACGTGGACAATGGCGTTTGCACCTGAAGCTCAATCCAGGTCACCTCGGACAGATTGATGTGGAGCTGGATATGCATGCAGGTGGGTTAGATGCCGTGTTCAAAACTGAAAACATGCTTACTAAAGAACTCATTACGCAAGGAATGTCCAAATTAAAGGACAGTTTGGCTCAATCAGGCACGGCAGTTGCTGATGTCTGGGTAAACAGTGAAGGCAAGCGCGAATCTGGCGGGAATCCGACACCCCAGCGTTTTTCAGGTCACAAAGAATCTGAGGCCCTTGACGATGCAGCTCAAGCTGTTCAAAAGGTAAGTCGCATGATTGAAAAGCGATCGGCAGATGCATGGGACACTTTGGCTTGATTTTTTTCATGCTGACGTAGTACAAATAATCTTTATAGAGGTGCCATATGGCTGAAGCAGCAGTAGAAGAAGTAGCAGAAGAAGGTGCAGGCGAAAAAAAGCCTAGAAACCCGATCGTCTTGATCATTGTGGGTGTGGTTGGCCTGCTTGTGATTTTGGCCAGCACGGTGGTCGGTACGCTTTTCATCACTGGGTTTTTTAACCCGAAACCTGTTGACCCTGAGCACGCTGAAGCGGCTGCCGATGGACACGGCGGCGGTAAAGATGCGCATGGCAAAGATGCCAAGGATGGCAAACCAAGTAAGAAGACAAAAGACTCACCGGAACTGGTTCGGTTTGAATACACTTACATGCAAATTGAGCGTGAATTTTTAGTGAACCTGAGTGGTTCGAAAAAGGTGATGTCTGTTCAAATTGCCGTGATGACTCATTATGACGACCGTGTTTTCGAAAACGTTAAAAAGCACGAATTTGCTTTACGCTCTGTGATCATGGATGTCATGCGTCAAACTCAAGAAGCCGATATGGTGAAGCCTGATTTTAGAAAAGAATTGGCCGCCAAGATTCGTGACGCAATCAACACCTTGCTTGAAAAATACGAAGACTTTGGCGGCGTAGAAGATATCTACTTTACTAACTTCATTGTCCAATAAACTTAGCAGTTCTCATTTTTCTTGTACTTGAATTGACATGGCCACTTCACTTTTAACACCCGATGAACTCTCGAGCTTGGCCGAGGGCGTGAAGGATGGATCCATTCCTGTAGACACAGGGTTCAACACCAAAGCGCGGATTAAAAAATACGACTTGGCCAGCGAAGACAGCAGCTTGGGCGTGAATGTCAGCTCGCTGGACATGATCAATGAGCGTTTCATTCGCGTGTTTCGCTTGGGCTTGTTGGAAATGCTTCGCACCAGCCCCAAAGTCAATGGCACGCAAGTTCAAATTGTTCGATTTGGCGACTACCTCAAAGGCTTGAAAGCCCCCATGTCGGTCAACATGATTCGGATGAACCCCTTGCGTGGCTACTCCATTGTGGTCATTGACCCCACGGTGGTCTTTAGCTCGCTTGACACTTTCTTTGGTGGCTTTGGACGTGGTGTTGGCGATCTGCCACCAGGCCGTTTGTTCACCCCCACTGAATCTAGAATCATCAACATGATTTTGGAAGTTTTTTTCAAATCACTCAAAGAAGCATGGTCTCCAATCATGCCCCTTGAATTTGAATTGGTCAGCTCAGAAATCAATCCTCAGTTTGCCCAAATTGCAGATGAAAACGACTTGGTCATCCTCACTCGCTTTGAAGCTGAAGGCAATATCGATGCGCAAGGCTTTATCGATTTGGTATACCCCTATTCCTCATTGAAGCCTATTCGCGAATTGCTCCGTAGTCGCGTCCAATCTGGCGACGGCAATGAAGAGTCCGACAAGCAATGGCGCGATGAACTAGAAGACGCTGTTGAAAGCTCAAGCCTTGAGGCTAGAGTTTTGTTGGGTAACATTGAAACCTCCTATGGCGAGATTGAAGCCATGCGAGAAGGCGATGTTTTGTTTTTCAAGAAGCCCGAATTGGCCCGCATGATGGTCAATGGTTTGCCTGCCTTTGATGTTCAGGTAGGCGCCTTGGGTGCTCAAGTAGCGGTTCAAGTTGAACGCGCTTACATCCCAAGCTTGCAATAATTTTTCCAGGAAACTGTCATGACCGATACCACCGCAGACGCCACACTTGACACCCCTTTGTTGACAGATGCCTCTGGCAAAATCGACCAAGAAGTGTTGCAAAATATTTCTGTCACCATGTCCATCGAAGTGGGCCGTGCACAAATCAAAATTCGCGACCTCATGCGCCTCACCCAGGGTAGCGTGGTTGAGTTAGACCGAATTGCAGGTGAACCGCTAGACCTTTTGGTCAACAACACGGTGGTGGCTCAAGGTGAAATTGTGCTGGTCAACGATCGGTATGGTGTTCGCTTAACGCGCGTGGCGCCTGCCGCTGAACGCATGAAGAATTTGTGAGCTAAATATGGCACCCGGCATAACAGGCGCTGACGTTTTTAGGATGCTCGGCAGCTTGGCCTTGGTGATAGCCCTGTTGGTCGCTCTTTTATGGGCACTTCGAAAATTGCAAGGCAAAATGAACAGCCACAACGCTGGTCGCCGTTTGCAGATCATTGAAAGTTTAAGTGTAGGGACCCGCCAAAAAGTGGCACTCATTCGCGTGGGTGAGCGTGAAGTGCTGATTGGCATCAGCCCCACCCAAATCAATGGCATTGCCAGTTGGCCAGATGCCGCCCTTCAGCCTGCAGATTTTCAAGACTCTCTAGCTTCCTCTCATCCACACCATGTCTTGGACGCTCAAGCGCCAGACGGAGTTCAACATGTTCCGTAAACCAGTCGTTTGGGCCAGCCTCATCATAGCCATCGTTGTGATGGCTTTCCCGTTTGTAGCGTCTGCCCAAGGCATCCCCATGGTCAATGTGAGTGGCGGCAAATCTGGCACTCAATACAGTCTGACGCTTCAATTGCTGGCGTTGATGACCTCGCTCACGCTACTGCCCTCCTTCTTGTTGATGATGACCTCGTTTGTTCGCATCATCATTGTGCTGTCCATTCTCAGGCAAGCTCTAGGTACAGGGCAAACACCCCCCAACACGGTGTTGGTGGGCTTGGCTTTGTTCCTTACTTTGTTCATCATGTCACCTGTATTGGGCGATATTTACAACAATGCCTTGGTGCCCTACATGCAAAACGGCATGTCCTTTGAAAAAGCATTGGCAGCCGCTGAAGAGCCGCTGCGCAGTTTCATGCTGAAGCAAACACGAGAAGACGACATTGGCCTTTTCATGCAAATGGCCCGCAAAGACGCTCCTGTGAATGCTGCAGCGGTGCCTTTTGCCACATTGGTGCCCGCCTTCATTACGTCCGAATTGAAAAGTGCGTTCACCATTGGCTTCTTAATTTACATACCCTTTGTGGTCATTGATTTGATTGTGGCCAGCGTACTCATGTCCATGGGCATGATGATGCTGTCGCCCATGATGATTTCCATGCCTTTCAAACTCATGTTGTTTGTTTTGGTGGATGGTTGGAGCCTCATCTTAGGTTCACTGGCCGCCAGCTTTGTCACCTAACCTGGGCCGTCATCATGGACACCTCTACTGTGGTTGACTTGGGCCGACAAGCCCTCTGGATGACCGTTTTAATTTCTGCACCGCTATTGGGTGTGGCTCTCATTGTGGGCTTGGTCATTGGAGTGCTGCAAGCAGCCACTTCCATTAACGAAGCCACCTTAAGCTTCATTCCCAAGCTGGCTGCGTTGGCCATTACCTTGGCCGTCGTGGGCGGATGGCAACTCACCACCTTGGTTGATTTCACCCGCAGTATTTTCCAGCGAATACCTGGTTTGTTTACTTAATCACGGTTCACCATGGATGCTGCAGCCATTGAATTGCTAGAGCGGTTTTATGCCCTCCTCTGGCCCATGCTGCGAATTTCTGCGCTGCTCATTGCTGCGCCTATTTTTTCCCTGCGTGCTGTTAATTTACGCATTCGAATTGTGCTGGCCATGTCCATCACTTGGCTGGTGTATCCACTGCACACTTGGCCCACCATTGACCCGCTTTCTGCGTCAGGTCTTTTAGAAATTGCCAACCAACTCATGATTGGCCTGCTAATGGGCCTCATGCTCCAAGTTGTGACATCTGCCATTGTGGTAGCGGGCATGTCCATTGCCAACGCCATTGGCTTGTCGATGGCCACCATGATTGACCCCAACATGGGCAACGTGCCCGTCATCAGCCAATTTTTACTGGTGCTGGGCACCCTCATCTTTGTGGGTTTGGGTGGCCATGGCATGTTGCTCAATTTGGTGGTGGAAAGTTTTACCAGCTTGCCCATTGGTGGAAACCTTTTGAATGACATGGCTTGGCGCCAACTCATCGCATGGAGCTCCATGCTGTTCCTTGGCGCCTTGCTCACGGCTCTGCCTGTCATGGTGGCCTTGTTGTTCATCAACATTGGCTTAGGTGTAGCCACACGTGCAGCGCCCAGTTTGAATATTTTTTCAGTAGGCTTTCCCGCCATGATTTTTGCAGGCTTTGGCATCTTAATTTTGGCTTTGCCCAGTATTGGCGCTCGCATTCAATGGCTTTGGATGCAAGGTTTCTTTCAAGTCCGAACATTGGTTGGACTTTCCTAATGGAGGCCGCACACCATGGCTGAAAACAGCAGCTCAGAGCCCACCGAAGAAGCCACCGCCAGAAAACTTCGCAACGCTCGCGACGATGGCCAAGTTGCGCGCTCTGTCGAGTTGCCAGCTGCCGCTGTCACCATTGGCGCCATTTTGGTCATGTACTTTATTGGCAGCGCATGGATGGCTCGGATGGCCAATTTGTTTGCTCAGGGCTTTAAGTTTGATCGAAAAACCTTAGACAACCCCGAACTTCTGGCCACCACTTTTGCATCGCAAATTGGCGAAAGCTTTTTGCTCATCGTGCCTATATTGGGAGTGACAGCTGTTTTGGCTGTACTGGCCAGTGGTGCGACGGGTGGCTATTTGTTTTCTCTCAAAAGTGTGCTTCCGAATTTTGGCAAGCTCAGCCCCTTGCAAGGTTTTTCTCGCATGTTTGGCTCCAAAGCGGTGGTCGAATTAGGCAAGGCCATCTTGAAATTCTCTCTGGTGGCCACTGTGCTGTGGACATTGGTCAGTCGGCAGCTTGATCAACTCATGGAGCTGGGTCAAATGGGCTTGGAACCTGCATTAGCGCATGCCGGCATCATGATTGGTGAATCGGCCTTGTGGTTGTCATTGAGCTTGCTGGTCATTGCGCTCATTGACGCACCTTACCAACGCTTTGCTTTCATGAAGCGCATGCGCATGACCAAGCAAGAAGTGAAAGACGAGATGAAGGACATGGAAGGCCAGCCTGAAGTCAAGGCCAAAATCCGCCAACGTCAGCGCGAAATGGCCAACTCAAAAATGCTTCAAAAAGTTAAAGATGCAGATGTGGTCATTACCAACCCTGAGCACTTTGCTGTGGCACTCTCTTACGACCCCACGGGTGACGGCGCCCCCCTGCTCCTGGCAAAAGGCTCTGACTTTTTAGCACAACGCATTCGCGAAGAGGCTGAAAAACATGGTGTTGAAATTTTCGCTGCCCCGCCTTTGGCACGTGCGCTTTACTTCACCACCAAACTTGATCACCCAATTCCTGAAACTCTGTACTTGGCCGTAGCGCAAGTCATTGCCTATGTGTTCAGTTTGGCCGATGTCAGGCCGGGTGTTGAGCGCATGCGCAGGCCAAACCCCAAAATTCCGCCCTCGATGCAGTTCGATGCTAACGGCAAATTGGTGCCGTAAAGCTTTCTTGCAACTTTGATGGCTATGGCAGATCTTTTCTTTCAACCCTTAGACCAAGCGCGCATGCAAGCCTGCGTGAAAGGTCTAGCGCGCGAAGGCATGTGCGTGGTGGTGCATTGCCCCCAAACGGCATTGCTCAATTATTACGGCCATATTTTCTTGAACCATTTGCATGAAGCCATGCCAAGTGGCACGATCGAAAGTTACAGCCCCAGCGATTCAGACATGCTGATTGAAAACTTCAATCAAATGGTTTCTGAGATGTCGGTGCAAGAAGCGTTGAAGCCTGGCAATTTGAGTGCGATCAGCAAAGTCTGGGTGATCAAGAATGCGCAGAACATGGAGGCCCATGAGCTGGAGCTACTGGGCCAATTGCTTCAACAATTTCCGGGGTCTAAAGTCAGATTCATTTTATGGATGGCCGGTAAGGAACCAAGTTCCAGCCTCTTAAATGTGCTCGGCAAAAAAATGATGCGCTGGAACATTGCGCTGCCTGATTCAATTCAAACGCAAAACTTTTGGAATCAAGCTCGCGCCGCTGGGCAAGAAGAAGATGTTCGCCCCATGCTCGAGCAGCTTAAACTTCTAGAACATGTGCCCGCAGCCTTGCGTGCTGTCAGAGAATCAACCTCATCTGCCGCAGCGACTCGGAAAAACAAAAAATCCAAATTAACTGCCGTGCAAGTTGGGCTTTGGTCTGTGCTTGTCATTGCACTTTTGATGGGCAGCACCGCCACGGTGGCTTGGTTGCAGCCTGAGGCCTTCGCTTGGCTCAAAAATCAAAACGCAGGTCCTGTGCTTGTTGAGGCTGACGTCAAAGCGGAAAATAAAGCCGAACCTCAAATTGAAGCAGCGCCTCAAACAACACAGACATCAGAGGCCGCGCCGCCCAAATTGCCTGAAGAAGTCCAAATACAGGCCGCCAAGGGCGAAGTGTCTTTGTTGGAATTGCCAGATGAAGCCTTAGTGGGAAAACGCTGGGTAGAGCAGCTGCCCTCCTCCCGATGGCTGGTATTACACGGTACTTACAAAAGCTTTGCCATTGCCAGTCAAGTTAAAAAAGCCTACCCAGGCCTAAAGAATTCCCGAGTTGTGCCGGTATATAAGCCTAATGAGCCTTTGGCTTCTTTTGTTTTGGCTTCGGGACCGTTTGAAGCCTTGCAATCTGCCGAAGAATTTACCAAACTTAGCACCCTGCCAAATCCTGGCACCGTGCGCACTGAGCGAAATTTAAAAAGTCGGTTAAACCCTGTGCAAGAAATTCGGACAAAACCATGAACGATCCTGAAATTATCAAGTCAAGTTCACCTCACAAAGTTTCAATTCCTGAGGGGTCTAGCAACGCCGTCGGTAAAAAGGCGGAGGTAGGAGAAGCCTCCATCCGCAAAGTCCTGAACGACGGTTCGAGTGAATCAAACGAAATTACCAAAAATGAAGAAGAGTTGAAGGGTAAAAACACACCCTTGTCGCTGGATGAAGAAATTGCTTTAGCCAAGGAAGCCTTAAAAAACAAAAAAAACCTTCAAGTTGGAAATCAAGCCGTCCAAACAAATGACGACCTTAGAGCAGAAAAAGCCGGCGTTAAGACTGACAAAGATTTGCACGCTGAGAAGGCCGCAGTCACTTTAGATGACATACTGAAGGGCGCCAAAGAAGGTTTCAGCCCTAGCAAAGACCTGAAAGCCGAGAAAGCGGGCGTTGACCCTACTGGCGATTTGCGTGCAGAAAAAGAAACCGCACAGGCCACCAACAATTTACGTGTGCCCAAAGAAGGTGTGGATCCTGATGGCGATCTAAAAGCACCCAAAGATGCCATCTCTGCAAACAAGGACCTGCGTGCCCCCAAAGAAAATGCAAAGGCAGATACTGACTTGCGCGCGCCCAAAGAGGGCGTGAAAACCAATACGGCCGCTGCATTGGCAAGCTCAGATCCTTTGGCATCTGTTCGACCTGCCACTTCTGCTGCTGAGAGTGCGGCAACCGCATCGACTCAAGAAGTTGCAACTCAAGATCCAATATCGATGCCCATCGAATCGAGTTCAGCAGCAAGCAATGCACCACCCCAAAACCTTGAGCCCGAAATGGATTTCCCTGCGCGTGTGGTTCATTTGAAAATTGAAAATGACAACTTGCGCAGCGCACTCGACAAACTTGAGTCTGCTCCTTGAGCATTCCCGCTAAGTACAGCACATTGAAAGGCAAAAGCCATGAGCACCGATAAAAAACAAAAAACACCTGCCCACACCGAACCTACAACGGGGGCTTCTGATCATCACGCACATGATGATGCTGCACACCCAGAAAAAGATACACCCAAGGATACGCACGCTCAGGCAATCGAGCCAGCCAAGCCAGCGTCACTTACCCAGTCTCATGAGGAAGAATTAGAGGGCATCAAAATGCTGGCCCTTGATTCTGCTGAGTTGGCCACGCGTTCAGCCAATCTGGCCACGCACGCTGGCGAGCACATGAAAAGTGTCATTGTGAAATTAGAAGAAGCGCAAAAAAAGCAACGCAAGCACACACTCATTATTTTTGGCGTAGCTGGTGGCTTGATGCTCATTGCGAGCATGGTTTTTGCGGGTATGTCCATCAGCCTTAAATCCAGAATCAATCAACTGGACACCATGGTCTCTGCTGTTGGCAAACGAGTGGTAGAACTTGATGCATCCATGGAGTTGGTAGGCTCAGTCAATGAGGCCCTGCAAGAGATGGTGGGCAAGCAAGAAGGTATTGCAGATGCGCAAGGCAAATTGGAGGCCAAGATTGGCGAATCTATTAAGAGTGCGCAAGGTGTGCCCGAAGAAACTGCCAAACAGTTGGATGCTAAAAATCAAATTTTGGCCAAGCAAGTTCAGTCGCTTGATGGCCGCCTTGCGTCGCAGGCCAATGCCATCAATTCCTTGTCCAACATCATGAAGAATGTCCAAGGCTCCATGACCGACAGCAATGCTCTCAAGCGTGAAATGGAAAGCTTGGCACGCATCCAAAGAGAGCGTCAGTCACTTGAGCTACAAGCCAGCACTCAAGCCAATTCGGCGGCGGCACAAGCGGCCAACATGGCCGCACAACAAACTGCACAAGCCAACGCAGCGGCCGCTGCAGCTGCGCGACAAAGAGAGAGAATGGTTCAGTATCCAAGACCACAATCAACAGACACCACACCTGCGGGGAGCAGCGGTGTTTTGAGTGTGAAGCCGTAATCAATTTGGCGCTGCGTTGTCAGCGCTCAATGGCTCTTTAGCTGTTGTTCAAAATTGTGCCTTGACGCAAATCGTACTTGTTGAGTTTTTCAATCAAGGTGGTGCGTTGCAAATTCAACAGCCTGGCTGTTTGAGACACATTGCCATCGGTGCGTTGCAGAGCTTGCACAATTAAATCGCGTTCTATGTCAGCCAAGCGGTCTTTCAAAGACAAGCCTTCAGGCGGCAAACTAGGCAGCCCTTGTGCCAACATAATGATGTGCTCAACTTCATTGTGCGCATCTAGCGCTTGGTCTGGTGCTGGGTTGGCAAACGGGTTCATCACATCGGCATTGGCACTGTGATTTTCAATGGACACAGCACCAGCCACCACAGGAAGGTCGGCATTGTCTGAAGGTGAAGCCGCCAATCTTTCTGCTTGAATCAATTGCAATCCTTTGGGCAACAAGGATGGCGGTACCGTATTCATTTTGAGCTGCTGCCCACTGAACAGGGTGCTGAATCGATCGACCAAATTGGACAATTCCCTCACATTGCCTGGCCATGCGTAGTCTTGCAACGCGCCCAAAAAATCGGCCGCAAAGCTAATGGGCGTTTGCCCTTTTTGAGCAAAGTGCGTCGCAAAATGCGCCAGCAACACAGGTACATCTTGGCTGCGTTGGCGCAAAGCGGGAGTGTTCAGTGGCAACACATTCAATCGGTAGTACAAGTCTTCTCGGAATCGGCCTGCCACAATTTCTTGTTCTAAATCTCTGTGAGTAGCGGCCACCACCCTGACATCCACCGGAACCGACTTGGTGCCGCCCACAGGGTCGACACTTCGCTCTTGCAAAACGCGAAGTAACTTCACCTGCATGTCTAAAGACAAATCGCCAATTTCGTCTAAAAAGATAGTGCCGCCATTGGCCAACTCAAACCGTCCAATGCGATCGGTCATGGCGCCCGTGAAAGAGCCTTTACGGTGTCCAAACAATTCACTTTCAACCAATCCTGTCGGAATTGCGGCGCAATTGATCGGCACAAAGTTGGCCTGACTGCGGTCAGACTGATCGTGCAGCGCCCTGGCGACCAATTCCTTGCCGGTTCCACTTTCACCCGTGATCAAGGCAGTGGCCGTGGAAGATGCCACGCGCGCAATGAGGGCTCTAAGGGCTTCAGCACTTGTGCTGGCGCCAATAAAGGGGTGTAGAACTTGATGAGTCGCCATTGATTTTTTGATAAAAACGCCTTAGAAAGCAGTGGTTTCAGTGGTTTATCCACGAATCAATACACCTGTGTATCCAGTTTATACAAATTAAACCTGAAATGTCGGAAAACCGTCAAGAACGTTCAAAATGAACAATCAAGTTATGCCATTTACGTTGTGCATTTACCTCAAGAAACCCTCCTTGATGCCGAATCAGAGGGTGAAGGACTCCATAGTCCCCCTTATTCAAAAGGATGAATCCATGAAACGCCTCACTTTTTTGTCCACCACGTGCTTCGCCTTGGCCTTACTTGCCTTGACCGGATGCAAATCCATCAACTTAAGCATGCCCACATCCACCAAAACCAGCAATATTGCTACGCCCTTGGTAGAAAAGCGCGAAACTTTGACGGCCACAGGCTACGCAGTGATCAGCGTTCAAAATTCTAAGAACCCCGCTCAACAGCGTCTGATGGCCATTCGCGCTTCCAAGTTGGATGCGTTCCGGACACTCACAGAACAGGTCTACGGACAGCAATTGGACGCATCTTCCACAGTGGCCGACATGGTCATGGTGAACGACACATTCCGAACCAAAGTTGAAGGCGTCATTTATGGCGCTCAATTGGTCAGCATTACACCCGTAGGTGAAGACACTTATGAGACCACTTTGTCATTGGACAAAGAAGTTGTGCAAGATTTGCGCTTGTTGTTCTTAGGCCAAGTGGCCGTTAAAGGTCGTTGATCATGTTGATACTGCGCAGCGTCTGCTTGTGCTTCGGTGTTTTGTCGCTCACAGCTGTTAGCAGTTGGGCGCAAAATTTACCGGCACCTTCACAAAAAGACGGATCTAAAACCAACGCGCCATTGACTGCGCAAGAACGCTTGGACGCCATCCGTCACAGCTTGGTAGAAGCCTCACTCCAAACACCCACCAAGGTATTGAGCACCAGCTGGTTAGACAGCAAAGGCAGCCTGCGCGAAACCAGCAGCTTTAAAAATGGCATGCAAGTCAACAGCCTACGCGTCCTATCCTACGACCGCGACGAAGCCGGCCAACCCAAAGCTCAACTGCAAATAGAAGAGCCCACACCATCGGTCAAACAACAAACCCGCCAAGGCCTCAAATCCTTTTGGCAAGCTTTCACCAACGTCCTCCAATTTAAACAATTGGGGTCAGATCAGAATAAAACTCTGATTTCGGAAAAAGCAAATCAATTGTCATCTGACCCCAATAAGACTTGTGGCAAGCAGTTGAAAGTGGGCTTGCGGCATTTGATGGGTGTTGATGTTTGGATGGATGACAGCAATCCATCAGCGTTGACCAGTGCTGTAAACCAGTTAATGGGCGAGCACTTAACATCTAGCAACCCTTCGGGCAGTGGTCAAAATTGGCGCATGGCTGCAAATGACACCCAACCTAGCATGGGCAAAACCATGACGGCTTATGAGCGCACCTTGACCAGCAACAAGCCAGAGCAATTGCCTTGGCATGCTCGCTTTGCCATGAAAACAGAAATGTTGCCAGCACCTGGCTTATTGGGCGTGAATGGCATCAAAGGCCCTGGCATGGTCGTGAGTTTGTTGCTGCAAGTGAGTCCACGTGAGGGCCAAAAAGGTGTCTTCCAAGAAATGGTCAACCTTAACTTAGAGTTGGAGACCGATGCATGGAAACCCGCCAAACTGAATGCAGAAAGTTATGCTTTATTGACTCATCAATTTCAGCAATGGCATTCTTCAGTGAGCCAGTTGCTTGCTTGCGAAGCCGTGACACCCACAGTGACCGAAGTTCAAACTGAATCTATTCGAATCAATGCGGGCAGCGAGTCGGGTGTTCGCAAAGGCGATGAATGGCTGGTGGCAGATCCTGCTAAATTTCCAAGCCAATTGGTAGGTCAAGACGGTGCATCTCAAATGTTATTGGCCAAAGTTGACAGCGTTTCAGCTTACCATTCGGTCTTGACAATTGTGGCTGGCTCCCCACAATCAGCGCAAGTTCAATGGCGTGCATGGCCAGCAGAGACTTTGCTCAAAGAGCCCGCTGTGCTACCCCCAGCCAAAGGGCGTTTTGCGCCTCGCTAATCTGTTTGGAAATTTCATGAAAACGAAGCACGCAATCACCTCAAAACAGACATGTCGCAATCATGGCTTGGAACTTTGCGCCTCTGTTTTATTCATGGCCTGTTTGTTTTCCGTTTGGCCAATGGCCAAAGCTGCATCGCCTTCCGATGCGCCAGCAAATGCTGCTGCGCCCACATTGCCTGCTTCGTCCAAACCTGCTGCTCCTGCAAATTATGTGACGGGTGCGCCCACCTACACGGCCAAGAAATCCATCACACTCGATGGCTTAATGAAAGAGGTGTATCCCGGTAGTCCCTTGCATGCTTCCATTTTGAACAAAGCCCTGGTGAGCGCTAATCCTAAATTGCTCAACGGCAAAACCAATCAAAGTATTCAACGTGGTGCCACATTGAACATTCCCAGTCACACACAATTGATTGTTGAAACTTTGGCGCCTTATGCGCCTGCGCCACCACCCATGGCGCTTGCTCCTGCGCCCGATGCAAACCAATACGGATCTCAGTCCAGCGACCCTTCTTCTCGCAGGCACTGGGTCCGCTTCCCTTGATCACGGGGGCGGAGGCGCTGGTAGCGCCCAACCGCATCAACCCTATTTTTTTAGAAGGCAAACTGCTGACGTTTCAAGCCAGCATTGCCCAAGACCTCGGCCTGAAAGATGGCCAAATTGTGCAAGCCCTCGTAAGGCTGCATGGCGATCAGCCCAAACTATTGCTGCAAGGTCGCATGATAGATGCACCTGCTTCTGCATTGGCAGCGCCTGGTGAATCGATGTGGCTTAGAGTTCAAAGCAAATCGGATGGCCCTTGGAGTTTTCAGCCCGTTCCTCCGCCAGCTGGAGCTCAAACCACCAACACAGCCTTAACACTCACTGCGCCGACCATGATGATGGCGCCCAGCTTAGCGCCCGTGGTGTCTCGCATTGCCAATTTACTCTACAGACCCACAGGTGCACTGGAGTTGTCGCAACTCTACAAACCCGGCACCTTAGATACGTTGCTTCAAACTGCACAAAGGCCAGATTTGCTGGCGCAGTGGCGAGGCTTGCAATTGAGCATGGCCCAACTTACGCCAGCCTCGCTTAAGCAAGCCATGATGGGCGCCATGGGCTCTGAAGTTTGGTTGTCTAGAGGCCTGCCCATTGCAGCGCAAGATCCCAAACAAATGTTGCGCAAGCTGATTGACGCCATTAGCACCGCCAACTTGAATGCCGCGCAATCAAGCGATGGAGATGACACAGAAACAATGGGCATTGTTTCCAGATTGCAACGCGGCGTAGATGATTTAGAAGCCAGTCAAGTGCAAGCCGTTCAAGCGCAAGCGCAGCAAGAAGTTTTGTTCAACATGACACTTCCTTTTGCAGATGCCAACCCTGTAGAACTCACCATCAGACGCGGACCCAAACAAGAAGGTGAATCACCTTTGCTGATCATCAACGTGCATTCAAAAAGCGAAGAACTGGGCCCAGTCTGGCTCAAAACTCAATTGGCCAATTCAGAGCAAGTTGAGTTGACCATGTGGTCAGAAGATCCCAATGTGGTCTCCCAAGCACGATCACGGTCTAGCCTTTTGGGACAGGAGCTTAGCAGCGCTGGTCTCACCATGAAGAGCTTTCAAGTGATTCAAGGCGCACGCCCAATTGAGGCCTCGGTATGGGCGCCATCCGGTCGCGGTTTGGTGGTGGATGTGTCAGCATGAGCAACTTCACACGCAAAGCTGTGGCGCTCGCCTATGGCAAAAACCCTGTTCCCGTGGTGACCGCCAAAGGAGAAGAAGACTTGGCTTGGCGCATGATTGAAGAGGCGCGTAAACAAGGTGTCTTTATTTCAGAAGATCCACAACTTTTAGCTTTGTTAAGCCGACTGAATGTCGACGAAGAGATTCCGCGCGAACTCTATACGGCGGTTGCTGTTGTGCTGTCTTGGGTTTACTGGCTCAAAGAAATGCGCCCTGGCGACGAAAAAATCAATTGAATTGATTCAAATATCCTGATAGCCGCGGCCCTTGCTAAAGCGCGCAACCTGACCCAAACGGTCATAAACTTCAACAGGGCTGCCAGACTCGCCTGTGTGCAAGCTGTGCAAAGTACCTCGAATGGTGTCGAGTTTTCTTTCAATAAGCACTGCATTTCGGCGGTGCAAGTCTCTGCAATCCACCAAAATTACACGCAAACTTTCAAATTCAGGCAAGCTCTGGAGGTCTTCGGCAGAAGGGCAAATTTGACTAAGCCCGGCCAACAATTCATTTTTGCCGGGCTGCAGTGCCTCAAAGCGGTCTAAGTCTTGCGCTTTGAGTGCTTCGAACTCTAAGAGTAAGAGTTCAGATAGCTGTGTTGCTAACGAAAGTGCAGGCTCACTCACTGATCATCTGCTCAATCGCATGGAAGCTCTCAGCAATAAGACGAGGGTTGAGCGGGTAGTTCCCATCTTTGAGTGCCTGCTTGATGGCATCCACTTTGACGCGGTCAAAGTCGGGCTCTGCCATAGCGCGTGCAGTCACATTGCTCAGTTGCAAGGCGTCAGGGCCTGGGGCATGTGTACTTGGCTTGGCAGCAGCACCTGATGGGGCTGAGTCAGAGGCAGACGACTTAGGGGCCGCCTTGTCAATAGCGCTGCGCACGGAAGGGTCCGACTGGGCTCGTCTTCCAAGGTTTCCAACTGGATCGGTCATGTCAGGCTCTCTTTCTATTCGTGTGCATAGTCCACTTTTGAAGGTTGGACATGCTCAGTATCGTCAGCTTAATCTAGAACTTTAGGGAAATTTTAGAAAAAATTGCATTCAATTCAAAAAAACAATCATTGCAGGCCCTTCACAAGGTTAGGCCCTACAACCACACCAGAAATCTGGCGTCCAGACTCTGTATTTTTAAGCTTCACTTGCTCGCCCATCCGGCCATCTTGCAAAGCTTCCACCCTCACCGTGATTAAAAAACCAGACTTTTCTCCCACATTCATGGTGACCAGCTGACCCTGCTTGACCAAAATGGCCCGACGTATGTCGGAACTTCTCAAAGGCTGGCCAGCCGCTAAATCTCTGACAGCTTCAGCCGTCAAAGCATCTTTGACACTTTGCAGCATACTATTGTCTACATTTGCGCCAGATTGACTCACTTCTTCAAGCATTTCTGACTCAATGATTGTGCCCCTCTGAATTAATCTTCTGGGCACCACCACTGTTTTGACGACAGGTACCAATGAGACGGGTGAATTGGAAGCACCCGAGACAGAGGGTTTACCCGAATTAGCAACTGATGCATTGGGTTGTGCAACTGGCGGCGGCACCGGCATGTTCACTTGCAAATACACCTGCCATACAGGATCGACACATCGCACTCGAACTGTATCTTTTGACGAAAAAGGATGGTCGACCGTCAGAGATTTGCTGCAAGCCTGTATCTGCACTCTGGGATCAAGTGGGGCAATGACCACTTCATCGCCCTTCACTTTGTGCGTATCGGCCATCCAAGACTTCACCTGGCTGAACATAGAAGCCTGAGAACCCATTTGTGGGCTGGGTTGCGCAAAGCCGACACCCAAACCCATGAACCATGTCGCCATGGCTAGGCACACTATTTGCATCGCCTTGTGGGCGGGTGTTGAAGTTTTGACACTCTTTTTAGACATACCGGAGCTATTGCAATAAAGATGCCACGAGCCCTAGGGCTCTGGGTTTTACCAACTCGCCACACAGTGCTGACATGAAAATTGACAACCCGATACACAACACGAGTTTCACGCCCACTGTGCCAGCCACATCAAGCGAGGCATCTGCGGCAACGTCCACCCCTTCAGGTGCTGACTTTGCCAATGTTCTAGAAAAAACCAAATCTGCAGATTTATCTGCCACACGCATTACCAAAACGGGCGACACGCTCATAGGCATTGTGCGCGATGAAGCCAAAGCCAAGGGCATTAACCTTTCTGGATCACAAGAATATCGGCTGGCCATGTCGCTTGCAGCCCACAACGGTATTGCCAACCCTAATCAAATTGCCACAGGTCGTACTTTGCAAACAGACAAGCTGGGCGCAATGCTTGAGGATCTGCCCAATCTAAATACGACATTGGCACAAAGCAACACCAAAACGAGCCCAACACCAAGCAGCGTGCCAGCGGCGCAAGCACTGCAAGCTAATAAGAGCATTCAAGCCCCACGCCCACAAGCGATCAGAACACCTGCCGTCTCACAGCATCCCGTGTTGGCGCAAACACTCGATCGAGCCGTGGCCAGAGGCTTTATTCCGGGCAACGAAAAGCAAGATGTGTTTAACAAAATTTTGCAGGTGGCCAACAAACACAAGTTTTCACCGGACGACTTTGCACGCCTGACGCTCATGGAGAGCGATGGCATGAACCCGCAAGCCAGCAACCAGCGTTGCCACGGCATTATTCAGTTTTGTGATGGCCCTGCTCGCGGCGCAGCTGGCGTTGGTTTTGGTGAAAAACCCAAAGCCATTCTGGGCTTAAGCGTTTACCAGCAATTGCACTTGGTAGACACCTACTTTGAGAACGTGGGCCTACCGAAAGCCGGTGCTGTGCCTTTGGATGAACTTTATTTGGCCGTGCTGCAGCCTGCAGCTCGCAATGAAACACGCTCAGAAGCGCCCTTGGGCATTCCAGGCAAGCAAGCACTCAAACTGTATGAGGGCAATGACGCTCAGGCGCCCATCACGCGCAACTCCATCATTCAAGGTTTGATGCAAAACGCAGTAGACCGTTTGAACACCAACAACAACTCACCGCGCAACAGAATTCAATCGCAAAAAACGGCTGAGTACGAGGCCAACGATCCTTTACGCGTTTGGAAGCGATAAGCCGAACATCCATCGGCAATTGAAGCGGCAATGTCTTGCCGCTCTTTTTTTGGACTGTAGCTCGAGGCAACTTCTAAGTTGTTGATATGACAACTTCAGTGTCAAAAACTCTTCTGAAAACGGCAAGAAATGCATGGCACGAGACTTGCAATCGACTTAACTTAAGCGGACTTGAGTCCACGATCTGTCGGTAAAACGGCAATGCTTATTAAGCAAGGAAGGACGACACATGAACATGATCGACAGTGCTCTTGGGGTGCATCAACAAGCCCTTAGCGTGCGCAGCCGGCGCATGGAATTGCTTGGCTTGAACATTGCCAATTCCGACACGCCCAATTTCAAAGCCAAAGACGTTGACTTCAAAAGCGTGCTGCAAGCCGCGCATACAAGCAGCCTCAGCATGACCAACAAAGGTCATGTGCCACTCACAGAGTCGGGCAGTCCCGATGGCGAGATGTACCGCATTCCTTTTGACACATCGTTTGACGGCAACACCGTTGAGATGAACGTCGAACAAGCCAAGTTTGGTCAGGCCGCAGCCGACTACCAAGCGACGTTGAACATATTAGAAAACCGCATTGGCGGTATTCGCAAAGCCTTGCGAGGAGATTGATCATGGCCTTAGAAGACATTTTTAGCGTTGCAGGTTCTGCGCTCAATGCGCAAACCACGCGCATGAACACCACCGCCTCCAACTTGGCCAATGCGGCCACAGTGGCAGGCTCTGAAGATGGCGCGTTTCGCGCCAAACGTGCTGTTTTCAAATCTATTTTGGCTGACCAGATGGGCGATTCAAACGCGGGCGGTATCAAAGTTGAGAAGCTGATTGACGACCCCTCCCCCATTCGAAAAATGTCTGAGCCAGGCAACCCGGTGGCCGACAAAGACGGCTACATCTACTTGTCCAATGTGAACGAGATGACCGAGATGGTGGAGATGATGGCCGCCTCGCGCTCCTACCAAAACAACGTGGAAGTGGTGAACACCACCCGCCAACTCATGATGCGCACCATTGACATCATCAAGAACTGATCAAAGTTTTAGGAAACACACACCATGATGTCTTTGAGTACCAACAACAGTTTGACGGCTGCGGCCCAAGCTGCAAATCAAAAAATCAATGCACCAGCTGGCATTAAAACCACGGCAGACGCAGCTAACGAGGCCCTGACAGCGAATAAATCAAGCAGCGGCATGGGTCAAAAAGACTTCCTCACGCTCTTTACGACCCAGTTGAAGTGCCAAGATCCTTTGGATCCTGTGAAGAACGAAGCCTTCGTAGCCCAACTGGCACAGTTCTCACAACTCGAAGCTACGACATCAATGTCTGAAACATTGAAAACTTTTGTTGACAGCATGTCGGGCGAGCGCATGATGAGCAGCACCAACATGATTGGCAAAACTGTCGCTGTGCCCAACGCGCCTGTCATTTTGAGTGGCGGCAAGCCAGCCCAAGGTATCGTCAATTTACCCACTGGCGCAGAAGGCGTTAAGTTTGAAGTTACCAACGACAAAGGCCAATTGGTTGCCACCCAAATCATGGGAGCCCAGAGTATAGGCGACATGCCATGGGCTTGGGACGGCTCCAATGACCAGGGCGACATATTGCCCGACGGCAACTACTTCTTCAAGGCTACGGTGGTGAGCCAAGGCAAGACCACAAACCCCCCTGTCAGTGTTTTATCGACAGTGCTAGGCGTGAGCCAAGCCGCAGACAAAACCATCATGCTTGAAGTGGCAGGTGGCAAGAGCGTCAAGCTCACCGACGTGCAACGCATTGGCAGCTAAGCGGCCAAGTCATTTTCAAAAACGTTTAAAAAACTTTTAACACAAGCGCCCTCAGGAGTTAAACACCATGTCTTTCTATACCTCTCTTACCGGACTGAATGCTGCCACCGCCATGTTGGGCGTGACGGCCAACAACATCTCCAACGTGGGCACAACCGGCTTCAAACGCTCGCGTGCTGACTTTGGCGATATTTTTGCCACATCACCACTGCAAAAATCATCGTCCACGGTTGGTCAGGGCGTCTCACTGAAACAAGTGTCTCAAGAGTTCGGCCAAGGTAATATTTCTTTCTCTGCCAATGCTTTGGACTTGGCTGTAACGGGTGACGGCTTCTTCCCCATTCGCTCAGCAGACGGCTTGTCTGAGCTGTTCACACGAAACGGATCCTTCTTGCTCAACGAGCAGTTCAACGTGGTCAACTCTTCCGGTCAACGCTTGATGGCTGCGACGGTTGACTCAACCGGTAGTGCGAACGTGAATGAACGCGTGGTCTTGACCATTCCCCAAAAAACCTCCGGTGAAGCCAAACAAACGTCTTTGGTCTCCTTGGGCTTGAACTTTCCAGCCGATGCCACCGTCATCACAGACACTTTCAATCGTGCCAACCCAGCCACCTACAACAAGAGCACAGCCTTCACGGTGTACGACAAAGGGGGTAACGGTTACTTGGCCACCATTTACTACGTCAAGACCGCCAATGCCAACCAAAGCAGTCCAACCAACAAATGGCAAACCTATGTGTATGTGGGTGATGATGCAGTGGCCGCCTCTTTGGTGCAGTCAACCAACGCCAATGGCGAGAAGATGTACACCAACCAATACGGCCAGATCAAACCCTACAGCTTGGTCAAAGATGAATTGACCACGAACAAAACACAGTTGTTTTCACTTGACGAGATGACTGACAAGCGAGTTTCAACGACCGCCAAAGTCACCGGCACGGCTGTAACTGCAGACTTGTCCACTGGCATTAATTTCTTTGCCAACAGAGACACCTACACCGCTGCTAACTTGACAAACATGTTCAGCATTGACATTGACGGCACTAAAAACCCAGTCGCCATTGATTTGTCACACTTAAGGACGATCAATGCCACCTTGACGGGCGCACAAATAGCAACCGAAGTCACCAACATCATGAACCGCAAGTTTGGTGATGAGACTTATTTTGATTTCTCAGCAGCAGCCAATCGGACTTTCAAAATTTCATCTAGCCGATTTGCAACGGGTACAGGAAGCAGTGCAAGCCCATTCACCATTAACTTTGAGGCCACTGACCTGCCTACCACCGTGCCTGCGACGACACTGAGCACTGTCTCCATCACGCAAGCCGTGGCCATCATGCAAGCCAAATTAGATGCGGCTGCAACTGGGTACGCAACCGCAGCAGCCACTGCAGCCACTGCGGCTACAGCCTATACCGCTGCTGTAGCGGCTGCTGCTGCAGCGCCCACTGATACCGCCAAAGCGACTGCAGTCACAACAACACTTGCAACCTACACCACAGCCAATTCGGCGGCCAATGCTTTGCGCCTGACAGTTGCGTATGACTACGCCAATCAAGCCTTTAAGTTCACCGACAGCTCCAACACTGTCTCTCTCACATCAGGCAGCACAACCAACAACGACTTGCTGGGCTTGACCCAAACGGCTACGTCCGTGGACACAACCACCGGGCTTTATGGTGTCAAAGTACTGCCCAACACCACTTCAGCTTTAAGACTTGCAGCGGAGCAGCGCTTTGGCATGAAGATGACTTATGATTCGATCAATAAAGTCTTTGCCATAGAGTCTGGCACCACAGGCGACAACTCCAGTGTCGCCATCACAGGCGTCACTGCTACCGGTTTGTCCTTGCTAGGGCTGGCCAACACAACCGTCGCAACTTCTGCCACAGCGCTGCGCGGCATTGCCTCCACGCCAGCTGTGGCGCGTGGCACTACCCCCACCACCAACTTGACCAGCAAGTTTGCAGTGGACAGCACCAACAATAAATTTGTCGTCACAGTCGATGGCATCAAAGGCACGGTCGTGTTGCCCGTCAACGCCAACCACTCCATTGCAACCTTCATGGCTGATTTGGAAAAAGGCATCAACTCCTTGGGCAGCTTGGGCAGCGACGGCACCACGCCCGTCACCGTCAACGGTGTGAAGGTGTCTTACGACGCCGTTAAAAACAACTTCGTCTTCACCACCGGCTCAACCGGTTCAGAATCTTTCATCAAGATTTCTGGCGACCCTTCATGGGGCCTTGAAACTGTGGAGGCCGGTCGCGGCACCACTTCGAGCTGGATCAAGCCCACACAGCACAAAGACATTGTCAATGGCACAGCGCAAGCGAAATACATTGACGGCGCAGGCCTAGAGACCACCAACGGCGACGGCTTCACCAACTTGCCCGCTTGGTCACCCGTCTTCTTGGACAAAGGCGAGCTGACCTTTGACACGGGCGGTAAATTGATTTCACCTGTCAAGGGTACACAGCTTGAAACTGTTTACCTCGCCGGTGGTAAGGGCGCTTTGACCATCAACATCAATTACGCTGCCTCGACCCAGTTCTCTTCACCATTTGCTGTGTTGTCTCAATCTCAAGACGGCGCCCCTGAAGGCGACTTGGTGGGTGTGACCATCGGTAACGATGGCTTGGTCAGCGCTTCGTTCTCGAACGGCACCCAAAAATCGTTGGCAAAGATCTTGCTTGTTAACTTTTCAAGCCCCGTAGGTTTACGTCAAATTGGTGACTCAAGCTTCTTGTCTTCTGCTGCTTCAGGCAAACCCATTTTGGGCACTGCCGGTAGCGCAGGCTTTGGAACCCTTCGCGCTGGCGCCACAGAACGGGCCAACGTGGACTTGACGCAAGAGTTGGTGGACTTGATCACCGCTCAGCGTAACTTCCAAGCCAACGCGAAAGCGATTGAGACCTCAAGCACGATGACCTCCGCGATCATTAACTTACGCGCTTAATCGTCAAGCTTTTGACTATTTTTAATTGAACTGACAGGAAACCGACATGGATCGCTTAGCTTTCAACGCTTCTGCTGCTATTGCAGAGTCGCGCACAGCCCAGCACATGGTCAACAACGAGTTGGCCAACGTGTCAACGCCTGGTTTCAAGCGCAGTTTCGAATCTGCCATGCAAAGTATCAAGGCTGAAGGTGCAGGCTTTGCCTCCCGCATCCAGCCCAAGTCCTTGAACGTTGACACCGTCATCATGACGGCGGGCATTGCCCTCATTGCCACCGGCAATGACTTGGACATTGCCATGAACGATAAAGCAGTACTGGGCGTAACGGGCAATGACGGCACGATCGGTTACACACGTCGGGGCGACTTGCGTGTCTCTTCCACAGGTGTTTTAGAAACAGGCAATGGTCATGCTGTGCGCAGCCAAAGCGGCGGCACCATCACCATTCCCCCAGGTTTTAAAGCGGTCATCAATACAGATGGCGCCATCTATGCCGACAACCCCTCCAATGTGGGTGTAGCTAAACCTGTTCTCATTGATCGTTTGATGCTGCGCGATGCAGAAGGCGTCAAATTGTCAAGGCGTGTCGATGGTTTGTTCGGTATTGAAGACAAGCCTAATGGCACAGAGCTTCCAGACACCAAAGCGCTGTTGACTGTCAACCCTAAATGTTTAGAGGGCAGCAACGTGAACGCGCTATCTGTAATGGTTCGTTTAATGGACTTGAGCCGTTCGTTTGAACAAAACGTGAACGTGATCAAGCAGAGTAAAGATGCAGATGAGTCTGGCGCCACCATGATGCGCAACTCATGAAATTAACAAAAAATTGAAAAGGAGCTAGCCATGGATGCTTCAATGTGGGTTGCCAAAACGGGCCTCGACGCGCAACAAACGCGCATGAACGTGATTTCCAATAACTTGGCCAACGTGAACACGTCTGGCTTCAAGCGCGACCGTGCTATTTTTGAAGACTTGCTCTATCAAAACGTGCGTCAACCTGGCGGCCAAACGGGCACCAACACACAAAGCCCCACAGGCTTGATGCTGGGTACGGGTGTGCGTGTGGTAGCCACCGAAAAAATGCATGCGCAAGGCAACATGGTCAATACTCAAAACCCTTTGGATTTGGCAGTTGCTGGCGATGGATTTTTCCAAATTGCACAAGCTGACGGCACCATTGCTTACACACGCGATGGTAATTTCAAATTGTCTTCTACGGGTCAATTGGTCACTTCGGGTGGCCAGCTGTTGCAGCCCGCCATTACCATCCCCAACACAGCCTCCAGCGTTACAGTGGGCCGTGACGGTACGGTGTCCATTGAACTGTCAGCGGGTGGCTCTCAAGTCATTGGTCAAATTCAATTGGCCCGTTTTGTCAATCCAAGTGGATTGCAATCTAAAGGTCAAAACTTGATGAAAGAAACTCCTGCCAGCGGCACACCTCAAGTGTTGCAACCTGGCGTGAACGGTGCTGGCGCTTTGATGCAGGGCACCTTAGAAGCTTCCAACGTGAATGTGGTGGAAGAAATGGTCAGCATGATTGAAACCCAGCGCGCTTACGAGATTAACTCCAAGGCCATCTCTGCTGTTGACGGCATGTTGAAGTTTGTGAACAACAATCTTTGATACTTCTGAATTAACTTAACTCAAATTAAAAGCAGCGCACCATGTTCAAAGCTCTACTTCAACTGAATTCTTCGGCCTCAGTGCGTTGGTTAACTGCAACTCTTTTAGTTTGCACCACTTCTGCATGTTCGGTGTTACCTCCTCAGGCGTTAACACACTCTCCTCAATTTGAGCCTGTTTATCCAGTTGCTTCCGAGACTTCAAAACCTGCTACGGGTGCTATCTATGTTGGCCGTCAAAGCGATAGTTGGTTTGGTAAAAGTCGAAAATTTCAAGTGGGTGATGTGATCACAGTTTTGTTAAACGAGTCTTCACAAGCCACACGCACACAAAATGGCACCATTACGCGTGATTCCAGCAACAACATGATTCCCAGCGGCTTGTCCAGCTGGGGCGCAGGTGTTGGCGGACTTATGAAGGGCATCAAAATGGATGGCGGCAGCATGTCCAACAAAGGCACTGGCGCTGCAGACCAACAAGCTTCCTTAACAGGCTCTGTGGCCGTGGCGGTGGTTGAAGTCATGCCCAACGGCAACTTGGTGCTGCGCGGCGAAAAACAACTGGCCCTCACAGAAGGCTCCGAAATTATTCAAGTGGCCGGCATCATCCGACCTGACGATGTGTCGCCCAGCAACACGGTGCAGTCTAAGCGTTTGGCCAATGCCCAAATTGCTTACCGCGGCACAGGCGACTTGGCCAATGCCACACGTGCAGGCTGGGGCACCAGTGCCCTGCTCAAGCTCTGGCCTTTCTAATTTTTTGAACCTGCATTTTCATCAAGAACACCATGAAATCCTGGCTCGCACTTTTCCTCGCCTTGTCTCTGTCTAGCGGCAATGCCATGGCCGATCGCATCAAAGATTTGGCATCGGTTGCAGCCATGCGCAGCAACCAACTCATTGGCTATGGCCTGGTGGTGGGCTTGGCTGGCACGGGCGATGGCGCCGATGTGTCATTCACCGCACAAAGCATGAAAACCTTGCTCAACCGTTTGGGTGTGAGCTTGGAAGGCGCCTTGTCAGACTTTGAAACAGCCGCCAGCACCGGCAAGGTTGACATTAAGAATACAGCCGCCGTGATGGTGACGGCCGAGTTGCCAGGCTTTTCAAAGCCCGGCCAAAAAATAGACGTGACTGTTTCTGCCATTGGCAAGGCCTCCAACTTGCGCGGCGGCACTTTACTCCTCACCAGCTTGCGCGGTGTGGATGGTGAAATTTACGCCATCTCTCAAGGTTCCTTGGCGGCCACCGGCATTGATGCCACTGCTGCAGCGGGCAGCAAAGTGGTGATTGGCGTGCCAACCTCCGCACGCATTCCCCAAGGCGCTACGGTGGAGCGCATTGTGGACAATCCCTTTGACAAGGCCGAGCGCGTTGTTTTGAATGTTCGCGACAGCGACTTCACCACCACCACCGCCATTGTGAATGTGATCAACACACGCTTTGGTTCAGACGTGGCACGTGCCATGGATGCCGTGACAGTAACCTTGCAAGCCCCGCAAGACCTGACACAACGCGTTGCGTTCATGAGCATGGTCGAAAACATGGACGTCATGCCTGGCGAGCCTTCAGCGCGCGTGGTGGTCAACGCACGAACTGGCACCGTGGTCATTAGCCGCAATGTGCGCGTGACGGCTGCTGCTGTGTCACATGGCACCATCTCTGTGTCTGTGGCTGTTACCAACGAGGTTTCACAGCCCAATGCTTTTAGCAACGGCACCACCGCCCCTGTTCAAAATGCAGACGTCGCTGTGAGCGAACCCAATAAACCCATGTTCATGTTTAACCCGGGTGTTGACTTGCGCCAAATTGTGGATGCTGTGAACCAAGTGGGCGCCACACCTTCTGCCCTGATTGCCATTTTGGAAGCACTGAAGAGTGCTGGCAGCTTGCGCGCCGACTTGCTTGTGATCTAAAGCCAATCTAAAAGGCCCAGAAAGAACACCATGGACAACGCCATTGGCAGCACCCGCTCTTACCTTGACTTTGAAGGCCTTGGCCAGCTCAAGGGACAGGCGCGCCAAGATGCCAAGTCGGCCACGCGTGAAACTGCGCAGCAGTTTGAAGCCATGTTCATCCAAATGATGATGAAGTCGATGCGCGAGTCGGTCATGAAAAGTGACTTGTCAGAAAACGCTCCCTTGGAAACATACCAAGGCATGTTTGACAAAGAAGTCTCCATGCAGCTGGCCAAGAAAAACAGCATGGGCTTGGCCGATATGCTGGTGAAGAATTTAGAGCAACAACAAGCTGCCACTGTGAGCACAGCAGAAATGTTGAAGATGCGTGAAGAGGGCGGCTTACCCAAACCTAAGCCCATCTCTTTAACGCCCAAAGAAACAGCAATTCCGTTAAACAAAGATCAGCGTCCTGAGTTCAAGCTACCAAAGAGCGGTCCCATTCCCTTGAACATGATGCCCAATTTAGGCAAAAACTTTGATCGGAACAGCTTATGACCGATTTAGTTAGCGTTGCCTCCAATGCGGTATCAGCCTACCAACGCTCATTGGGCACCATCAGTAACAACATTGCCAACGTGGCCACCGACGGCTACTCCCGGCAAGAAGTGGTGTTGGCTGCCAACCCAGTGGCCAAAGTTGGTAACACCTACTTGGGCACCGGCGTGGTGGTCGACCGCATTCAACGCCAATTTAACACCTTCATTGAGTCCAACCTGCGCAACAGCAACAGCGACTTGGCCAGCCAAGAGCCCATGGTCAACTACGCCAACCGCGTGATTGACGTCATGGGCGGCCCCACAATGGGCCTGAACAGCGCACTCGATCAGTTCTTTGGCTCTGCTCGCAATTTGTCTGCCGACCCAGCCTCTAGCGTGCTTCGTGGCAGCTTTGTGCGGGATGCAGAAAACTTAGCCACCCGCTTTGGGCAGTTGTCTTCTCAGCTGGATTTGGTGCAAAGCGAAACCGATCAATTGGTGGTCGGCAATGTCAATGAAATGAACACGATTATTCAGCAACTGGCAGAAATCAACATTCAAATGACCAAGCAAAAATCCGCAGCCGACCAGCCGCCGGACTTGCTTGACCTGCGCGACAAACTGCTCAACGACCTCTCGGGCTACGCACGCCTGAACACCTTAACGTACGAAAACGGCTCCGTCAAAGTCAGCCTAGGCCCCTCCTTTACACGCGATGTGGTCCTTGACGGCGTCAAATCACTTCGCATTGGCACTACATTCAACTCAGCCTCACCCGAAAAAGTCAGCCTGGTCATTGACCCCTACGGCACACCTTCGCCGTTGACATCACTGACCAGCGGCAAACTCTCGGGGCTTTTAAGCTTCAGGGAACAAGTGCTGGGCAGCAGCCGCAGCGCCTTGGAGGGCCTGGCCAACAAAGTGGTCACTGAAGTGAACAACCTGCACCAAGGCGGCATTGACGCTTACGGCAACACCGGCGTGGCTTTGTTCAGCATTGGCCCAGCTGGCACCAGCGCTGCGGGCAGCATGAAGGTGGCGTTTTCTGACCCCCTGCGCGTGGCCGCTGCAGCGCAGTTTCGCGTGGTTGCAGCGCCCAACAATACCAGCGGCGTAGATGCCAACGTCAGTTACGTGCAACCCATCAGCACCGGCCCCAAGGCCTTGAACGAAGTCTTGGCCAACAACCCCAACGCCAATGCGGCGCTGAGCTTAACGGTCACGGCCAGCAACCCCGTGGGCGCAGTGGCCACCATTCCCAACGGCCTGCAAAATGTCAACATCCTGATGGGCGAGGCAAGTGCGGGCCAGCAGCTCCAAGTGTTCACCCGTGACGGCCGCCAAATCATTGGCGCTGCCATTGACACCACGCTGCAAGGCCAGTTGATGACCGAGGCAAACGGCTTTGTGCCTAACGCCGGCTACAGCAGTGCTTACCTCAACGTCAGCGGCACCAGTGGCTACAAACAAATGAATGTTTTCTACGGCGCCAAGTCTGATGTGCGCCAAGAATTGCAGTGGGACATGGCCGACACCGACCCGGCCAAACACAAAGTCCTGTCCTCTACCCCCTTGCCCGCATTGCTTGAGGGCACGCGCATGCAAGCGGGCATGAGCAGCCTGGCCGCAGGCCTATTTACTCTGAACGGCACCAGCTTGGGCGCTTTGAACGCGGCTGCTGGCAAAACACTTCAAGCCTCTGACCTTAAAACGTGGGTCAACGCCGCCGGCGCCACAGGCGTGACTGCAAGCGCCACCAACGAAGTTCGCATTCCTGCAAGCCAAATCAAATTGGACTTGCCGCTGTGGCTCAAAGGCGGCGCCACCACAGCAGGTGCCTTCGTCGAGGTCAGCAAAAGCGGTGCCGCCAGCTGGGCCACCCCAGCCGACTTGGTCACCGCCATCAACGCCGGCAGCGCCAACTCGCGTATTCAAGCATCGCTTAGCGCCTCGGGCGAGTTGGTCTTGCGCAACACCGCCGGCAACGAAGGTGAAGACATTGCCATCAGCGGCGCCTCCACAGCTGGCAGCGCCACCGCGAACGCAGTAAGCCTGAGTGCCAGCACCTACACCGGTCAAATCAGCATCACGCGCGCCTTGGTTAGCGGCGCCAGTACACCCGTTGAGCTTGGCTTTGGTACGGGCACACCAGCAGACCTTGGCAAACTCGGTTTCAGAACAGGCGCTTACATCAAAGGCAGCGGCAACGAAGACTTGCTCGTGTTTGTAACCGGCGCAGGCAGCGCCAAAGTCAGCGCCTCCTTCAGCGGCGCGCCCGTCAATGCCAAGCAAGCCCTTCGCACACAGCCAATGCAAATTCGCTTTGACTCTGCCACCAGCTTTACCATCACCGATGTCAACACCGGCACCGAGCTGGCCAAGCGTCAATTTAACCCCGCCAAGCTTGAGCCTGGCGTGGTCTATCAGGGCTTGGGCATCACATTTTCCAGCCCACCCAAAGCGGGCGACATCTACTCCGTTGACGGCAACCGCGACGGCACCGGTAACAACGAAAACATTTTGGTATTGGCCGCGCTGGAGAACAAAGCCGTCATGGGCGGGGGCAAAACCATTGGCGCCGCCTACATCGACCACGTGAACGACATGGGCAACATTGCACGCCAAGCGGCCATCTCGCAATCGGCTTTGGAAGTGGTGCACGAGCAAGCCGTGACCGCGCGCGACAAAGTCTCGGGCGTAAGTCTTGACCAAGAAGCCGCCGACCTGATTCGCTTTCAGCAAGCCTACCAGGCCGCTGCCAAAATTTTGCAAGTGGCCAGCCAACTCTTTGACAGCGTGCTTCAGGTTCACTAAGTCCAGGCAAAAATAAACAGGACACACCATGAAAATTTCAACTCACCTGATGTTTGAAAAAGCGACGAAGCAAATGACGACGACGCAAACTAATTTGGCCAAATCGCAGGCACAGTTGGCACAGGGCAAGCAAATCATCAACCCCAGCGACGCGCCCGACCAAGCCTCTACGGTGCAGCGCTTGAAATCAATTTTGACGCGCCAAGACAGCTATCAAACGGCACTGAACACTGTGCAAAACAGGCTTCAAGGCGAAGACAGCACCTTGTCTAGCGTAAGCGACTTGCTCATTCGCGCCAAAGAAATAGCGGTCCAAGCCAATAACGACACCCTAAGCCCAGACAACCGAAAAGCTCTGGGTGTAGAGCTGCAAGGTCTGCGCGACCAAATGCTGAGCTTGGCCAATACCAAAGACACCAGCGGTAACTATTTGTTTGCTGGCAGCAAAGTCACGCAGCCGCCTTTTGTGTCTGTGGCCGGTGGCAGCCCTCAGTACATGGGTGACCAAACCCGCATGAAAGTCATGGTGGGCGAGAGCCGCTCCATGCCCATCAACCGCACCGGAACCGATGCATTTGTGCCCGTCAACCGCACTCTGCCCGATGGCAGCACACAAGGTGTTGGCTTCTTTAACGTCATGGACGATCTGATCAAAGGTGTGAACACGTCTGACCGACCCAAAATGCAAGGCGGCTTGGGCGAGCTAGATACATTGCTTGGCGGCGTGAGCATGGCCCGCGCCACCATTGGCTCTGGCCTCAAAGGCATTGATCAGCAAACCGGCGTGATAGAAGACACCGTGTTGAATTTGAAATCTACTTTGTCTTCCGTGGAAGACTTGGACTATGCCAGCGCCATCACCAAAATGAACCAGCAGATGTTGAGTTTAGAGGCCGCTCAAAGCAGCTTTGCCAAGATCAGCCAGTTGAATTTGTTTAACTACATCAAATAAATTTTGGCTCAAGGTTTTAAATAAATGACCACCGTCAGCTCAACCACAAGCACCACCAATACAGCCAGTGCCATCACGGCTTTGGGCGCAGGCTCGGGCATGGACGTGCAAAGCTTGGCCACCAACTTGGTGGAAGCTGAGCGGGCGCCGCGCAAGGCTGTTATTGAAAAGAAGATTACGCAATCTGAGAGCGGTATTTCTGGTTACGCAGCGCTTAAGTTTGTGCTGAACGATTTGAAAACTGCTTTTTCTGGCATCAAAGATCAAAGCGACTTTAACGCCATGACCACGCGCGTGAGCCAAAGCGCTGCCATGGCAGTGACCACAACGGCCACTGCCAGCACGGGCAGCCACTCGGTGAACGTCACCAACTTGGCCAAAGCGCAGCGCAGTATTTCTGGCAGCGACACCTCTGGATTTGCGTCGCCCACTGCTCAACTCAATGGTGGCGCTGCATTTAGCTTGATATTGTCTAAAGGTAGCGGCCCCACGCCTACCAAGGTATTCAGTCAGGGCGCAGCGGACGTCAACACGCCTGCAGTAACCGCCACCAAGTCCACTGCTACAGTTAATTTCTCCAGCATGTCCACGGGCGATACCGTGACAGTAAATGGCCTGACACTCACGGCCAACAAAAACCTGACGGCCACAGAAGTGGGCGATCTCTTTGCGCAGCTGAACACCACCAACACTGCCAACCTTTCAACGCTGAATGGAACCATTACGGCATCTGGCAGTTTTTCGGGTGCATTTGCCGCAGGGTTTGAGCCTCAAACCAATGGCAACCATGTGTTGCTTTTGCAATCAACTGCTGACTCGGTTGCAGACACAATTTCAGTGTCTGCGACCAGAGCAAATAACGGAACGGC
>Ga0214919_10001469_pt1 | contig 38589 bp, 31 predicted proteins | sample LL1503_MetaG_FD_177994 | JGI IMG/M metagenome (GOLD analysis project Ga0214919, IMG submission 177994) | Freshwater microbial communities from Lake Lanier, Atlanta, Georgia, United States - LL-1503 | ecosystem: Environmental > Aquatic > Freshwater > Lake | place: USA: Georgia | collected...
AGCTGCGCGACCCGGCGCATGGCGCGGTGGTCGCGCTGTTTCAGTCCTGGCTGCTCGAGCTCAGCCGCGACGCGACCGCGTCGCTCCCGCCTGCGACCGCGTCGCTCCAGTCTGCGACCGCGTCGCTCCAGTCCGCGGCCGCCTGAGCAGGCGCTAGACTGCAGCATGCCAAATCCAAGCACCCTTGCCGATACGCTCGCGCGGATTGCCGCGCAGGACCCCACGCTGCACGCATTCGCCGCCGTGCGCGGGCTGGCCGACGCGCTCCGGGAGCAGTCGCGCCTGCACGGGCCGCTGGCCGGCTTGGCGGTGGCGGTCAAGGACATCTTCGATACCGCCGATCTGCCGACCCGTTATGGCTCGCCGATCTATGCGCATTGCGAGCCGCGCACCGACGCGGTGATCGTGGGCGCCCTGCGCCGCGCCGGCGCCCTGGTGATCGGCAAGTCGGCGACCACCGAGTTCGCCTACCTGCACCCGGCTGCGACGCACAACCCGAGGGCGCCGGGCCATACGCCGGGCGGCTCCTCGGCCGGCTCGGCGGCCGCAGTCGCCGCCGGCCTGGTGCCGCTGGCGGTCGGGTCGCAGACCGGCGGCTCGGTGATCCGGCCGGCGTCCTATTGCGGCGTCGCCGGTTTCAAGCCGAGCTTCGGCCTGCTGCCCACCGGCGGCATGAAATGCTTCTCTTGGTCGCTCGACACGGTCGGGCTGTTTGCCCCGGACGTGGGGCAGCTGGCCTGGTTCGCGCAGGCGCTCAGCGGCCACCCGCTGGCGCTGGACAAGGCGCCGCGTGACGACTGGGTGGTGCGGGTGCTGGACGACTATGCCTGGGGTGCGCTCAGCCCGAGCCAGCACAAGGCGATGGAGCAGGCGCAGCGCGCGCTGCAAGCCGCCGGCGCGCGCGTGCAGCGGCTGCCGGCCCCGGCCTGGCTGGGGGCGGCCTTCAGGGCCCACGACCGCATCCAGGGCTTCGAGGCCGTGCGCGCGCTGGCGCGCGAATTGGACTACCACGCCGACCAGCTATCGCCCCTGTTGCGCGACTATCTGAGCGGCGCCATGCAGGTGCAGCCAGCTGACTACGCGCAGGCGCTGCGCACGGCGGCGCAGGCGCGCGCGCAGTGCGCCGAATGGATGCACGGCTGCGATGCCGTGCTCACGCCGAGCGCGCCCGACGAAGCGCCCGCCGGCTACGCCAGCACCGGCGCCTCCACCTGGAACCGCGCCTGGACCCTGCTGCACCTGCCGTGCGTGAACGTGCCCGGCGCCACCGGCGTGCAGGGGCTGCCGATGGGCCTGCAGCTGGTCGGCGCCGCCGGTGCCGACCAGGCCTGCCTGCAACTGGCTGCCTTTTTGGAAGCCGCGCTGCCGACTGCCGGCTGATTCGCCAGCGCCTATGATCGCGGGTTGCCCGCAGCGCGACGGATGGCCGTCGCGCTGCGGGCGCTTTTCACCCAAGCCCATGCCCTCCGACGATAGTCCCCCCGCATTGCAGGCGATGCTCTTGCATGCGCGCCAGATCAGCATTCGCGGCGCGCGAACGCACAACCTGAAGAACATCGACCTCGACATACCGCGCAACCAACTGGTGGTGATCACCGGCCTGAGCGGATCGGGCAAGTCCAGTCTGGCTTTCGACACGCTGTACGCCGAAGGGCAGCGCCGCTATGTGGAGAGCCTGTCGACCTACGCGCGCCAGTTCCTGCAGCTGATGGACAAGCCCGACGTCGACGTGATCGAAGGCCTGAGCCCGGCCATATCGATCGAGCAAAAAGCGACCAGCCACAACCCGCGCTCGACGGTCGGCACCGTGACCGAGATCCACGACTATCTGCGGCTGCTGTACGCGCGCGCCGGAACGCCCTATTGCCCCGAGCATGGTCTGGCGCTGCAGTCGCAGACGGTCGGCCAGATGGTCGACGCGGTGCTGGCGCTGCCCGATAACACGCGGCTGATGGTGCTGGCGCCGGTGGCGCGCGGGCGCAAGGGCGAGTTCGCCGAGCTGTTTGCCGATATGCAGGCGCAGGGCTTCGTGCGCTTTCGGGTCGACGGCGTCGCGCACGAGGGGGAGGACCTGCCCCGGCTGAAGAAGACCGAGAAGCACGACATCGACGTGGTGATCGACCGGGTGAAGGTCCGCAGCGAGGCCGATCCGGCGGCGCGCGCGCAGCTGCGCCAGCGGCTGGCCGAGAGCTTCGAGGCGGCGCTCAGGCTCGCCGACGGCCGCGCGCTGGCGGTGGAGATCGATGTACCGGTGCAGGCCCCGGCGCAGCCGGCCGGACCCCGAGAGCACCTGTTCAACGCCAAGTTTTCCTGTCCGGTGTGCAGCACCTCGATCGCCGAACTCGAGCCGCGCCTGTTTTCCTTTAACTCGCCGATGGGTGCCTGCCCGAGTTGCGACGGCATCGGCACGATGGACTTCTTCGACCCGGCGCGGGTCGTCGCTTTCGGCTCGCTGAGCCTGGCCAGCGGGGCGATCAAGGGATGGGACCGTCGCAACGCCTACTACTTTGCGATGCTCGAGGGCCTGGCCAGGCACTACCGCTTTGACATCGACGCGGCCTTTGACAGTCTGCCGGCCGAGGTCCAGCGGGCGGTTCTGTATGGCTCGGGCGAGCAGGAGATCCGCTTCAATTACCCGATGGACGCCGGCGCAGCGGCGGGCAAGAAGCTCAGCCGCAAGCACCCTTTCGAGGGCATCCTGCCGAATATGGAGCGGCGCTACCGCGAGACCGACTCGGTGGTGGTGCGCGAAGACCTGGCGCGCTACCGCAGCAGGCAGGCCTGCAAGGACTGCGACGGAACCCGGCTGCGCCGCGAGGCGCGCCATGTGAAGATCGGCGAGGGCGATCAGGCGCGCGCGATTTTCGAGGTCAGCCGGGTCACGCTGCGCGAGAGCTTGGAGTACTTCGGCACGCTGCGGATGTCGGGCTCCAAGGGCGAAATCGCGGCCAAGGTGGTGCGCGAAATCGCGCTGCGGCTGAAATTTCTTAACGACGTAGGGCTGAACTACCTGAGCCTGGACCGCAGCGCAGAGACGCTCAGCGGCGGCGAGTCGCAGCGCATTCGCCTGGCATCGCAGATCGGCTCGGGACTGACCGGCGTGATGTACGTGCTCGACGAGCCGAGCATCGGCCTGCACCAGCGCGACAACGACCGTCTGATCGGCACGCTCAAGCACCTGCGCGATATCGGCAACAGCGTGCTGGTGGTCGAGCACGACGAGGACATGATGCGCGCCGCCGACCATGTGATCGACATGGGGCTGGGCGCCGGGATCCATGGCGGTCGGGTGATCGCGCAGGGCAGTTTCGACGCCATCCGCGCCAATGCCGAGTCGCTGACCGGGCAGTACCTGGCGCGGGTGCTGCGCATCGAGGTTCCGCGGCGCAGGACGCCCTGGCTGCCGACGGTCGTGCCACCCGCCGCCGAGCGCCGATCCGCCTCCAGGGCGCCGCCGAGCAGCGCCGCGCTGGCATGGGCCGGGCGCAACGCGGCGCACCTGGCGACGCAGGGGGAGCTGCAGGCGATCCGCGTCGTCAACGCCAGCGGCAACAATCTGCGCGGCGTCAGCGTGGCGTTCCCGGTCGGGCTGCTGACCTGCGTGACCGGCGTTTCGGGCTCGGGCAAGTCGACGCTGGTCAACGACACGCTGTATGCAGCGGTCGCACGCCAGCTCTACCGCGCGCACGATGAACCCGCTGAGCACGAGGAGATTCAGGGCATTGAGCATTTCGACAAGGTGATCAACGTCGACCAGTCGCCGATCGGACGCACGCCGCGCAGCAACCCGGCCACCTACACCGGCATGTTCACGCCGATCCGCGAGCTGATGGCCGAAATGAGCATGGCGCGCGAACGCGGCTACGGGCCCGGGCGCTTTAGCTTCAACGTTGCGGGCGGTCGCTGCGAAGCCTGCCAGGGCGATGGCGTGAAGCGGGTCGAGATGCACTTCCTGCCCGACGTCTATGTGCCCTGCGACATGTGTCTGGGCCAGCGCTACAACCGCGAGACGCTGGAGGTGCAGTACAAGGGCCGCAACATCGCGCAGGTGCTGGACCTGACGATCGAGGCGGCGGCCGAATTTTTCAAGGCGGTGCCGGCGATCGCGCGCAAGCTGCAGACGCTGCTCGACGTGGGCCTTTCCTATGTCAAGCTCGGGCAGGCTGCGACCACGCTGTCGGGCGGCGAGGCGCAGCGCGTCAAGCTCGCGCTCGAGCTGTCCAAGCGCGATACCGGCCGCACGCTGTATATCCTGGACGAACCGACCACCGGGCTGCACTTTGCCGACATTGCGCTGCTGCTCAAGGTGCTGCAGCACCTGCGCGATTGCGGCAACACCATCGTCGTGATCGAGCACAACCTCGACGTGATCAAGACCGCCGACTGGATCGTCGACATGGGGCCCGAAGGCGGCGCTGGCGGCGGGCAGGTGGTGGGCATCGGTACGCCCGAGGACATCGCCGCCAACGCCGACAGCCATACCGGGCGCTACCTGCAGCGGGTGCTGTAACGCCGCGTGCTCAGCCCTGGAGCCCGGGCTCGGGCAGCGCAGGCGGCCGGGCCAACAGGAACATCACCGAGCCGGCGGCGGCGAGCAGCGCCAGCACCGTGAAGCCAGTGCGGTAGTTGCCGCTCAGGTCGGCCAGTATGCCGGCGACCATCGGCCCGGCGACCTGCCCCAGCGCGGCGATCGCTGCGGACAGGCCCAGGATCACGCCGATCGCGTTGCGGCCAAAATAATCGGCGCGGATGGCCTGCATGATCGGGCCGCGCAGACCCCAGGCAAAGCCGTGCAGCAGCGCAAAGCCGAGCACTTCAGCGGTACTGCTGGCGTAGGTCAGTAGCAGCAGCCCCAGCGCGTGCGCCAGCATGCACAGCGCAGCGATCTGGCGCTTGGGAAAACGGTCGCCCAGTCCCAGTCCAACCAGCACGCCGGCGACCTGGCCCCCGGTCATCAGCATGATGACCAGCGCCGCCTGCTGCACCGTATAACCCAGACCCTCTTTCATGTGCGAGATCGCATGCACATTCACCGCGGTGACGGCCAGCAGCGCCAGACCGTGGCCCAGCGCAAGCAACCAGAAGGCCGGCGTGCGGATCGCCTCGCGCGCGCTGAACTCTGGCGCTGTCGCCGGGGCTGCGCTGTCGCCCGGACCGGCCGGCATGCTATCGGGCGCCAACCCGTCGACCGTCTGGCCATAGTCCTGCGGCCGGCGCTTGAAGACGTTGGCCAGCGGCACGCCGATGGCGACCACCAGCAGCCCCGAAGCCACCGCGGTCGCGCGCCAGCCGTAGTGCTGCATCGACCAGGCGACCACCGGAACCGCCAGGCCGCCGACGGCCAGGCCCAGGCTGACCATCGACAGCGAGCGGGCGCGGTAGCGTTCGAACCACTGGATGAGCGCCACCGACAGCGGGAAGTAACCGCCCAGACTGGCGCCCACGCCCATCAGCACGGCGCAGACATAGAAGCCGCCCAGCGAGTCGATCTGGCCCAGCGCCATCAGCCCCACGCCAAGCACCAGCATGCCCAGGCGGATCATCGCCTGCGCACCATAGCGGTCCATCAGCCAGCCCAGCACCGGGCCGATGATCGCGCCTTCCACCGACTGCAAGGCCGCCGCTCCCGACAGCGCGGTCTTGCTCCAGCCGCGCTCTTCCGACAGCAGCGCGACGTAGGCGCCGAAGGACTGTGTCAGCAGGGCCGCAATGAGGAACTGGATAGCGCAGGCGGCCCATGCCATGCGCCAGCCATGGAAGGGCCTCACGCGACGGTGGGCCCCGTCATGGCGCCGGGCCTGACAGCGGCAGGCGCCCGTTGAGCGGGTAGGCGGGGTCGGTGTAGCCGGGACTCGATGGATGGCCCGAGCCCACCAAGGCGTCGACCAGCGCCTCGTCGTCGGCGTTCACGGCATAGTCCAGCGCCGGGAAATAGTCTTGCCACTGCGCGAGGGTGCGCGGTCCGGCGATGACGGCGCTGAGGATGCGGTTGGCCAGCACCCAGGCGGTCGCAAACTGCGCCAGCGTCACGCCCCGGGACTGCGCATGCGCTGCCAGCGTTTGCGCGATGGCGAGCGACTCAGGCCGGAATTCGGTTTCCATGATGCGCTTGTCGGCGCGACCCGCGCGTGTTCCCGCAGCCGCCGGTGCGCCCGGAGCGTACTTGCCGGTCAGGACGCCGCGCGCAATCGGGCTGTACGAGGCCACACCGATGCCGTAATGGTGGCAGGCCGGCAGTATCTCGACCTCGGGCATGCGGTTGAGCAGGTTGTAGTAGGGCTGGCAGACGACGGGCGCGGGCAGCCCGAGTTGCTCGGCGACGCGAACCGTTTCGGCAATGCGCCAGCCGCGAAAATTCGACAGGCCCCAGTAGCGGATCTTGCCGTCGCGCACCATGTCGGCCAGGGCGCGCAGCGGCTCCTCCAGGTTCAGTCCGGCGTGGTCAAGGTGCAGGTAGTAGATGTCGATATGGCCGGTGCGCAGGCGGCGCAGGCTGTCTTCGAGTGCGCGGACCATCCAGACGCGCGAATAAAGCGACTCATTGACGCGCTCGGACATTTTGTTGCCGAGCTTGCTCGCGATGACCCAGTCGTTGCGTTGTCCCTGCAGCAGCGCCCCCAGCATTTCTTCCGAGGCGCCCTTGGTGTAGACGTCGGCGGTGTCGACGAAATTCACCCCGTTCGCGCGCCCGTAGGCCAGGATATTGGCGGCTTCGACGCGCCCGGTCTGGTCGCCGAACATCATGGCACCCAGGCACAGCGCCGATACTTTTAGGTTGCTTTTTCCGAGTTTTCGATAGTGCATGCGAATGGCGCTTGTGGGGAGGAACCCGGGTGGATTGACAGGACGCGCTGCAGCGCCGGCCTTGGAACTGCCCGGTCAGCCCCCACATCCTAAAATGGCTGCGGTTATTTTACCCAGCCGCACCGAAGAAGAAGACCGCATGGTTCCCCATCTCGTCACAGCGCTCACTGGCCCCATCAACGAGTTGGAGCAGCGGGTTCTGGATTCCATGCCAGCGATCGAGCGCTGGTTCCGTCTGGAGTGGATGGAGCACACGCCCCCCTTCTACAGCGCGGTCGATATCCGCAACGCCGGGTTCAAGCTTGCGCCGGTTGACACCAACCTGTTTCCCAGCGGCTGGAACAACCTGACGCCGGCGATGATGCCGTTGGCGGTGCAGGCGGCGATGGCGGCGATCGAAAAAATTTGCCCGGAAGCGCGCAACCTGCTCATCATTCCGGAGAACCGGACGCGCAACAGCTTTTACCTCGCCAATTTGGCGCAGCTGCAGCGTATTTTTCACATGGCCGGGATGAACGTCCATATCGGCTCGATCGACCCGGAAATCAAGAAGACCACCACCGTCGAGCTGCCCGGCGGCGGCGCGCTGGTGCTCGAACCCGTTGTTCGCGGCAAGCGGCGTCTGGGCGTGAAGGACTTCGACCCCTGCACCATCTTGCTCAACACCGACCTGAGCGCAGGGGTTCCCGGCATCCTGGAGGACATTCACGAGCAGTACCTGCTGCCGCCGCTGCACGCTGCCTGGCCGACGCGCCGCAAGAGCCGCCACTTCCAGAGTTACGAGGAGATTGCCAAGCGCTTCGGCAAATTGATCGGGGTAGACCCCTGGCTGATCAACCCGATGTCGACCCGATGCGGCGCCGCCGACCCGTCGCAACCCGCCGGGCTGGAGGCGCTGCGCAGCCACGCCGACGCGCTGCTGACCAAGGTTCGGCGCAAGTACAAGGAATACGGAATCAACGAGAAGCCCTTTGTGGTCATCAAAGCCGACGACAGCGGCTCCCGAACCGGCGTCCTGACGGTGCGCGACGCGCGCGATATCGGCGCCCTGTGTCAGCAGCGGCCTGCCGGCACGCGGGACTTTTCCTCGCCGCTGGCGGAAGTCATCGTGCAGGAGGGCGTGCTGACCAACGAGCGCATTAACGATGCGGTGGCCGAACCGGTGGTCTACATGATGGACCGCTATGTGGTGGGCGGCTTCTACCGCATCCACGCCGGACGCGGCGTCGACGAAAGCCTGAACGCACCCGGGGCCGGCTTTGTTCCGCTAGCGTTCGCAGAGAGTACGCACTTACCCCAGCCTGGCGTGCGACCGGGCGCCAGCGCGCCGAACCGCTTTTACATGTACGGCGTCATAGGCCGGCTGGCAATGCTGGCGGCGAGCTATGAGCTCGAGGCGACCGACCCGGAGGCGGAATATTAGGCTCGCCCGCTCCAAGCGGCGCGCGAGAAGCGTTGCCGCATTGCAACATTCCCCTGCCCCGGCTTAGCTGGCAAGTGCCTGAAGGCAAGCCGATGTCGGCGCATGGCGCACAATAAGCGCCTTCTTATCCACTAAGCCGGTTCGGGCGACCGATGGCTTGTCCCGTGCTCTCCAGCAAAACCTCTCTCGGCGCGCTCACCGTGGGCGCCATTGGCGTCGTCTACGGCGACATCGGAACCAGCGTCCTGTACGCGCTCAAGGAAGTCTTCAACGGCGGGCATGTGCCTTTCACGCCCGATAACGTGGTCGGCATCCTGTCGATATTTTTCTGGACACTGACGACCATCGTCTCGGTGAAGTATGTGGTGCTGGTGCTGCGCGCCGATAACCACGGCGAGGGCGGCCTGGTGGCGATGCTCGCGCTGGCATCGCAGGCGGTGAAGGACCGCCCGAAGCTGCGGGGCGTGCTGCTGCTGGTTGGGATTTTTGGCACCTCGCTGTTCTATGGCGACGGCGTCATCACGCCGGCCATTTCGGTGCTTTCGGCGGTCGAAGGACTGGAGGTGATTACGCCGGCGGCCAAGGCCTATGTGGTGCCGATGACGCTGGTAATCCTGTTCCTTCTGTTTGCGGTGCAAAAGCGTGGCACTGCGGGAATCGGCAAGTTCTTCGGCCCGATTACCCTGGTCTGGTTCGCGGCCATCGCCCTGATGGGCGTATTGCATATCGCCAGCAACCCGTCGATCCTCAAGGCCATCAGCCCCTACTACGCGCTCGAATTCATCGTCAGCCAGCCGGGAATCACCTTCGTCATTCTGGGCGCCGTCGTCCTGTGCGTGACCGGCGGCGAGGCGCTCTACGCCGATCTCGGGCACTTCGGCAAGAAACCGATCCGGCTGGCCTGGTTCGCCATCGTGATGCCGGCGCTGACGCTGAATTATTTCGGCCAGGGCGCGCTGCTGCTGAAGAACCCGGAGGCGGTGAAGAACCCCTTTTTCCTAATGGCGCCCGACTGGGCCCTGCTGCCGCTGGTGCTGCTCGCCACCATGGCGACCGTCATTGCCTCGCAGGCGCTGATCACCGGCGCCTTTAGCGTCACCAAGCAGGTGATTCAACTCGGCTATCTGCCGCGCGTCAACATCCTGCACACCAGCGTTCGCGACGTCGGCCAGATCTACATTCCGGTCGTCAACTGGGGCCTGTTTGCGACCATCGTGCTGGCCGTCGTGATGTTCAAGTCGTCGAGCAATCTGGCCGCCGCCTATGGCATCGCCGTCTGCACCGATATGCTGATCACCACCATCCTGACCTTCTTCGTCATTCGCTACAGCTGGAACTACCCGCTGCTGCTGTGCATTGGCGCGACCAGCGTGTTTTTCGTTGTCGATTTTGCTTTTTTCGCGTCGAACCTGATGAAGCTTTTCGAGGGCGGCTGGTTCCCGCTGGCCATCGGCGGCGCGATCTTCGTGCTGATGACGACCTGGAAGGACGGCCGCGCGCTGCTCAATGAAAAACTGCGGTCCGACGCCATCAGCCTGGACAGTTTCCTGGAGGCCGTCTTCGTCAGCCCGCCGGCGCGCGTCGACGGGACCGCGGTGTTCCTGACCGCAGAACCGGGCACCGTGCCCAACGCGCTGCTGCACAACCTAAAGCACAACAAGGTGCTGCACGAGAACAACCTGTTCGTCACCGTGCGCAACCATGAAGTCCCCTGGGTCGGGATGGACAAGCGCCTGGAGATCGAGTCGCTGGGCCACCAGTGCTGGCAGGTGGTGATTCATTACGGATTCAAGAACGACCCCGACGTGCCCGGCGCGCTGGAGCAGACCAAGGGCCGCGGCTGCGAACTCGACCCGATGAACACCAGCTATTTTCTGTCGCGCGACACGGTGGTTCCGACCATCCACGGCGGCATGGCGCAGTGGCGCGAAAAGCTGTTCGCGCAAATGCACCACAACGCCAGCGCCGCCGCCGATTTCCTGAAGTTGCCGAACAACGCGGTGGTTGAGCTGGGCTCGAAGATCGAAATCTAGATGCTGCTTCGATGCGCGTCCTGAGCGACTTCAGCGTATCGGCGGCAACGGCCGGCTTTGTCGCCGTGCTGGTCGGCTTCACCAGTTCGGTGGCCATTGTCTTTCAGGCCGCGCTGGCCTTCGGCGCCACGCAGGCGCAACTGGCCTCCTGGATCTGGGCGCTGGGGATCGGCATGGGCCTGTGTTCGCTGGTTCCGTCCTGGATCCTGCGCAAGCCGGTCATGGTCGCATGGTCGACGCCCGGCGCGGCGGTGCTCGCCAGCGCCGGCCTGGCCGGCAGCTTTGGCATGGCCGATGCAACCGGTGCCTTCATCGCCTGCGCGGCGCTGGTCACGCTGTGTGGCGTGACCGGCTGGTTCGAAACGATCATCAACCGCATACCCGTGTCGATCACTTCGGCGCTGCTCGCCGGCGTGCTGGTGCGCTTCGGTCTGCAGGCTTTTGCGGCGGCCCAGACCGCGCCGGCGTTGGTGACGGTGATGCTGGCCAGCTACCTGATTGCGCGGCGCACGCTGCCGCGCTTTGCCGTCGTGCTGACGCTGCTGGCCGGACTCGGCTTGGCGATGGCGCGCGGCGAACTCGCGCAGATCCCGTTCGGGTCGGGGCTGGCGACACCGGTATTTGTCGCGCCGCAGTGGAGCGGGAGTGCCTTCGTCAGCCTGGCGATTCCGCTGTTCGTCGTCACCATGGCCTCGCAGAACCTGCCCGGCGTCGCTGCCATCAGGGCGGCGGGTTATGGTGGTCCCGCTGGCGTGCCGATCAGCCGGCTGATCACGCTGACTGGCCTGACGACGCTGCTGCTGGCGCCGTTTGGTGCATTTTCGCTGGGCTTCGGCGCGATCACGGCGGCGATCTGCCTGGGACCTGAAGCGCACGAAGACCGCCATAAGCGCTACACGGCCGCCATGTTCTGCGGAGCACTCTATCTGCTGATCGCCTTTCTCGGCGCGGCCGTCTCCGGTCTGCTGAGTGCCTTTCCCAAAGAGCTGGTCGCCGCGATCGCCGGCATCGCGCTGCTCGGCACCATCGCCAACGCGATGGCCCAGGCGCTGCAGGACGAAGCCGGCCGCGAGGCGGCGATCATCACCTTCCTGGTCACGCTCAGCGGCGTGGTGATCGCCGGCGTGGGCTCGGCTTTCTGGGGCGTTGTCGCCGGGGGCGCAGCGATCGCGGTGCAACAATACAAACGCCGCACCACTTGAGCCACCGCATGCACATCCTGTTCGTCGCCGACCCGCTGGAGTCTTTCAACATCCGCAAGGACAGCAGCTTTGTGATGATGCGCGCGTTGCAGCAGCGCGGCCATACGCTGTCGTCCTGTACGCCGGCCGACCTCTCCTGGTCGGGCTCGGGCCCGGTGCGCGCCACAGTGCGCGATATCGTGCTGACCGGCGATGCGCCCAACTGGTTTTGCGCCGCCCAGGCCGAAGCCGGCCGCGCGCTGAAGGACTTTGGCGCGGTGCTCATGCGCAAGGACCCGCCCTTTGACTCCGAATACTTCTACGCGACGCATCTGCTCGAACAGGCCGAACGCGAAGGCGCCCGTGTCTTCAACAGGCCGCGGGCATTGCGCGACCATCCGGAGAAGCTCGCGATCATGGAGTTTGCGCGCTTCAGCGCGCCGACGCTGGTCACGCGCAGCGAAGCCGACATCAAGCGCTTTCACCGCGAGCACCGCGACATCATCCTCAAGCCGCTCGACGGCATGGGAGGCACTGGCATATTCCGCGTCAAGGAGGACGGACTCAACCTGGGGGCCATCACCGAGACGCTCAACGGCGGCGGTTCCCGGTCGGTGATGGTGCAGCGCTTTCTTCCGGAAATCGCGCAGGGCGACAAGCGGGTGCTGGTGATTGGTGGCCAGCCGGTGCCGTTTTGCCTGGCGCGCATACCGCAGGACGGCGAGGTGCGCGGCAACCTGGCGGTGGGAGGTAAAGGCGTCGCGCAGCCCTTGTCGGCGCGCGACCGCGAGATTGCGCAGGCGCTGGGTCCGGTGCTGGCGGCGCGCGGTCTGCTGCTGGTGGGCATCGACGTGATCGGAGACTGCGTCACCGAAATCAACGTCACCAGCCCGACCTGCTTTCAGGAAATCAGCGATCAGACCGGCTTTGACGTGGCGGCGATGTTCGTCGACGCGCTGCTGGCAGCCGTCACGCAAGCGGCTGGCTGAGCGGCGGCGCTGGCTCCAGCCGCGACGGCGCTGGCGCCACTTCCAGCGGGCTGCCGTCGACAAAGCACATCAGCGCGCCGGGAACCAGCGCGGTCCACTCCTCGTTGGTGGTGAGCGGCTCGGTGACGACGATCGCCAGCCGGTCGTCGGGGCCGTTGAACTCGGCCAGATCGACCTTCAGGTCTTCGTCGCGCAATTGCACCTCCGGGAAAGGATGTTCGCGCACCAGATAGCACAGCTTGGTGCTGGCGTGCGCCCACAGCGCCTGGCCGTTGCTGAGCAGAAAGTTGAAGCTTCCGTGGCGCGTGATCTGCGGCACCAGTTCGGCCAGCGTGCGGCTGAGCTCGTCGACGCTGGGTACGCCGGCGTGCGATTTGGCCAGCTCCTGCAACAGCCAGCAGAAGGCCCACTCGCTGTCGGTGTTGCCGACCGGCTTGAAGCTGCCGTGCAGCGCGGGCGCGAAGTGCTTCAGGTCGCCGTTGTGCGCGAACACCCAGTAGCGGCCCCACAGCTCGCGAACGAAGGGGTGGCTATTTTCCAGCTTGACCTCGCCGACGGTCGCCTTGCGCACATGGGCGATGACGTTGTGGCTCTTGATCGGATAGTTGCGCAGCATCTGCGCGATCGGCGAGGTGGCGGCACTCTCCTTGTCGACAAAATAGCGCACGCCCTTGCCCGGCGCGCTTGCGTCGCTCTCAAAAAACGCCATTCCCCAGCCGTCGGCGTGGTGGTCGGTGCAGCCGCCGCGCTGCGAAAACCCGGTGAAACTCAGCGTCAGGCTGGCGGGCAACCGGCTGTTCATTCCAAGCAGTTGACACATGCGGCTAGTTTAGTCGCGTTGCCTGCGCACCCTGCGGGAGCATCGCCTGCCAGCACCCATTTAACCGGCGCCGGTGGGCAAAGGTCCGCGCAACTGCCAGGCGGCCAGCATGGCCAGCAAACACAGCGCCGCCAGCATCAGGAAAGACTCGTTGAACGCCGCCAGCCGTGCCGCGCTGCTGCCGGCGTTGACCAGCGCGTCGCCGTGCGCCAACAGGCGCCATTCCAGAACGATTCCGCACAGGCTCACGCCGGTGGCGCCGCCGAGCATGCGGGCGAAGTTGATCGCGCTGGCGCCTTGCGGTATTAGGTCCTTGGGCAGTCCGCGCATGGCACCCAGATTCAGCGAGGGCAGGATGAAGCCCAGGCCGATGCGGCCCAGCATGGTGAAGCCCACCACCTGCCACAGTGGCGAGCCCAGGCCCACCGTCAGCGTCAGCGCGAACGACAGCGCCAGCAGGGCCAGGCCGGCGCTGACCAGCACATGCGTGGGCTTGCGGTCCGCCAGTCGGCCTGCCAGCGCGATGGTGCAGGCCAGTGCCAGTCCGGACGGCAGCAGGATGGTTCCCACATGCGAGGGGGACAACTCAAGGCCGAGCTGCAGATAGACCGGCAGCAAATAGGTCGAGCCGAACAGCGCCATTCCGTAGGTGAACGCGACCAGGCTGCCCATGGCAAAGCGGTGGTCGGCGTAAAGCGCCTGGTTCATCAGGGGCGCGTTGGCGCCGCCGCGGCCCATGGCCATGCCCAGTCTGCGCTGGCGCAGCACGAACAAAAACAGCGCGGCAAGCGCCGTCGCCAGCAGCAGCGCGGCTTCGCCGCCCAGACCTCCATGCAGTTGCACCAGACCGTTGAGAAAGCACAGCGTTCCGCAGCTGGCGAGCACCAGGCTGGGCCAGTCGAGCCCGGCGCCATCGGCGCTGGCGGCGACGCCGCCGGGCGCGGTCACCGGAACAAAGCGCGACGACATCAGCAGCGACGCCAGGCAAAACGGAACGACCATGAAAAAGATCGAGCGCCAGCCCAACAGGTCCACCAGCCAGCCGCCCAGGCTCGGGCCCAGCGCCGGCGCCATCACCGACCCCATGCCGAATATGCCCATCGCGCGGCCCTGCTCGTGCGGCGCGAAGACGCGCATGATGACGATGGCGGGGATCGGTTGCACCACACCCGCCGCCAGCCCCTCGGCGACCCTCGCCGCGAGTACCAGCGAAAAGTCGTTGGAGAAGCCGCCGACCAGGCCGCCGGCGAGCAGCAGCCACATGGTCGCCGCGTAGGTGCGGCGGTAACCGTAACGGCCCAACAGCCAGGGGGTGGTCAGCATCGACACCGTCATCGCGACCATGAATCCCGAAGCGACCCACTGCGCGCGCTCCTGTCCCACCGCGAAGTGCCGGCTCATGTCGGGAACGGCGACATTGATGATCGTCGACGACATGATCGCTGCGATCGAGCCCACCATCACGGCCAGCAGCAGCAGCCAGCGGTAGCGCGCACCGTAATGCGCCTGCAACTCCAGCAGCGTTGCCGGGCGGGTCAAAGCGTCATGTCCTCGGCTCCAGCCATAGCTTGCCGCCGGTGGCCCAGTTCTCCCGCTTGATGTCGGTGATCAGGATGTCCACCGATTCGGGTGAGCCACCGAGTACCTCGACCGTCACACGGGTGATTTCCTGCACCAGCTTCTGCTTCTGCTCGAGCGTGCGGCCTTCGATCATTTCAATGTGGTAAGTGGGCATTTTCAAGCTTCCTGGGGTTGGAGGGTTCCGGCGGATTCGCCGGGTAGCATCAGTACGAAGACCGCGGTGCAGCAGGCGATGGCCGCCATCGCGAGCAGCAGGCTGGAGAAGCCGGCGCTCTTGACCGCCGGCCCGAGCAGGTAGACTGCCAGCGAGCTGATGCCAAAGGAAACCGCCAGCCGCATTCCCGACACCCGCGAGCGGATCGCGTCGTCGACATAGCGAACGATCATGGCGTCGGTGAATGGGATCGCGCCGAAGATCGCGACCATGAAGCCGATCTGCAGCCAGAACAGCGTCCATCCCTGCGCGTGGGCGGCGAGCAGGAATAGCGGCACCTGCATCAGGACGATGCCCAGGTACAGACGCTTGAGCGGGTAGCGGTCGATCAGCCGACCGACGACCACCTGCGCAAACGAAGCCAGCGCGTAGACGCAGGCCAGCATGGCGCCGAGTTCGGCCGGATCCTCGACCACTCCCAGGAAACGCTCGCGCAGCAGTTGGCCATTGCCGTTGGTGGTGAAGTTGAACAACAGACTGCTGGAGATTGCCGCGAAGGTCATGACCACGAAGAGCCGCGCCAACACCTTGGGTCCCAGGTGCACCGAGGCCTTGTTTCTGCGCTTGGCAGGCGACTCGGTTTCGCGCGGCGTGACGCGCATGAAAACAAAGCCGCAGATGAAAGACAGCAGCGCAGGCAGCAAGAAGGCAGCGCGCCAGCCTGCGTACTTGACCATCAGCCCGGTCAGGATTGCGGCGACGGCAATGCCCATGTTGCCGGCCAGCCCGTTGATGCCGATCGTCAGACCCGGGTTTGGCGCATGCTGCAGCAACATCGGAATCCCCACCGGATGGTAGATGGCCGAAAACGCGCCCAGTACGGTGAGCGCCGCCGCCATCTGCCATGCGTTGTGCGCTGCGGCGCACAACAGGGCCGCGGCGCCGATGCCGAAGAAGAAAACGAGCATCATGCTGCGCCGGCCCCACAGATCCCCCAGCCGTCCAGCAGGTACCGAGCCCAGGCCGAACAACAGGAAGGCGCCGGCGCTGTAGGGCATCAGGTCTTCCCAGCGCGCGAAGCCGAACTCGCCAGCGATGCTGGCCACGGCGGTGGCGAATATCAGCAGGAACAGATGGTCCAGCGCGTGGCCCAGGTTGAGCAGGAGCGAGGTGCTGCGTTTGAGCGTCATGGCGTGTCCGTAGGAATGGGTGGGGCTTGAGCCCATTTTCACCCATGCCGGGCCGCGCCCTGCGCCGGCGCCCGACTGCTTGCGACCCATCGCCTTGGCTGCGGCACAATGCCCGCTTGTTCGTAGAGCTGATCGTCCACCCGCTTCGCCGCATGGCTTCGACCGCGGTGCGCCTGGAGGCGCAGGCGCTGTGGCGGCTGGCTTGGCCGATCCTGGTCGGCCAACTCGCGACGGTGGGCCTGAGCGTGGCCGACCTGGTGATGGCGGGCCATGTCTCGGCGCAGGATCTGGCGGGCGTTTCGCTGGGGGTGTCGATCTGGAGCATCTTCATCGTCACGCTGATGGGAACGCTCATGGCGGTCAACCCCATCGTCGCCCAGCAGTTCGGCGCAGGCGAATGGACGCGCGTTCCCGGCGTGGTGCGACAGGCGCTGTGGACCGCGCTGGGAGTCGGTGTGCTGGCCGCGCTGGCGGCGCATGCTGCCGCGCTGGTTTTCGCGCGCCTGGACGTCGAACCGGCGGTGCAGGCGCTGGCCAGCGGGTTCATGCGGGTCATCGGCTTTTCGCTGCCTGCTTTTTGCTGCTTTCGCGTCCTCTACGGCTACAGCGCCAGCGTCAATCAGACCACGCCGATGATGGTGATTGCGTTGGCGGCATTGGCGCTGAAACTGGTGCTGGGTTGGGCATTGGTGTTCGGCCACTTCGGCATTGAGGCCATGGGCGGCATTGGCTGCGCCTGGTCGACGCTGCTGTGCATCTGGTTCAACCTAGGGGCGATGACCTGGTGGATTTGCCGCGACCAGGCCTACCGCAGCACGCAGCCTTTTGCGCGCTTTGACTGGCCACGCTGGCCGGAAATGCAAACCCTGCTTCGGATCGGCCTGCCGATCGGCGTGACCTTCTTCGCCGAAAGCAGCGCGTTTAGCCTGATTGCGCTGCTGGTGGCCGGCTTTGGAACCACCCAAGTTGCCGCGCACCAGATCGCCTTGAATTTCGCGTCGCTGGCGTTCATGCTGCCGATGAGTCTGGGCGTTGCCCTGCTCACCCGGGTCGGCCAGGCGATCGGCGCCGGCGACCCCACGGCCGCACGCTTTCGTGCCGGGGTGGGCGTGGGCATGGCGCTGCTGGTGGCCGGCGCTTCGGGCAGCCTGATCGCGCTGTTGAACCGGCACATCGCCAGCGCCTACACCAGCGACGCCGGGGTCTGCGCGCTGGCGTCCACCCTGCTGCTGTTTGCCGCGCTGTTCCAGTTGTCCGACGCGGCGCAGGTGGCCGCCAGTTGCGCCATCCGCGCCTACAAGGTCACGCGTGCGCCGATGCTGATCCACCTGGGCGCCTTCTGGGGGCTCTCGCTGCCGCTGGGTTGCGTGCTGGGTCTGGCCCCGGCCTGGCTGCCCTGGCGACCCGCGCAGCCGATGGCGGCGCAAGGTTTCTGGATCGCTTTGTCGGTGGGACTGGCGGTCGCTGCGCTGGCGCTGACCTGGCTGCTCAACCGGCTCTCGGCGCAGCGGCAAGCGCCGTTGTCGGCTTAAAGCACAATACGGCGACGGGGACAGGGCGCGTGCAATGACAATGAAAACAATGAAAATCATGAACGGGTTGATGCTGGCCGCGCTGGCGCTGGCGCTGGCTTTGGGCCAGCCGGTGTGGGCGCAGGACTATCCGTCGCGCCAGATCCAGTTCATCGTGCCCTCGACGCCCGGCACCACCGGAGACCAGTTGGCGCGCCTGTTAGGCCAACGGATTTCCCAGCGCTGGAACGTTCCGGTGGTGGTTGACAACAAGGTCGGTGCAGGCGGGATGATCGGCATCGAGGCGGGGGCCAAGGCGAACCCGGATGGCTACACCTTCCTGTTTTCTGCCACCGCGTTCAGCACCCTGCCGGCGCTGCGCGCGCAATTGCCCTACGACCCGGTTAAGGGCTTTGCGTCGGTGATTTTGCTCGGCAAGAGCCCGCTGGTGCTGGCGGTCAGCAACGGCGTTCCGGCCAGGAGCGCGCGCGAGTTCATTGACTACGCCCACAAGCGCCCGCCCGGCAGCCTGAACTACGGCTCGCCCGGCGTCGGCAGCGTGCACCACCTGAGCATGGAAATGTTCAAGCAGCAGACCGGGCTGTTTCTGACGCATATTCCCTACAAGGGCACGGCCGGCGCGCTCAACGACCTGGCGGCGGGCCATGTGGAGGCCAGCGTCGTCGTGTTGCAGACCATCCTGCCGCTGGCGCAGAGCGGCAAGGTGCGCGTTCTGGCCGTCATGGGGCCCGATCGGGTGAGCCAGTTGCCGCAGGTGCCGACGCTGGCGCAGGCGGGCGTACCTAAAGTCGTCAGCGAGGCCTGGTTTGGCGTCACCGCGCCAGCCGGTACACCGGCAGCGCTGATCGCCCGGATGAACGCCGAGATCAACGCCCTGCTGGCGCTGCCCGACATCAAGGAGGCGATCGCCAAAATGGGCGTCGAGCCCGCGGGCGGCGAACCCCGCGAGCTCGATGCGCAGGTGCGCGCCGAGCTGAAGATGTGGAGCGATATTGTCAAGCGCGGCAAGATCGCCGCCGAATGAAATCGGGCCGCCGCGCGCGGGCGGAACCCGCATCAGGATCCATGCATGACCACGACTGAACAAAACGAACTGCTGACGCGCACCGGCAAGGGCAGCGCCATGGGCGACATGTTTCGACGCTACTGGATTCCGGCGCTGCTGGCGCGCGAGCTTCCGAAGCCCGACTGTCCGCCGGTACGGGTGCGACTGCTGTCGGAGCGCTTGATCGCTTTTCGCGACTCCGGCGGCCGCATCGCGCTGACCGACGAGTTCTGCGCGCACCGACGGGTGTCGCTGTGGTTTGGCCGCGTCGAGCAGGGCGGAATCCGCTGCCCCTACCACGGCTGGAAATACGACGCCACGGGCCAGTGCATCGAGATTCCCTCCGAGTCCGCGGGCAGCGATCTGTGCACCCGGGTCAAGCTGAAGTCCTATCCCTGCATCGAGCGCGGCGGTGTCATCTGGGCCTATATGGGGCCGGCCGCCGATATGCCGGCGCCGCCCGAGTTCGAATGGGCCATGGTCCCCGACGCGCAGCGTTATGTGTCCAAGAGGCTGCAGGAAAACAACTACCTGCAGGCGATGGAAGGCGGCATTGATTCGAGCCATGTATCTTGGCTGCACAGCGGCGAACTGGCCACCGACCCGCTGCATGTGGGCACAGCGGGCGCGCAGCTGATCGCGAGCACCAAGCCGGTTTTTGAAATCCACAAGTCAGACGGCGGTCTGGTGATCGCCGCCAAGAGGCCGACCGCGGGCGACCAAAGCTACTGGCGCGTCACGCAGTGGATCATGCCGTGGTACACCATGATCCCGCCCTACGGCGGCAACGCCATCCGCGGCCACGGATGGGTGCCGATCGACGACGAAAACTGCATGGTCTGGACCTGGGCGCATCACCCGACGCGCGCGCTGAGCGAGGCCGAAATGCACACCATGAAGAACGAGGACGGCGCCTTTGCCGTGCTGATGCCGGGCACCTTCAGGCCGGTCGCCAACAAGGACAACGACTACCTGATGGACCGCGAGGCGCAGGCCTCGGGGCGCTACTACAGCGGCGTCAGGGGAATCGGCATGCAGGACTCGTCGCTGCAGGAGAGCATGGGCGCCATCGTCGACCGTTCCGCCGAATGCCTGGTTTCGACCGACGCCGCCATCGTGCGCGCGCGCCGGCGCCTGATCGACGCCGCCACGCAGGCACGCAGCGGTACCGCGCCGCCAGGCCTGGACCCGGCCTCGCACCGGGTCCGGTCGGCGTCCTTCGTCGGGCCGTCGCAACTGGCCTATTCCGGGCTGCAGGAAGCGCTGTGTGCGACGGCGGGCGTCGCGCCCACGTCGATCTAGGCGCGCTGCGATGGGGTCCACGATCAGGGCCGCGGTGGCGCTCGACCAGCGGCAGGTGGAGGTCCGGGAGTTCGCTACGCCGGCGGTGGAGGCCGACAGCGGCCTGCTGCGCGTCCAAAGGACCGGGGTGTGCGGCAGCGACTGGCCCTATTTCTTGAACTACCCCAAGAGCAAGGGGCCGATGATTCTGGGCCACGAAACCGTCGGCTTCGTCGCCGCGCTGGGGCGTTCGGCGGCGCTCAAGTGGGGCGTCAAGGAAGGCGACCGGGTGGCGCTGGAGGAATACCTGCCGTGCGGCCACTGCCCTTATTGCCGCACCGGAGACTACCGGCTGTGCGACGCCACCGATACGCTGGTGGGCAACGGGATTCGCTACGGCTCGACGCCCATCAGCGTCAAGCCCGCGCTGTGGGGCGGCTACAGCCAGACCCAGTACCTGCACCCGAACACGGTCTTTCATGCGCTACCGGCCGCGATGCCGTCGGCGCAAGCCACCCTGGCTTTGCCGGTGGGCAACGGCGTCGAGTGGGCGGTGCTGCAGGGGCGCGCCGCGATCGGAAGCGCGGTCGTGGTGCAGGGGCCGGGACAGCAGGGCCTGGCCTGCGCGGTGGCGGCCCGGGAGGCGGGCGCATCGTGCGTCATCGTGACCGGTCTGGCGGGCGACGGCGCGCGGCTGGAATTGGCGCGGGCGATGGGCGCGCACCACACCATCAATGTGCAAGCCGAGGACCTGCTTGAGGCGGTGGCCGATCGCACCGGCGGCATGATGGCCGACCTGGTGATCGACTGCGCATCGGGCGGCGGCGCGAGCATTTTGTCGGCCTTGCAGATCGTGCGCAAGGGCGGCACGGTACTGCTGTGCGGACGCAAGGGCCAACCCTTGGCGGAATTTGACAGCGACCTGCTGTTTCGAAAGAACCTGACGGTCAAAGGCGTGCGTGGCCACAGCCATCAGGCGGTGGAACTCGCGATTGCGCTGATCGCGTCGGGCAGGTACCCGTTCGACAAGATGTGCACCCACAGCTTCGGCCTGGACCAGGTGCGCGAGGCGCTGCTGACGGTGGGGCGCGAGGGCGACGCCAACGCGATCCACTGCAGCGTCGATCCAAACGTCTAGCGCCGCTGCGCGCCGGCAAGTTCGCCAGTGGCCGATCCCACCGCCCCGATTCATCGCATACCGGTGGTCCTGCTGACCGGTTGTCTGGGCAGCGGAAAAACGACGCTGCTGCGCGCGCTGCTGCGCGCTCCCGAGGCGGCCAACAGCGCGGTGCTGGTCAACGAACTGGGCGCCGTCGGACTGGACCACCATTTGCTCTGGGGGGCTGCCGACACGACGCTGGTGCTCGAAAACGGCTGCGTCTGCTGCAGCGCACAGGAGGATCTGGCGGGCGCGCTGGAGGCGCTGTTTTGGCAGCGGCTGCAGCGCAAGCTGCCGCGCTTCGATCGCGTCGTGATCGAGACCACCGGAATCGCCCACCCGGCCGGCATTCTGGACATGCTCGCTTCCCGCGCGCTGGTGGCCGAGCGCTATGCCATGGCGCTGGTGCTGTGTACCGTCGACGCTGTGTTTGGGCTGCAGCAGGCGCACGAGCAGCCGGAATTTCTGGCGCAGGTCTGTGCGGCCGATGCATTGGTGCTGACCAAGACCGACATCGCTGATCCTGTCGACCTCGCGGCGCTGGAGCGTCTGCTGCGTCAACGCAACCCGGCCGCGCTGCTGCGTCGCAGCGCCGGCCAGGCGCCGGTGGACGGCTGGGTCGGTCTCTTTGAGGCAGGCGGTCGAAGTAGCCGCAGTCCCCTCGTGCACCCGGCGCAGCCTCAGCCCGGCGCCTTGGCGCATCGGTCGATCACGTCTTTTGCCGTTCGGTTCGGCGCCGCAGCCAGCAGGGCTTCGCTGGAGGCGACGCTGGCGCGGATTCTGCAGCGCCATGGCGCGCGCATCCTGCGCATCAAGGGCATCGTCAAGGTCGCCGGCGACACCCGGGCCTGGGTGGTGCAGGCGGTGCGCGGGCGGCTCAGTGTGCTGGAGCCACTGGGCGTTGGGGCGCCTGCGCAGGACGCGGGTTTCCTGGTCTTCATCACCGCCGGCCTGCCGCGCGAAGATGTCCTCGATGGGCAGGCGTTTTGATGGCTTCCCGTGCCGGGTGGCCCCTTGGGTTTGCGATCCTCCGGCGCACCCTGTTGCCGCAGGCGAGCCTATCTGCCCGGTGCATGCGATACGCATTCGACCAAGCGGGCGCTGAGTGGCTACCGAGTGCGTCTGCTAAGCGGCGCCCGTGACCCTGCGCAGAATCTGCGCCGGATCCTCGACGGTCTCCGAGCCGACCCAGGCCACGAACTGGTCAGGTCGAATCAGTATCCGCGTGCTGCCATAGCGCTCGCGCCCGCCGTCGCGGCTGTCGCTGAGCAGTTTCAGCGGGACGCCCAGCGACTCGGCTGCGCTGGCGAAGCCCGAGCCGCTCTGCGCATCGGCGTCGAGCAGCAGCAGGGTCCAGCCCTCGCCGAGTTCCTGGTACAGATTGCGCCCGCAGCTCAGGTCCATCGGCGCGATATGGTGGCCGGGTCGGGCGGCGAACTGATGCGTTCCCAGTGCGCTGCAGATGCCGCCCGCTGGGCCGTCGACGATGGCCGAGCCTTCGTAGTTCGGCTCGAAGCTGTTGACCTCGGACTGGGCATCGCCGCTGCGCAAGGCCCAGGCGGCCTCGAAGGCCGGGCGGTCGCGCGCCGGATCGAACTCGACCAGGAACTGGCGGTCGACTTCGATGGATTTCGCAATGAAATCGGCCGCGGTGGAGGCGAAAACTGGCTGACGCTCCGCGCTATAAGAATCGAGCAAGGCCTCGCCGCCCCCACCCTGCAAGCGCGCGGCGAGCTTCCAGCCCAGGTTGACGGCATCCTCGAACCCGGTATTGATGCCGTAGCCGCCATAAGGCGGGTGGCTGTGGGCGGCGTCGCCGGCGACAAACAACCGGCCGGCCCGGTAACTGTCGGCTACCGCGAAACGCAGATCCCAGAAGCCGATGTGCTCGAACTCGACTTCGAACTCGGCGCCGGCGGATCGATGCAGATAAGCCCGGAAGTCAAAATTGTCGGCGGTAGTTCCCAGCGGCACCGGCGCATGGAAGAACCAGGTCGTTCCGAGGTCGACCCGGCCGAAGAACTGCCAGTAACCCTGATGCTCCGGATGGATGATGTTGTAGAAGGACTTGCCCGGAAAGCGCTGGAGCAGCGCATGCAGGCCGGGAGAGCGAAACACCAGCAGAACCATCAAGCGGTCATGTGCCGCCAGCGTCTGGGTGATGCCGGCGCAGCTGCGCACGATCGACTTGGCGCCGTCGCAGCCGACGCTGTAGTCGGCCCGCATGGTTTGCCGTCCCTTGCCTTCGCGCTGGCTGATGTGCAGCGTTGTGCCGCTGTCGTCCTGAGCGACCGCGTCGACCTTCCATCCGTAGAGGGTCTGCACCGACGCTAGTTCGCTGACACGCTGGCGCAGCACCGCCTCGGTGGCATATTGCGGCAGGCGCTCGTTGTCGGTGAAGTAATAGGGGCGCACCAGTTGGCGCTGCAGCCAGTCATGCTGGTAATCGCCCAGCAAACTGCCGTAGGCGGTCATGCCGCCGATGCCGTATTCCTTGGGCACCGTCCGGGCCGCGCGCAGCTGGGGTTCCGCGCCCCAGAAATGGAAATGTTCCATGCTGCGCTGGGTCAGGTTCTGACCTTTCGGGATCGGCTGGGGGGTCTCGTAGCGCTCGATGAGCAGACAGCGGATTCCGCGTTGGCCAAGTTCAATTGCCAGCCCCAGCCCGACCGGGCCGGCGCCGACGATCGCCACCTGGGCCGACGACGATGGCTTGGCGTTCATGCGGGGCATCGGATCTGTAAAAAGCGATTCATTTCTAGACCGGTATGCCGGCGATTGTGGCCCTTGCGCGGCCAAATCCCGCGCGGGCTTGATGCGTGCCCCGCCTTAGGCCGGCCAGAGCCTCAGGCCTGGGCCTTCACCTTCAGCCGCCAGGCATGCAGCAGCGGCTCGGTATAGCCGCTGGGCTGGGTCAGGCCCTTGAACACCAGGTCGGTGGCCGCCTGGTAGGCTTTTGAGGTGTCGAAGTGGCCGGCCATCGGCTGGTATAGCGGGTCGCCGGCGTTCTGGTTATCCACCACCGCCGCCATCCGCTCGAAGGTCGCGCGCACCTGCGCCTGGCTCACCACGCCGTGGCGCAGCCAGTTGGCCATATGCTGGCTGCTGATGCGCAGCGTAGCCCGGTCTTCCATCAGTCCGATGTTGTGGATGTCGGGCACCTTGGAGCAGCCCACGCCCTGGTCGATCCAGCGCACCACATAGCCCAGGATGCCCTGCGCGTTGTTGTCCAGTTCCTGCTGTTTCTCGGCTTCGCTCCAGTTCGGCGTGGCGGTGACCGGAATGCTCAGCAGTCCGTTGAGCAGCGCCTCGCGCTCCTGGCTGGCCTTGATGCTCTCCAGGCCTTTTTGCACCTCGGACACCAGTACCTGGTGGTAGTGCAACGCATGCAGCGTGGCGCCGGTGGGGCTGGGCACCCAGGCGGTGTTGGCGCCCGCTTTCGGATGGGCGATTTTCTGCTCGAGCATGGCTTTCATCAGGTCCGGCATGGCCCACATGCCCTTGCCGATCTGGGCGCGCCCGCGCAGGCCGCAGGCCAGGCCGACCAGCACGTTGTTGCGTTCGTAGGCCTGGATCCAGGCGCTGCTCTTCATGTCGCCCTTGCGGATCATCGGCCCGGCCTGCATGGCGCTGTGCATCTCGTCGCCGGTGCGGTCCAGGAAGCCGGTGTTGATGAAGGCGACGCGGCTGGCGGCGGCGGCAATGCAGGCCTTCAGGTTGACGCTGGTGCGGCGCTCCTCGTCCATGATGCCGAGTTTGACCGTGCTGTCGGGCAGGCCCAGCATCGTCTCGACGCGGCCAAACAACTCGGCGGCGAAGGCGACCTCGGCCGCGCCGTGCATCTTGGGCTTGACGATGTAGACCGAACCCTTGCGCGAGTTGCGGATCGCTTCGCCCGAGGGCAGGACACCGTGGCCCTGCAGGTCGTGCAAGGCGATGGTGGTGCTGACCACCGCGTCCAGGATGCCCTCGGGGATCTCGTGCACCTGGCCGTCGCGGTCGGCGTAGAGGATGGCCGGGTTGCTCATCAGGTGGCCGACATTGCGCACAAACATCAGCGAACGGCCGTGCAGGCGCACCGCACGGCCCTTGCCCGAGGGCGGCGTGTAGAGCCGGTCCGGATTCAGGCCGCGGGTGAAGTGCTGCGTGCCCTTGCGCACGTCTTCGGTCAGGCTGCCCTTCAGGATGCCCAGCCAGTTGCGGTAGGCCAGCACCTTGTCCTGGGCGTCGACCACTGCCACCGAGTCTTCCAGGTCGACGATGGTCGACAGCGCGGCTTCCAGCACCAGGTCGCAGACGCCGGCCGGGTCGCTGGCGCCGATCGGCGTTGCGCGGTTGATGCGCAGGTCCAGATGCAGGCCGTGGTGCATCAGCAGCACCGATGAGGGGGTTTTGGCCTCACCCTGGTAGCCGGCGAGCTGGGTGGCATCGGCTAGGCCGGTTCGGCGGCCGTCTTTGAGTTCGACGGCGAGTTGGCCGTTACGGATGCGGTAAGCGACGGAGTCCAGATGCGAGCCCTTGCGCAGCGGCGCTGTGCGGTCCAGCACATGGCGCGCGTAGGCGACTACCTGTGCGCCGCGCTGGGGGTTGTAGCCGCCCTTGCGGCCGACTCTTTCGCAGCCCTTGGTTTCGGCGATCACGTCGGTGCCGTACAGGGCGTCGTACAGGCTGCCCCAGCGCGCATTCGCCGCATTGAGCGCGTAGCGGGCGTTGAGCACCGGCACCACCAACTGCGGCCCAGCTTGTTTAGCCAGTTCGGAGTCGACCTTGGAGGTGCTGATCCGGACCTTGGCCGGCTCTGGCACCAGGTAGCCGATGCGCTCCAGAAAGCCGCGATAGGCCGCCATGTCCAGAATCGGACCGGGGTGGGCCTGGTGCCAGGCGTCCAGTTCGGTCTGCAGCCGCTCGCGCTCGGCGAGCAGGGCGATGTTCTTCGGCGCCAGGTCGGCCACGATGGCGTCAAAACCTTCCCAGAAGCGGGCCGTGCTGACGCCGGTGCCGGGCAGCACCTGGTCTTCGATGAAGCGGTGCAGTTCGGTGGCCACTTGCAGGCGGTGTTCCTGGGTGCGTTCGGTCATGGTGTGAAACCTCGTTCAGGGGTGGGTGGAAAGAAATCCAGCACGGCGCGCAAGCTGCTGCCGGTGCGGGTGGGTTCGGTGTCGAGTTCTTCAAAGGGCAAGCCATAGCGGTTGACCCACAGCGTCTGATAGCCGTACCAGGTGGCCGCCAGCGCGTCCCAGGCATTGCAGCTGACAAAGGCGATCTGGCCAGCGGCCAGACCGGTCGCCTGCTCCCCCAGCGCGTAGGCCAGCGGGTCGGTCTTGTATTTGCGCACGCTGTCGACGCTGATTACATGGTCGAGCAGGCCATCGAGCCCGGCGGATTTGATCGCCAGCGCGAGCATCACCGGGTCGCCGTTACTCAGGATCCCTGTCACGATGCCGCGGTCCCGCAGTGCGCGCAGCACCTCGCGGTTCTCCGGAAATGCACTCAGGCAACGGTACTCGTTCATCAGGCGCTCGATCTGCAGGTCGAAGCGGGCGCCCGGCGCAAGGGTCGGTGCCACCAGCCGTTTGATCGCGTAGCGCAAGGCCGCGCGGGTCAACTCCCAGAATGGCCGGTAATGTGCGCCGCCACTGCTGGTGCTGACCAGTCGGGTGTATTCGATCTGCTTGTCGCGCCACAGGACGCCCAAAGCCTGTCCGTGCCCCGGGAACAGTTGCTCAGCCAGCAAGCCGACGCTGTAGACGTCAAACAGGGTGCCGTAGGCGTCAAACAGAACGGCTTGGGGTATTCGCACCGCACCACTGTATTACATACATTCGGGTCTATTAGTGGCTTTTTTAGAGCCACATTGATGACAAAAATGAAGCTAATACAAGTTCGCAAGCGGGCTTCGGCGGCCCCTGTGCCGCCAAACCCTAAAATCCGGGCGTGAACCCATCGCCATCCCTGGCCGCCGCACCGGCGGGCCCCTGTGCCGCCCGCCCCGCCTACCAACCGCTGGCCGGCTTGCGGGTGGTCGAGTTCACCCACATGGTGATGGGCCCGACCTGCGGCATGGTGCTGGCCGACATGGGCGCCGAAGTGATCAAGGTCGAGCCGATTGCGGGCGACAGAACCCGCCACCTGCTCGGGTCGGGAGCGGGTTTCTTCCCCATGTTCAACCGGAACAAGAAAAGCATCGCCATCGATCTGCAGCATCCGGACGGCGCCGAAGTGGCGCGCCGCCTCGCGGGAAGCGCCGACATCGTCGCGGAAAACTTCAAGCCCGGCACGATGGCCAAGTACGGGCTTGACTATGCGTCGCTGTCGCGGGCCGATCCGCGGGTGATCTATGTCAGCCACAAGGGCTTTTTACCCGGTCCTTACGACCACCGGACCGCGCTGGACGAAGTGGTCCAGATGATGGGTGGCCTGGCCTACATGACCGGGCGACCGGGCGACCCTTTGCGCGCCGGCACGAGCGTGAACGACATCATGGGCGGCATGTTCGGCGCCATCGGTGCGCTGGGCGCGCTGATTCAGCGCGGCATCAGCGGCAAAGGCCAGGAGGTCCAGAGCGCGCTCTTTGAAAACAATGTCTTCCTGGTCGGGCAGCATATGCTGCAATACGCGATCACTGGCAAGGCGGCGGCGCCGATGCCCGAGCGCATCTCGGCCTGGGGGGTCTACGATGTGTTCACCGTGCACGGCGGCGAGCAGATCTTTCTGGCCGCCGTCAGCGACGCGCAGTGGGCCGTGTTTTGCAATGTATTGGGCTTTGGCGACCTGTTGGTGGATCCGCGCTATGCCAGCAACAACACGCGGGTGCAGATGCGCGATGCGTTGATACCCGAATTGCGCCGTCGACTGGCGCCGCGCGCTGCCGCCGAACTGGCGCAGCTATTCGAGGACGCCGGACTGCCCTTCGCCCCGATCCGCAAGCCCGAAGAACTGTACGACGACGAGCACCTGATCGCGACCGGCGGACTGGCTGCTATCCGTCTGCCCGACGGAGAGCGCGCCGGCCAGACGGCGCAGACCACGCTCTTTCCTTTCACCATGGACGGGCAGCGCCTGGGCGTGCGCATGCACCCGCCGACCATGGGCGAGCACACCGGCGAATTGTTGGCCGGCCTGGGCTACGACGCCGACCGTATCGCATCGCTGCGCCAGCGCTTGGCCGTCGCCTGAGGCAGCATGGCGGCGTTGCTGATCAGCGAAGTGGGGCCGCGCGACGGCCTGCAATCGGTCAGCGCCACCATGCCGACCGCCGACAAGCTGCGCTGGATAAGCGCATTGCACGGCGCCGGGCTGCGCGAGATTGAAGTCTGCTCTTTCGTTCCGGCGCGCCGGCTGCCGCAGATGGCCGACGCGGCCGAAGTGGTGCGTCATGCGCTGACGCTTCCGGGGCTGACGGTGATGGCGCTGGTTCCCAACCTGCGCGGCGCGCGCGACGCGCTGGCGGCCGGCGTGCACAAACTGAGCGTTCCGGTTTCTGCGAGCGCGGAACACTCGCTGGCCAATGTGCGCATGACGCGCGAAGACATGCTGGCGCAAGTGCGCGCGATTGCCGACTTGTGCCGCGAAGCGCGCACCGGGGTCCGACTCGAGGCGGCTATATCGACCGCCTTCGGCTGCACGCTGCAGGGAGCGGTCGACGAGGACGAGGTGATCCGTCTGGCGAGCGCATGCATTGCCGCAGGAGCCGACGAGTCGGGCCTGTCCGACACGGTGGGTTACGCCAACCCGGCCCAGGTGCGTCGACTGTTCAGGCGCTTGCGCGCCGAGATCGGTGTGCATGCGGGCGGCGCCCACATGCACAACACGCGTGGCCTGGGACTCGCCAATTGTCTGGCGGCTTACGAGGAAGGTGTGCGGACTTTTGACGCCTCGCTCGGGGGTCTGGGCGGCTGCCCCCACGCGCCAGGCGCCTCGGGCAACGTGGTGACCGAAGACCTGGTGTTCATGTTCGAGGCGATGGGCGTTGCCACCGGGGTCGATGTCGCCAAGCTGATCACCGCCCGTGGGCCGCTGATGGCCGGTCTGCCGGCAGAGCCTTTGCATGGGATGCTGCCGGCGGCGGGCTTACCCAGAGGCTGGCGACAGCCCGACCCTGCTCGGGCCTGAGCGTCGATCGGCGTCGGTCCCGGTAGTGGCGTTCGGATAATTTGCCGCAATGGATAAGTTAAAGCAACTCGAATCCTTCGTATCCGTCGCCACCCGCGGAAGCCTGACCGCGGCTGCGGCCGCCGAGCGGTTGGCGCCGGCCATCGTCGGTCGACGGATCGACGCGCTGGAGCAACGCCTGGGCGTCAAGCTGATGGTGCGCACCACCCGGCGCATCACGCTGACGCACGAAGGAAGCGCCTTTTTGGAGGACTGCCAGCGGCTGCTGGCCGAAATGGCCAACGCCGAGGCCAGCGTGTCGGCGGGTGGCGTCAAAGCCAGCGGCCACTTGCGGATCACGGCGCCAGCGGGCTTTGGCCGACGCCATGTGGCGCCGCTGGTGCCCCTGTTTCGCGCATTGCATCCCGAGGTGAGCATCTCGCTCAATCTGAGCGACCGGGTGGTCGACATAGCGGGCGAGGCTTACGACTGCGCTGTGCGCGTCGGGGACCTGCCGGACTCGTCGCTGGTCAGCTTGCGCATGGCCGACAACCGCCGGCTTTGCGTCGCCACGCCGAACTACCTGCTGCAGCACGGCCGACCGCAGCACCCCACCGACCTGGCCAGGTTCGACTGCCTGTCTTTGTCCAGTGAAACTTCGCAAAGCCGCGGTTGGGCCTTTAGCGTTGGCGGGGCTGCGCGTGGCAGCAGGACGCAGCCGGCCAAGGAGGTGATCTACCTCCGGCCCGCCGGCCCACTGGACTGCTCGGACGGGCAGGTGCTGCACGACTGGTGCCTTGCCGGCTATGGCATCGCATGGCGCAGCAGCTGGGAGGTGCAGGCCGAAATCGCTGCCGGTCGCCTGGTCGAGGTGCTGGAGGAGTATGCTGCGCCGCCGAACGGCATCTTCGCGGTCTTTCCGCAGCGCAAGCACCTACCGCTCAGGGTGCGCCTGTGGATCGACTTCCTCAAGCACCATTACGGGCGCCCCGAGCATTGGCAAGTCCGATAGCCTGTCAAGGCGCCGTGGTTATGGCGTGGCGGCCTTGAGTTGCGTCTTGACGCTGAGGCAGGACTTCATGAATGCCCGGCGCTCGTCGCCTTTCTTGCCCACGGCTTCTTTGTTGCAGTTGGCCATCCTGCTTGGTTGCGGTGCCTTGGCCTTGTCCTGCGCCTGGGCGGCGCCAAAGGAAAGCGCCAGGCCCAGAGCGATCAGCGTGATGGTGGTTTTCATGATTTCTCCTTGAAGGATGTTCTGCGAAGTTGCGGTGATCGAATCCCGCCCGGGATTCGGTACCTGAACGGCTTTTCGATCGGATCTGCCGACAGCGCCGGTCGGTAAAATCGCAGGATGTTGACTGTCAAACAAGAATTGCGCATCGAGCTGGCCGCAGTGCTCGAGGAGTTGTCGCCGGGATCGGCTGCGAAGGCCCAGTTCGAGTCGCCCAAGCTCGCGTCGCATGGCGATCTGGCGAGCACGGCGGCAATGCAATTGGCCAAGGCGCTGAAAACCAGTCCGCGCCAGCTCGCGGAGACGCTGCGTGCCGGCGTGCTGGCCCGTCCCGCCTTTGTCCGTTGGGTCGATGGCATCGACATTGCTGGCCCCGGTTTTCTCAATATCAGGCTCAAAGCGCAAGCCAAGCAGGAAATCGTGCGCGAGGTGCTGGCGGCAGGGGTACATTTCGGCCGGCGCGAAGCGACTGGCCAGCGCCTGCTGGTGGAATTTGTTTCGGCGAACCCGACCGGGCCCCTGCACGTCGGCCACGGCCGCCAGGCCGCGCTGGGCGACGCGATCTGCAACCTGGCGGCGAGCCAGGGTTGGGATGTCTACCGCGAGTTCTATTACAACGACGCGGGGGTGCAAATTGCGACGCTTGCGCATAGCACCCAGCTGCGCGCCAGAGGCTTTGCGCCGGGCGACACCCAGTGGCCCGAGGCCGCTTACAACGGCGAGTACATCGCCGACATCGCTGCGGACTTCCTGGCGCGCAAGACGGTGCGCTCTGATGACCGGGAGTACAGCGCCAGCGGCGACGTGGACGACCTGGACTCGATCCGCCAGTTTGCCGTAGCCTATCTTCGCCGCGAGCAGGACCTTGACTTGAAGGCATTCGCGGTTCGCTTTGACAACTATTACCTGGAGTCGAGCCTGTACACCAGCGGCCGGGTGGAGGCCGCCGTGCAGCGCCTGCAACAGGCGGGAAAGACCTACGAGCAGGACGGCGCATTGTGGCTGCGTTCGACCGAGTACGGCGACGACAAAGACCGGGTGATGCGCAAGGGGGATGGCAGCTACACCTACTTTGTTCCGGATGTGGCTTACCACATCAGCAAATGGGAGCGGGGATTCACCCGGGTCGTCAATATCCAGGGTACCGACCACCATGGCACCATCGCACGGGTTCGCGCCGGCCTGCAGGCTGCCGGTGTCGGCATACCGCAGGGCTACCCGGACTATGTGCTGCACACCATGGTGCGGGTGGTGCGCGGCGGCGAAGAGGTGAAGATATCCAAACGATCGGGTTCCTATGTCACCTTGCGCGATCTGATCGAGTGGACGAGCAAGGATGCGGTGCGCTTCTTTCTGCTCAGCCGCAAGCCCGACACCGAGTATGTGTTTGACGTCGACCTGGCGCTGGCGCAGAACAACGACAACCCGGTGTACTACGTGCAGTACGCGCACGCCCGCATCAGTTCCGTGCTGGCTGCCTGGGGCGGCGACGCGCAGGCACTGGCCGCAGTGGACCGGACGCCGCTGCAAAGTCCGCAGGCGCTGGCCTTGATGCTGCAACTGGCGAAATACCCCGAGATGCTGAGCGCAGCCGCGCAGGATTTCGCACCGCACGACGTCAGTTTCTACCTGCGCGATCTTGCCGCCTGCTACCACAGTTACTATGATGTCGAGCGCATCCTGGTCGACGACGAGCCGGTTCGTCTGGCCCGACTGGCGCTGGTTGCCGCGACTGCACAGGTGCTGCGCAACGGGCTGGCCATGCTGGGCGTGGATGCCCCGCAGACAATGTGAAGCGCTGCGATGCAAAGCGTCGCCCCGGGGCTGGGGTGCGCTCAACCGATCGGGCCTGGCTATGAAATTGACCGTCAAGGAAAGCGCAGCATGAACCAGCAGGCAGGAGGCACGTTTCTGGGCCTTATCCTGGGCATTGTGATCGGCTTGGGCGCTGCGCTGGCGGTCGCCGTCTACGTCACCAAGGTGCCGGTTCCGTTTCTGAGCAAGGGGCAGAGCCGCACGACCGAACAGGATGCGGCGGAGGCCAGCAAGAACAAGGATTGGGATCCCAACGCGCCGCTCTATGGCAAAAACCCGGCCCGGCCGGCGTCAGCGCCGGCGTTGGAACCGGCCTCGGCTGCGAGCGCGGCTTCGGGGGCTGTCGCAGCGCCTGCGGCGCCGGCGGCCGCGGCCTCCGGGCCGGAGCCCAGGGCGGGGGCGCTGGCCGATCCGCTGGGCGACCTGGCAAAGTCGCGTCTGGCGGCGACCGGCAACGACCCCTTTTCCTATTTCGTTCAGGTGGGCGCCTACCGCAGCGCCGAAGAAGCCGAAAGCCAGCGCGCCAAGTTGTCGCTCAGTGGCATCGACGCCAAGGTGTCCGAACGCGAACAGTCCGGGCGCACCGTCTTTCGGGTCCGCGTCGGCCCCTTCGACAAACGCGACGACGCCGACAAGGCCAAGGACAAGCTGGAGTCGCTAGGCTTGGAGACGGCCATGGTGCGGGTACAGCGATGACAGCCGCTGCGGCGCGCTGAGGGCGCCAGAGGCAATTGGAAGAGCAAATAACAACGTGGGAGTTTGGCAAGCATGAAACGTCGCGATTTTTCCCTGGCCTGTGGGTCGACACTGGCTGCTGTCGCTTTTGCGCAGACGGCTGCATTCAAGCCTGAGCGTGGCAACGACTATCTGGTGCTGGAGAAGCCGGCCGCGGTGGACGCGCCGGCAGGCAAGGTGGAGGTGGTCGAATTCTTCTGGTACAGCTGCCCGCATTGCAACGCCTTCGAGCCGGCGCTGGACGCCTGGATCAAGCACCAGCCCAAGGAGGTGGCGGTCAGGAGGATTCCGGTCAGTTTCAGGGACGACTTTGGCCCGCAGCAACGACTCTTCTTCGCAATCGACGCCATGGGCCTGGTCGACAAGCTGCATACCAAGGTGTTTTCCGCGATCCATGTCGAAAAACTGCTGCTGGCGAAGACCGACGCGATCGCCGACTGGGTCGCCAAGCAGGGCGTCGACAGGGCCAAGTTTCTCGAGCAGTTCAACTCGTTTTCGGTGGCCACCAAAGCCACTCGCGCGACCCAATTGCAGAATGCGTACAAGGTCGAGGGCGTTCCCGCCCTGGGCGTTGCGGGGCGTTTTTACACCGATGGAACGCTGGGCAAGAGCATGCCGCGCGCGCTGCAGGTGGTCGAATACCTGGTCGCCGAGGTCCGCGCCGGGCGCTGACGCCGCCGCGCTACGCCGTTCGGTGCTTTGTCCGCACGGAGTTGTCGTGCCAATGCGCCGAAAGTGGCATGCCCCGAGGCTACAATCCAAACGCAGCGCGTGGCTGCAAGATTCGTGCCTTTATGAAAACCCTGATTTTCCAGTGGGCCTGCTGCATGGCGATGGCGTGGTTGCCGGGCGCGGTCATGGCCGAAAAGGCCGACCGCAGCAAGCCCATGCATATCGAGGCCGATGCCTTGCGCTACGACGACAACCAGCAAACCAGCGTCTTTAACGGGCGGGTGGTGCTCAGCAAGGGAACGATGCTGATCCGCGGCGCGTACCTTGAGGCGCGCCAGGACCCGCAGGGCAACCAGTTTGGTCTCATCAAGGCCGAAGCCGGCAAGCTCGCGTATTTCAGGCAAAAGCGTGAGTCGCGACCGGGCGGGCAGGACGAGTTCATCGAGGGCGAGGCCGAGGTCATCGAATACGATGGCAAGGCCGACACGGTGCGTTTCCTGCAACGCGCGCAGTTGCGCCGCCTCGTCGGAACCACCCTCCAGGATGAAATGTCGGGCGCGGTGATTGTGTACGACAACACCAGCAGCGTGCTGACCGTCGACGGCGGGCCGGCGAAGTCGGCGACACGCGTGCGTGCGATGCTCACGCCCCGCGTCGACGAGTCGCGTTCTGCGCTGCCCGCGCCCGGGCCCGCCGCATCGGTGCCCGCGCTGCGGCGCTCGGCAACATTGGGCGGAGAAAAGAAGTGACCTTGGCTTCGACGGGCGGCGCGGCAGCGCCATCGACGCCGGCCAAGGCCGCAGCGGGTAGCCGGCTTGAAGCACGCCATCTGCAGAAGTCCTACGGCAGCCGCAGGGTGGTTCAGGATGTCTCGCTGGCGGTTGGCGAAGGCGAGGTGGTCGGTCTGCTGGGTCCCAATGGCGCTGGTAAGACCACCTCGTTCTACATGATCGTAGGCCTGGTTCGACCGGGAGCGGGCGACATCAGCATCGACGGCGCGTCGGTGGGCCATCTGCCGATCCACCGGCGTGCGCGCCTGGGCCTGAGCTATCTGCCGCAGGAGGCTTCGATTTTTCGCAAGCTCAATGTTCAGGACAATGTGCGCGCCGTGCTGGAGTTGCAACTGGACCGCGATGGCAAGCCGGCCTCGGCCGCCTTTATCGAGCAGCGCCTCGCGAGCCTGTTGCACGAACTGCGCATTGAGCACTTGCGCGACTCGCCGGCGCTCTCGCTCTCGGGCGGCGAGCGCAGGCGGGTCGAGATAGCGCGCGCGCTGGCGACGCAGCCGCGCTTCATCCTGCTCGACGAGCCGTTCGCGGGAATCGACCCGATTGCGGTGATCGAGATCCAGCGCATCATCAACTTCCTGAAGTCGCGCGGCATCGGCATTCTGATCACCGACCACAACGTCCGCGAGACGCTCGGAATCTGCGACCACGCTTACATCATCAGCGACGGCCAGGTGTTGGCCCAGGGGACGCCGGCAGAAATTGTCGGCAATGCCGACGTGCGGCGCGTCTACCTCGGCGAGCATTTCAGAATGTAGCCATGGCGCAACCGCAATGAAGCCCGGACTTTCGCTGCGCGTCTCGCAGCATCTGGCACTCACGCCGCAGTTGCAGCAGTCGATCCGCCTGTTGCAACTCTCGACGCTCGAACTGAGCCAGGAAGTGGGCCAGATGCTCGACGAAAACCCTTTTCTGGAGATGGCCGAAGAACCGGCGGGCCGCGAGGAGTTTGGTCTGGCGCAGGTCGACGCGCCGGTGCGCGAGGCGGACCAGGAGGCCGAGTTCGGCCCGGCCTTCACCATGGAGTACAGCTCGGACGGTGGGGGCTCGTCCAAGGACGAGGAGGTGACGCCGCTGAGCGCTTCCGACGGCGAAAGCTGGGACGGCGACGGCACGGTGGAAATCGCCGCCGATGACGGCGAATGGGGCGGCGACGCCAAGGCGCACGGCAACAATCTGGGCGCAGAGGATGAAGTCGACGCTGGCGAACTGGCGCGCACGCAGGAGTCGCTCCAGTCGCACCTGCACGCGCAGGCGCTGGCCACCCGCCTGGGCGACGCCGACCGGGTCGCCCTTCGCTTCCTGATCGAGTCGCTCAACGAGGACGGCTATCTGGAGGACCCGCTGGAGTCGCTGGCTGCGGGCCTGGGCGCCGACGACGATGAGCAGATGGAGCAGCTGTTGCACCACTTCACCGTCGCCTTGCGGATACTGCAGGGTTTCGATCCGGTGGGCGTCGGCGCCGCCGGTCTGGCGCAGTGTCTGACGCTGCAGCTCAACGCGCTGGCGCGGCTGCTGGCGCCGGGCTCGGCGCAGCTGGCGGTGGTCGTGGTGGCGCAGCGCATCTGCGCGCAGCCGATGGGGCTGCTGGCGCGCCGCGACGTGAAGCGTCTTGTGCAACTCTGCGATGCGTCGGACGCCGCCGTGCGCGAAGCGATCGCGACGATCGCCCGCCTGGAGCCCAAGCCTGGGCGCCGCTTCGTGAATGTCGAGCGCAACATCGTGATACCCGACGTGCTGGTGATCCAGAGCGGCAAGGGCAGCCAGATCCGCTTTCGCGCGCAGATCAACCCCGAAGTAATGCCGCGCCTGCGCGTGCACGACATCTACGCCAACGCGCTCAAACAGCACCGTGGCAATGGCAGCGACGCTTCCAACTTTTCGGCCTTGCAGCAGCGCCTGCAGGAGGCGCGGTGGTTCATCAAGAACATCCAGCAGCGTTTCGACACCATCTTGCGGGTGAGCAGCGCGATCGTCGAGCGCCAGAAAGGTTTCTTCCTGCACGGCGTGCTGGCCATGCGCCCGCTGGTCCTGCGCGAGATTGCCGAGGAGGTCGGGCTGCACGAGTCGACCATCAGCCGGGTCACGACCGCCAAGTACATGGCAACGCCGCTGGGAACTTTCGAGCTGAAGTATTTTTTCGGCTCTGCGCTTGGAACCGATGCCGGCGCCAATGCCTCGAGTACGGCGGTGCGGGCGCTGGTCAAGCAGTTCATTGGCGCCGAGTCGTCCGCCAAGCCGCTGAGCGACAGCCAGTTGTCGGAGATGCTCAAGGAGCAGGGCATAGCCTGTGCCCGCCGCACCGTCGCCAAGTACCGCGAGGGCCTGAAGATCGCCCCTGCCAGCTTGCGCAAGGCCTTGTGATGCCAGCCTGCGAGGCGCCTGCGGCGCCGCACCATCGGGGCTGGCGCGCATGAACCAATTGCAGATCTTTCTGCCCTGCGCAGCGGGTGCCGAGGCATACCTCGGCACCGAGGTGGCGCAGATCACGGCCCGTCCGACCCTGGATGTGCAGTGCTGGCGCGGTGGCGTCCTGCTGCAGGGCAGCTGGCGCGATGCGATGCAGTTGAACCTGCACAGTCGCATTGCGCAGCGGGTTCTGGTCCAGCTGTTTCACGGTGACTACCGCAGCGAACAGGATCTCTACCGTGCGGCCAGCGAGGTCGCCTGGGAAATCTGGTTCACGCCGCGTCAGTCGATCAAAGTCGAGGTGACGGCGCAGCACAGCCCGCTGAGCAGCTTGAATTTTGCCGCGTTGAAAATCAAGGACGCTGTCTGCGACCGCTTTCGCGCCAAGTCCGGTGGCGTGCGCCCCGACGTGGATACCCACTGGCCCGACATCCGGATCTATGCGCATCTCACGACCGACACGGTGTCGCTTTATGTCGACACCTCGGGTGAGGCCCTTTTCAAGCGGGGCTGGCGCGAGGACAAGGGCGAAGCGCCGCTCAAGGAGACGCTCGCGGCGACGCTGATTGCGGCCAGCGGATGGACCGGCGACGCCGAGCAGCCGCTATACGACCCCTGCTGCGGCAGCGGAACGATCGCCATCGAAGCTGCGCAGATTGCCTTGCGCATCGCGCCGGGTTCCCTGCGCCATTTCGCATTTGAGAAGATGCTGCCGTTTCAGGCCCATGTCTGGCAGGCCATCAAGGCCGACGCCGCGCGCGCGCAGTGCCCGCCAGGGGCCCTCGATAAGCCATTTATCTTTGGCAGCGACGTCGCCCACCGGATGGTCGATTTTGCGCAGCGCAATGCGCAGCGCGCCGGCGTTGCCGGGGCGATTGAGTTCCGCGGTGGCGACGCGTTGCAGCGGTCGCCGCCATCGGAGCTTGCCGGCCTCATGACCGTGAACCCGCCTTACGGTGAACGTATTGCCGCAGCGGGTCTGGCCGGCAGCGGCTTTGCCCGGCAGCGCCGCGCGGTAGTAAGCCAGGTCGATCCGGCGCAGGTGGCCGCAGTCGCCGGTCGCGAGCTGGCGCAGACCGAAGACGGCGGCGAATTCTTCGTGCAGCTCGCCGCGCACTGGAAAAAGCATTACCCGGGCTGGACCGCCTGGGTGCTGACGCCGGATCTCAAGCTGCCGGGCAGGATGCGGCTCAAGGAGTCGCGCCGGGTACCGATGTGGAACGGGCCCATTGAGTGTCGGTTGTTTCGGTTTGACATGGTCCGCGGATCGGCGCGGGCAACGCCAGGCGCCGCCGCCGCGCCATAAATGGGGGAGGGCCTATCGCGGTCGCTTTCCGGACGCCAGGAGCATGCGGTTGCAGTGCTGGTGCTCGACACCAATATCGTTCTGGATCTGCTGGTGTTTCAGGATCCGGCGACGCGTCGCCTGCACGGCGATCTGGCGTGCGCAGCGGCGCTATGGATCACGACGCACGCGATGCGCGCGGAGTTCGAGCGTGTGCTCGGCTATCCGAAGATCGACGCCCGGTTGCGGGCACAGGGTCTGACCGCGACCCGTCTGCTGGCGCATTTCGACGCGCTCAGCCGCGTCCGCGAGGCGCCTGCCCGAGCGGCGGTACGCTGCAGTGACGGCGACGACCAGATATTCGTCGATCT
>Ga0214919_10001470_pt1 | contig 38563 bp, 36 predicted proteins | sample LL1503_MetaG_FD_177994 | JGI IMG/M metagenome (GOLD analysis project Ga0214919, IMG submission 177994) | Freshwater microbial communities from Lake Lanier, Atlanta, Georgia, United States - LL-1503 | ecosystem: Environmental > Aquatic > Freshwater > Lake | place: USA: Georgia | collected...
CAATATTCATAATAACTACTAAAAAATAATAAATTAATATTTAAAAATTATCTTAATAATTAAAATTTAATTATTAAAAAATACTAAAAAACCTTAATTTACCAGCCTTGTGTGCAAAGGTGTAAAAAATAATAAATTATTGCGTTAATAAAATATATAAAAGATAAAATATTTTTATATAATGGTTTTATTTCAATATATGATCAATATATATAAATTAATTACACAACAAATTGAAGAACTAAAAAAAGATTCTACATTTTTTTTACATAAATATCTTGGAATTGATGATATTGAAATATGATTTCTTTAAGCTATAACCATATATATAAATAGTTTTTACTTTTAGAAATTATTATATGTCTATAGGTATATTTTTTAAATCATTAATAATTTTATAATTATCTGCTATAATTAAATATTTCTCAAAATCTATTTTTATAGGATAATTTCCATTATCATCTGGATCTATTATCATTTTAATTAAAAAATCAATATTTTCTTTAACAAATTTATTTTTACTGATTCTTCCATAAATTATATCTTTATAACCATATAAATTAAGTGTTGTATTTTCATATTTTTTTGGAAGATGTAAATGTAATATATTTCTTTTTGGATTTTGATACCATTTTACTATACGTTTAATATTTAGACTAATATATCTTCCTTTATAAATATTATTGTCTTTCATTAAATATGGATTAAATTCAAAATAAATATAATTATTTTTCATTTTTATATTATAATTATATTTTTTAATATTTTGTAATATTAGATAAAAGAATCTTATATTTCATTAGAAAAATCATATTTATATTCATTATCACTAATTTTAGTTAAATCTCCAATATAATTCATATTTTTGTCAAAAATAACATTATTAATTAAAGATAAATATATTTTTCCTCTTTTTTTAATAATTTCTTCTTGAACAATTGCATATAATTTATCTTCATAAATAATATTATGATATTCATATGAAGATTCTTTTAATATACCTATATTTATTATACATGTACCATTATCAGATTCATCTTCAGATTTATATATTTCAAAAGTATTTGTATCAAGATAAAATTCCTTATCATCAATTGAATAAATTTTTAAATAATTAGCTTCTTCTTCTGAAGATAAACTAATATTATCTTCAGAGGATACTACAGTCTCATAATCATCTCCTTTAATACTATTAATTAAATCATTAATATTATCTGATTTTTTTTTATTTTCTTTTGATTTAATAGATTTATTATCTGTAATGCCATCTAATAAATTAGTTGCAAAATCAAGAAGATTTGAAAGTTTTTTTTTATCTTTGTGTATTAAAATTTTAACTATATTTTTATATTTTGGATCACTTAATATATCAAGTAAATCTTTATCTGTTGGAGAGTTTTTTTTATTTGCTCCTCTTTTACCCATATTTTCAAAATAATCATCATCTAAAGTAGCTTTTCGTCTTGTATTATCATTACAATCTATAGGTACAATATCTGTATCAAATCTTTTTAAACTTCTTTCATTTCTTTTCATTTGATTACAATGAATATGACAAAAATCTTCTCCATTTTTTGTAGTTTTACAACATCTTGTATAAGCACTCGTTTTTTTAATATTATTTTCTTCTTCAGTAATGAGAATTACAATTTTATTATTTTGAATATCAATATATGCTCTACCAATAGTAGTATATTTAACAGCAGCTAAACATACATTTTTATTAGAAACTGAGCTACAAATATTATTTATATTATTAGAATTATTATTAATATCATTAATTAAATCGTTAATAACTTCGTTTTCTTGAATTTTAGACATTTTTCTTTTTTATAATTATTAATATTTTAACTTATTTAACAAAAAATAAATCAATTTTTTATATTAAATTATCTTTCATTTCGATTCATTCCTCTCATAAAAGCAATATTTTAATTAATTTAAGATATATATTTATTTATACTATATAACAAATAAGAATTAAATTATCTTCCATTTCGATTCATTCCTCTCACAATACCAATATTTTTATCAATTCTAGATTTATATTCATTAATATTGTTTCTATATTTAACACTATCATATTTAACCGATAAATTAGCAGCACGTTCATATATTTGAATTGCTTTTGTTTGTCCAATATTATTATTATTAGGTAATCTTATTTCTGAAATTTTTTCTATAGCAATTCTTGGTTTTTCATTTTGAATATGATTTATACATCTTTTTTGTATTTTTTCTAATTTAGTATATTCAGCCATTTTTTAAAAGTAAATGTTTATTAATTAAAAATAATTCTGAGAAAAAATATAAATCATTTTTTTATGACAATTCAAATTTAAATTTTTTACTATTTTTAATTATATTTTTATTATTATCTTCATTATTTTTAGGTATATTACTATTTTTCTTTTTTAATATTTTTTTAATATATGATTTACTATCATCTGATAATCTATTAAATTCCATATTCTTAATATATTTTAATGGAATAGTACCTAAGCTATTAAATAATATATATTTATTATATTTATATTCATAACTATATACATCATTATTATATTTTAATGGTTCGTGATTATATTCTGTTGGATATAATTTTGTAAAATTATCAAATTTTATATCACTCTTAACAATTCTACCTGTTATATCTAAAACTATCTCTGAAGATATATTTATTTCCCATATAGATGATCTTTCAATAGTATATCTTTTTTTATTATATCTAATAGGTTTACATAATTTTAATATATCTTCAATTAACCTACCATCTGCTATAATAATATTATCTATTATAAAGTTAGTTATACTATCTTCGCATAATTTTTTTATAAATTTTTTTATCTTGTCTAGATTATAACTATTATATGAACTAATACTATTATCTAATAATGACCAGTCAATTGATGATGATTTACTTTTTATATCTAAAAAATTACTATCTATTTTTTTAATTTTATTATTCCAATAATTATTTGAAATGGTTCTATCTCTTACTTTACTATAATTACTTCCAAATTTAGTTTTTAATAGAAATAATAATTCCTTGCTTTTAATATTAGTTTTATTTGACATATATGATAATGGATAAATATTAATATTTGGTATATTATTTGTTAAAATTAGTGATGATTCAATTGAACTATATTCTAAAGATGTATATATTTTTTGTGTTGATAAAACAAAATTTAATAAATTTTCATTATTTGTATTACTCAATAATAAACGTAATTCATTAATACCTATATTATCTAAAGATGAAAACTCTTCTTTTTTTATAATATTATTATTATTCTTTTCTTTAAAACTAAATATATCAAAAAAAGATTTACTCTTTTTTTTGTCTACATTTATAGAATTTATAGAATTTATAGAATTTATAGAATCAATTATATCATTTGTTGAAGTTCCTCTACATATTAAATATATTGTATTATTAATAATTTGTTTTGACATATATATAATATAATTATATATAAATGAATTAAAATATATTTTTAAAAATATATAATTATAAATGTATATTTATAAATATATTAAATACAAATTATTATATATTTTTATAATAGAATTTAACACTAAATAATAATAATATTTAATGATAAAATAATAAGTATTATAGTAGGATATATGCAGATATATATAGATGTATGAATATTATATATTATTTACTAAAATCCTGCTTGATTATCCATATTTTTACTATACTCTATTACTTTCTCAGCTACCTCCAATGAATTAATTTTATTTTTATCATATATATTTGTTAATAAATTTCCCACTGCATCTTTTAAATTATTATTATTATTGTAAAATTCTTTAAATTTATTATCAAGTTTTTTTTTCTCATTCTCAATAAGATTCGTATTTAATTCTAGTATATTATTATTTATAATACCATTATAAAAATCATTTAATTGTTCATATAACTTTTCCATAGATTTATCTATTATCTCTTTTGTTTTCATATTTACAAATAATTCTGAATTATTTTTATATACTAATCCATATTTACTCTCTTTATCAATAATTACATTTAAATTTTCTTTATTTTTTAATATCTCTGTTAATAAATTTGTATATTTATGCTCGGATAATAAAATAAGCTGTTTTATATACTTATCTATATGCTCTGTTGTCCATTTTTCATCAAACGATTTTATACCCATATTATTTTGATTAATAATAATTATATTATTTTCTATATTCGTTTGATTTGCTATATTTGATATATTAGTATTTTTTTCAATATTAATTATATTTTGTTTTATAACTTCTTTAATTGGTTTACAATTAACTTTAAAATGTTTTTTTAAATTATCTTGTCTTGTAAATAATTTACTACATTTGTTACATTTATATTCTCCATTATATTCTTTTTCACTATCAGTTATTTTATGTAATGTTAATGACATTTCGTATATTTCATCATCTAATAATTTATATGAATCCATATTTTTAATACATTTTATTTTACGATTCAAATGTCTAATCATATCTGTATTTCTTTTTGATCTATAATTACATCTTGCACATTCATAATATGACATTTTAATATATATTTAGAATATTTTTTTAAATACGATATTTATTAAAAGATAATACTTCGGAATTTTATATAATAAATACAATATTTTAAAATAATATCTACTTCGATATTAATATATTTATTGTATTTATTATAATTTTATATAAACTAAAATTGTTCGGCGAAAATATTTATTCGGAATTTGCGTAATAAAAATGACTTTGGAATTTTTAAGTACATTAAATTTATATTTTTAATATATTTGCGAATATATTACAATAACAATTCAATAAATTTTTTTCCTTAATTTTCGGATTTTTTTGCAAAAAAAAAGCATGCCGATATGAAAAAAAAGCATGACGCATAAATTTTTATTTTTTAAATTTAAAAAAAAAATGTGTTTTTTTTGGACTTTTTCAAAAATGTCTTCATGCTCCAATTCCGAACTCGATTTTTTTTATTTTTAATTATTTTCATAATTTTTAAAAAATAAATATTGGATATAATTATTAAAAATAACAAATTATTGGTAGTCAAAATTCCCTCCGAAAACCCTAAATTCCAAAGTCATTTTCATTTTTGGAGGGTTTTTTTAAGATCAGTAGAAAAAATATATAATTATAATATATGTATATTTTAACAATAAATTAATATTATTAATAACATTTATAAAAAAATCGAGTTCGGAATTAGAGCATGAAGACATTTTTAGAAAATTGCGAAAAAAAATTAAAAAAGCATGCCGATATGCCAAAAAAGCATGACGCATAAATTTTTGAATTTTTGAAAAAAGCGTCTTTTTTCGGAATTTTTTGCAAATGTCTTCATGCTCCAATTCCGAACTCGATTTTTTTTATTTTTAAATATTTTGATTTTTATTATTATTATTACATTGTTTATAAAAACATAAAAATATGATTTATTGATAGTCAAAATTCCCTCCGAAAACCCAAAATTCCAAAGTCATTTTATATTTTTGGAGGGAATTTCAAATATCAATAAAAATACTAAATGTTTAATTATATTTGATGTTAAAATCAATAAATATAAAAATAATTTATAAAAAAATAAATAAAAAAGTTCGGAATTAGAGCATGAAGACATTTTTGAAAATTATTTTTTCATAAAATTTTTACCAATTTTTGTCAATTTTGCAATTCCGAACTTTTTTTTGAAAAAAATGTTCAATATTTTTTTTAAAAATGTTTATAATAATGTATTAAATTACAATTAAAAATTGAAAAATCAAAAAATGAAATTCCCTCCGAAAACCCAAAATTCCAAAGTCATTTTCATTTTTGGAGGGAAAATTTTTTTTCAATGATTTTTATTTTTAAAATAAGTATAATCAATATTTTAAGTTATATTTTTATGATTTTTTGAAAAAATAAAAATTGAAAAGTTCGGAATTGCAAAATCGATTTTTTTTGCCGAAAAAGCATTAGCGATAAAAATTTTGAAAAAAAAATTTTGGAAAAAAAATTTTCAAAAAAACTTTTTGAAACCAAAGCTTTTTTTGAAAAACGTGATTCCGAACTTCCGAACTTGGGAGGGAATGTATTTATATATATTTTATTGTTTTAAAGATTAATAATTAATAATTTAATTTAATTTTATTGAAAAAAATAGCTCCCTCCGAAAAATGAAAATGACTTTGGAATTTTGGGTTTTCGGAGGGAATTTCATTTTTCGATTTTTCAATTTTTAATTGTAATTTAATACATTATTCTTATTTTTTTTGAAAAAAATATTGAACATTTTTTTCAAAAAAAAGTTCGGAATTGCGTTTTTTAAAGGATTTTTTTTAAAAATTTTCGGAGGGATTTTTTTTCAATTTTTTGCATGTTTATATATTGTATGAATTTTACTTTTTTAAATAATTTATTGATTTAAAAAAAATGAAAAGTTCGGAATTGCAAAATTGATTTTAAAAATTGGTTAAAAAAATCAAATTTTTTTCAAAAATTCCGAACTTTTTTATAAAATTTTTAATATTTTTTTATATTTTTAATTGTATAATTATTATTATATTTAAAAAAATTTTATTTTACATTGAATAAAATATTTTCCTTCCGAACTTTAAGGTAAAAAAAAAATATTTTATTAATAAAATAAAATTAATATATTTAATATATGATAATTTAAACAATGAATTAATTAATTATAAAAACGCGTAACTTCCTCTTTTTTCGGAATTTACGCAAATTTTTATTTCTCTTTTTTGATTTTCTTCAAAAATGTCTTCATGCTCCAATTCCGAACTCGAAATCATATTTTTTTGATTAAAAATTAAAAATAATAACTATAAATTATTGATTATATATTAAATATATATATTTTTATTGAATATGAAAATTCCCTCCAAAAAGCCTAAATTCCAAAGTCATTTTTTATTTTCGGAGGGAATTTGCATATTCAATAAATGATATTTATCTAAAATATGACTGGTCAATTAAACATTAAAATTACTATTTTAAAATATTTATAAAAAAATCGAGTTCGGAATTAAAGCATGAAGACATTTTTAAAAAAATCCGAAAAAAGAGAAAATTCAAAAATTTATGCGTCATGCTTTTCGGCCATATCGGCATGCTTTTCGGCCATATCGGCATGCTTTTCGGAGTATATCGGCATGCTTTTTTTTCACCATTTTTAAAATGTCTTCATGCTTTCAATTCCGAACTCGATTTTTATTTTTTTTAATAATATTTTTTAATATTATTAATATAATTATCAATATAATTTTATAGAAAATACATTTATTGAAACTGCAAATTCCCTCCAAAAAGCCTAAATTCCAAAGTCATTTTGTATTTTCGGAGGGAATTTTAACATACAATAAATTATATTTATAAAAATAACGATTGATTATTTAAACATTAAAAATATTGTTTTTTAATATTTATAAAAAAATCGAGTTCGGAATTAAAAGCATGAAGACATTTTTGAAATTTTAATTTTCGGAAATTTTGAATATTTTGAAAAAATATATCGCCATGCTTTTTTTAAAATTCTGATTTTTAAAAATTTAAAAAAAAATGATATTTTATTTATTTTAAATAAAATATCTTATGTTATATTACAAATATTATAATCTACTTATAAAATGAATTTAACCAATACAACTGTCAAAGATTTTATTAATCATATTATTTCATTTGATAATATTGATGATATTCTAAATATTTGTAAAAACCAAAGAGAGAAAGGTTTTGTATTTGAAAGATTATTTGATATTGTTATTAAATTTGGATTTTGTGATATATTTCCTAATTCTAAATATAATCATTTAATAGGTAATTCAAATAATGCAAAACTTAAAAATTTAAAAAATATTAATAAATATATAACTGATGAAAAAGTTTTTAGCGGTAATTCTGGTGGATGTTCTGATATTACATTACAAAATAAAGATGATAATACATATATTTTTATAAGTTCTAAATATCCTAAATCAACAGAGGAAATTAAAAAACAAAAATCAGTAGATTATTATGATATACAAAAAATTATAGCTATGATTGATAATAATAAATTTATTTATACAAAATATGATATATATCTTGTCGTTCCAAGTAAAGAGGATGTATTAAAAATTGTAAAAAGAGCAAATAATTCTAGTGAATATATAACTAAATATATAACAAATAACTATATTTTAGATAAAAATGATTTAAATAAATATTTTTTAGCATTTCGAAATGATATATTAAAAAATAAAAATAATGATTGGAATGAAATATATTTAACTGAAAAAGAAAATTTAATTTTAAGATTTCATCAAGAATTGTTTTCATCTAAAACAAATATTTTAATTGAAAAAGGATATAGAATCTTTGGTTATTTTTTTAAATGTAGGAGCGGAAAAACTTTTATTACAGGCGGTATTATATATAAACAGTTTATTTTGAAAAAAAAATTAAATGTACTTATTATTACACCAGCACCAACAGAAACATTACCACAATTTACAGAAGATTTATTTGATAAATTTAAAAATTTTAATGAATTTAAGATTCATAATATCGATGGATCAAAATCACTAGAAAATATAGAGTTAGGAGATAGTAATATTTTTGTTATGTCTAAACAATTATTGCAAAAATATAGTAATGAAAATACAATTATGAAAATTAAAAATTTAAAATTAGATATTATTGGTTTTGATGAGATTCATTTTTCAGGATGTACAGAATTATCTAAAAATATTGTATCATCTTATTCTTCTAAAGATACTATTCATATATATTTAACAGCAACTTATAATAAACCTTTGAAAGAATGGAATATTCCATCTGAATGTCAAATGTATTGGGATATAGAAGATGAACAAATTTGTAAATCTATATTAATTGATAATAATAATATATATAAATTAAAAGAAAAACATGGTGAAGAATTTATTGATAATACTATTAAATATTATACTGATTTAGGATTATCTATTAATGATATTTTTAAATTATATGATAAAATGCCAGATTTATATGTTATTACATCAATGTTTTATAGTGAAATATTTAAAGTAGTTAAAGAAAAAATTAATAATGATAATAAATTTGGATTTTGTTTTGATACTTTATTTGCATTAAATAAACAGAAAACAAAATTTAGCTTTGAAAATGAAGTTAAAGCAATTTTAAGATATATTTCTGGTTCTAATAAAGAAGAAGATGGAGAAAAAACTATTTTTCCTAGAATTAGTTCAATATGTTCAGAAAAAGAGACACGATTGCCTTTTACTCAAATATGGTTTTTACCATCTGATAATATAGGTGAGATATCAAATTGTTTAAAAACAATAATGTTAGAAGATTCTATATTAAATAAGTATGATATATTATGTATAAATCGTAAAAATATAGAATTAGCAAAAGATGTTAAAGACGAGATAAATAAAAGAGAAATTGAAGCAAAATCAAAAGGAAAAAGAGGTTTAATTCTTCTGGCTGGTAATATGTTAACTTTAGGTATAACTCTTGATTTATGTGATTTAGTTATTTTAATGAATAATGCATTATCTTCTGATAAAGTATTACAACAAATATATAGATGTATGACTGAAGGAAATAATAAAAAAATAGGTTTTGTTGTTGATCTAAATATAAGTAGAGTATTAAACACTTGTGTAAATTATACTCTTTATAAAAATGAAAAAAATATTGATGATAAAATTAGATATATAATAAAGAATCATTTGATAAATATTGATGTTGATATGATAGATAATAAAAAAATAAATAGTGATGTAATAATTAAAAAATTAATGGATATTTGGAAAGAAGATCCTATAAATAGTTTTAAATCAATATTAAGAAAATTAGATAACGATTATGAAGAGTTTGATAGTTCAACACAAAAATTAATAAATAAAACATTTACAAAGTCATTAAAAGATAATAATATAAATATAGAATTAAGATTTAAGGATGAGAACGATGAAGTGCAAGATTTATCTTCTGGAAAAGAAATTATAAAAAGCGAAGAGAATACTGATAATTCAGATAATGATGAAGAATTAAAAAAAGAAGAAGTAAAAATATCATTTACTAAAGATGTTCTTCCATATATTATACCATTAACATGCATTTTGACAATAAAAAATTCGAATATGGATTTTGTAAAAATGTTAAATGATATAAAAGATAATCCTGCATTATTAGATATTTTTGATGAACAGTGTTTAATATGGTGGAATAAAAAAGATTTAATTCATTTTATTAAAGATATAATAAGTAAGTATTTTGATAAAAAATCAAACACATATAATATATCCATTCAATTTAAGATGTCATTACAGAGTTTAATAGATAATCCAAAAGAACTGTTAGAATTAATTAATGATTGTTTGAAACCTAAAGAGATTGAAAAAAAGGAGAATGGTGAGGTATTTACACCAATTAAATTAGTAAATGAAATGTTAGATAAATTACCAAATGAAGTATGGTATAATAAAAATTTGACATGGCTAGATCCATCTTCAGGTATGGGTAATTTTCCTGTAGTAGTATATTTAAGATTATTTGAAAGTTTAAAAAATGAAATTATTGATGAAAAAGAAAGGAAGAAACATATATTAGAAAATATGCTATATATGTCTGAATTAAATAAAAAGAATGTTTTAATATGTAAACAAATTTTTGATATAAATAATGAGTATAAATTAAATATTTATCAAGGAGATAGTTTAAAATTAGATTTTAATAATGAATTTGGCATAAAAGAATTTGATGTAATTATTGGTAATCCTCCCTATAATGCACCAGGAGCTAAATCTAGTGGTAATACAATATGGCAATTATTTGTAAAACTTTCTATTAAATTATTAAAAAAGAATGGATATATGAGCATTATTCATCCAAACGGATGGAGAAAACCAAATACAGAAAGAGGAAAATTTTATGGATTATTTGAAAAAATTGCAAAAGAAAACTATTTATTATATTTGGAAATACATGATAATAAAGATGGTAAAAAACAATTTAATTGTGGAACTCGTTATGATTGGTATATTCTTCAAAAAAAGAAAAATGAAAATTATAAAACAACAATAATTGATGAAAATAAAATAGTATATCAGATCAATTTAATAAAGTATAATTGGTTAGCAAATTGTGAATTTAAGTTAATTGATAAATTACTTTTAAACAATGGAGAAGAAAAATGTAAAATATTACAATCAATGAGTTCTTATGAACCCAGAAAGAAATGGATATCAAAAACAGAAACAAAAGAATTTAAATATCCTGTTGTTAATTCTACTACTAAAAATGGTCCATGTTTTGTTTGGTCAAATAGAAATGATAATGGATTTTATGGTATTAAAAAAGTTATCTTTGGCGAATCTGGTATAAATAATCCAATTATTGATATTGAAGGTAAATATGCTATGACACAAGGTGCAATGGCTATTGAAATAGATAATTTAGAAGAAGGAGAAGAGCTGTCTATTTTTTTATGCTCATCAGTTTTTGATAAAATAAGAAAAGCATGTTTATGGTCATCTTTTAGAATTGAATGGTCAATGTTTGTTGATTTTAGAAAAGATTTTTATAAAATATCAGATAAATAAGATACATATTTGTATTTAGAATAGTTATATCTATTTTACTCTAATTCTAAATAATATTTAATTACTTTTTTTTTATAACTAATTTGTATTTGTAAAGTATAATTATTATTATACATATAATCTTCTATTTCTATTTTAAACGGTTTATCCGTCTCGTAGTTATATTTTTTACATATATCTTCTATATTTACATTCGTATCAACACAAAATATATGAGTTGTAAAATGCAAAAAACCATCTTCAAATGGTAAAGATTTGGGAATATTTTCACCAAATTCTTTTGAAAGTTCTTTCATTGCTATTTTAGAAATATTTGATGGCATAGTTACACTAAAAATATTTACATACATATTATAATATAACTGGTATTTTAATTGTTAAAAGTTATAATAAATAGGATACTTATATCAATTTTAATATTCGTTTAATAAATAGGATACTTATATCTATTTTAATATTCGTTTAATAAATAGGATACATGTATCCATTATTATAAAAATAATTAGAATATGCTGGTTGATTAGCAAAATCAACTATATATGGTGTCCAAGTGGTAACAACAGGTAATCTATTTTGTATATAAAAATGTTCAACAATAATATTATTTATAAAATAAAATATAAGTATAATTAAAATAATTATTAAAATAATAAATTTCATATACTAATAATATATAAATAAAATATTAATATATGAAATAATTTTAAGTACTTATTTTTTTCAACAATTATTAAAGATAAGGACAACCATTTTCATGAGCATATTTTAAACACTCTAAATGTCCATTTTTTGCAGCATAACAACATGTATTTTCATCCCAAGAACATCCATTTTCATGAGCATATTTTAAACATTCTAAATGTCCATTTTTTGCAGCATAACAACATGTATTTTCATTCCAATGACAACCATTTTCATGAGCATATTTTAAACACTCTAAATGTCCATTTTTTGCAGCATTATTACATATTTCTATATTCCATAAACCACTATTTTCATGAGCATATTTTAAACAATCTAAATGTCCATTTTCTGCAGCTACAGAACATGTATCTTTATGCAAAGAACAACCATTTTCATAAATATATTTTAAACAATCTAAATATCCATATTTTGCAGCACAATAACTAATACTATTATCCCAAGGACAACCATTTTCATAAGCATATTTTAAACATTCTAAATTTCCGCTTAATGCCGCAAAACGAGATGTATCTTTATTCCAATGACATCCATTTTCATGCGTATATTTTAAACATTCTAATTGTCCATTTGATGCAGCAATATCACATATACTATTTTTATACCAAGGACAACCATTCTCATGAAGATATTTTAAACATTCTAATTGTCCATTTGATGCTGCTGAAGAACATGCATTTTCATACCAAGGACAATCAATTTCATGAAGATATTTTAAACAATCTAAATGTCCATTTTTTGCAGCATAATCACATATACTATCTTTATACCTTGACAAAAAATTATTCTTTTCAATATTCAAAGGATAAATATTTTTATGAGCATATTTTAATAGATTTAAATATCCTTTTTTAGAGGCTTCCATGCAAATATTATTATATTGTGTATTTAATAAGATTTCAAATTCATCTAAAAAAGGTAAATCGTAAAATCTTTCTTTTAGATAAGAAAAATCAATAATATTTCGATTTAATTTAATGAAATCATATATTTCATATGGACAATTAATTATCATCCAATATCTTACCATTTCTAAATATATATATAGATCATCTATATTATTAATTTTAATTTCATTTTCAAATTTATCTTTTGGAATAGGTATAAAAATAGTTTCATCTTCGTTTTTATTATCTATTTCAAAATTTTGATATAAATAAGATTTTTTTAAATAATCTGGTATTTTTTGAAATGATATTAAAATAAAATTGGACATATTTAAAAAAATTTTTCTATATTTGATAAAAAAAAAATATAATATCATAAATAATTATAAATCATTTTTTTATTATTTATAGATTGATACATATATATCCTATATCTAGACTTAATAATCTGTATTTTTTATTATTAATTCTAAAATTCATTCATTAAATCAATTTTTTTTTAGATTTTTAACAAAATATTAATAAAGAAATGAATTATTTATTTATTTATATAATTATCTTCAATAATTTTTCCTGAATCTATAACTATTATTCTATCTATTATTTTTAATATATCACTATCATGAGTAATTAATATCAGAGTTTTGTTTACTGTTAATTTATAAATAGCATTTATAATATTTTCTTTATTATCTTTATCAATAGCAGACGTAGGTTCATCTAATATAACAATTTTATTATTTTTAAAAACAGATCTTAAAATATGAACTACTTGTCTTTGTCCTCCTGATAAATTATTACCTTCAATACCAACATTTGTATCTAATCCATCTTTTAAATTTTTAAATATATTATCAATATTAATATCTGCTAATATTTTTATAATTTGATCTCTTGATAAATTATTACCATATTGTATATTTTCTAATAATGACATATTAAATAATTTTGTATTTTGATTAACATAACTAATTTGTTCTCTTAAATTATTTAAATTATAATCATTTATATTTATTTTATCAATTAAAATTATATTATCTGGTAATTTATAGTATCCCATTATTAATTTTGTTAGTGATGATTTTCCATTACCAGATGCTCCTAATATTGCAACTCTTTCATTTGGTTTAATTGTTAAGAAAAAATTTTTAAATAAATATTCATCTTTTTTATAACCAAATGTTAAATTATTTATTATAATACTTCCATCTTTAATTTCTAATAAAGGTTTTTTAGGCTCTTTTTTCTTAATAATATTAATATTATATAATTCTTCTAAAAAACTATCTGCTGTTTTTAAAGATCCATAAGTTTGAATAAATGTAGGCATTGTAGTATTTATAGCTAAAAGACAAGGAGTATAATAAATAATTGTTATAAAAACTGCAATTAAATTAGTAAATGATATATTTTTTATTAAATATAAATATGTACCTGATACATTTAATGTTATAAAAATAATATTCATCAAAATATTTGAAATAAAACTTGATTTGAAAATACATTTTAAATTATCTTTAAATTTATTTGTATATATTTCTGTTTTTAATTCATAGTTATATATTTCTTTATTTAGATTACCAGATGAATAAATTGAATATGAATTAGATAATTTATCTTGCATATATTGATTTTGTTGTTCAAGTAACGAATGCTTTTCATTTGCAGATAAAGAACATGAATCAAAATAATAAATATTAATGTAAAAATATATAATAACTAATATTGATGATAATAAACCTAATTTCCAATTTAAATAAAAAAAATATAAATTTATTAATAATATTGCTAAAGCTCTAGGAAATATATATACAAAAAAATTTGTTAAAAATTCTTTAAAATTTTGTGGAATAGTTGATATTTTTGTAATAACTTTACCTATTTCTATATCTTTAATAGAATCTTCATATTTAAGTAATAAATGTTTAAATATATAATTTATAATATATTCATTTAATTTTGGTATAAGATAAGACTCAATATATGAAGTTAATAAATCTGATACATTAATTATAACTAAAAATATCATAATTAGAACAAAATATTTTATATAAATATCTGTTTTTGTTTTACTATTTAATATATTAAAAAAATTACTATATATCTGAGGAATAACTATTGCTTCAAAAGGAAAAGCAAAAATTGAAAATATAATATATGCGATAATAGTATATTTATAATCTTTTATAAAGGAACTAAGTATTTTTATAATAAACATTATATTATAATTATAAAATATTTAATTTATTAAAAATAATTATATTTAAAATTTAAATATTAATTATTTTTATAATGATACCTATAAAAAAATTAACACAAGATGATAAATATATTAGACCTGAAAAAACTATTACAGAATCAATTCAAACAAAAAAAGATATAGAAGAAAAATTAAATGATTTTGAGGAAATTACTGATGAAGATTTAAATTTTATAAATGTGAATACTTTATTAAGATATATTAGTTATGATAAACAAAATAAAAAAGAATTATTTAGATTTGGAGGATTATTAGTAAAAGTGAATAAGGATTATTTAATTTTAGCAGGAAAAGAAGGACTAAGATTTTCTGTACAGAGATATACTAGAAATGATAAGAATGAAATTATTCATACAACTCGTTTTTTTAAAAAAATTAAAGAGACGGAAGTTTTAAAAAATCAATTAGATGAAGTACTTGAAAAATCTGCAGATAAAATTGAGAAACAGAATGAAATTATAGAAAAACAAAAAAGAGAAATTATGGCAATGAAAAAAAAATTGAGCAAAATAACTTAATAAACATTAATTATTTCCTGTTCTTTTATATTATTATTTAATATATTATTTGCCTTTAATATATTTTCTATCTCTTTATTTATAGTTTCATATAAAATTTCATTATAAGATTCATTAAATGAATTTATTATGGTAATTAATAATTCTAGTGATTTTATATTATTCTTATCTATATTGTTTTTTTTTAATTTATTATCAATATATATTATTTTATTATCATCTTTTATTTCATTAATATTTAAATATACTATATAAGGTTTTTGTTCACCTCCTGATTGAGTACTTCCTTTACAAAAATCAGGTGTAATATTATTTTTACATTTATAATAGGATGTACTTTTTACTTGTTTATGTATTATTTCATTATTTCTTATTTTATGATTAGTACTTACTATATAATTATTTAGTATATTTGAATATGTATTTGCGTTTGTATATGTATTTGCGTTTGTATTTGCATTTGTATATGTATTTGTATTTGTATTATTAAAATTATTTTCTGAAATAATAGAGTTAGATCGTTGTTTATTATAAAATAAATATTTATTATTATATCTATTTGTTATAATATTAAATATAATATCTGATAATTTTTTCATATTTTTTTTATTTAAACTTGAATTAAAATTATAGTTCTTACTATAAGATAATATCATATCTTCCACAATATCTTTATTAAAAATTATATTAAACTTAATATCATATGAATTATTTTTATTATCTTTCCAATGCATTATTGAATTTCCTGTTCTACTAAAATGAATACTTAAATGTGCTATGTCTCTATTTTTTTTATTATATAATATTTTTTCTAGAATATTTACATAAAATCCTGAACTTGAAATTCGTAATCTACAATAGTAACATTTATTTATATTTGATATTTTACAATAAATTTTTTCTGAAATAGTTTTTAATTTATTAATAATTAATGAATTATTTATATATAGTGGATATTCATATTCTTCTTTATGTTTTTCCATATAAAGTATATATTTAAAAAAAAAATATAAAAATATGAAAAAAAATGATTAATTTATTATTCTTACTTTTATTTTTATTAAGGTTTTAATAGAGTCTTGTATTGAAAGATATATAATATATTATTAATAATTATGCCGAAGTGTATTAATGATGATAAGAAGAAATATTCTGGGAAAGAATTATCTCCTAAAGGAATTGGTTATTCAGCAGATGCTGAAACAACTGGTTTAATTATGAAAGGAAATGATGGAAATATATGGATTGTTACTGAAACAAAAAGATATAAAAGATGGAAAAAATTAATAGAATTTAATATTGATTTTGAAAATTTACCAAAATTATTATATACAGAATCTTATCTTCCAGTAACAACTGAAATTAAATATGAAGAAGAGAATGGATTAGAAGAAAAATTTGGTGGTTCTAAACCATTTTTTATTAAAGGTGAAGAATGGCCACTAGATGGTGCTGATATTCCTATGAAATTCTTTTGTCAATTTAAAGATCCAAGAGAAAATAATAACTTTTTATATAGAGTTTTTTTACCAATTGATAATGAAAATGATTTATTACTTGAAGATTATCATATAGATAAAATTGAATTAAATGAAGAAAATATTAAAAATCAGATTTTTATTGAAAAACAAAATATAGATGAATATGAAGAAAATGAAATATCAGACGAAGATAAATTTTTTAAGCCATTTATTATTAATAGTTGGTTAACAAATAAAGAATTAAAGTCTCTAAAATATATTATGAATTACTTCAATATAAGAGAAGATTCAGATGAATATTCAAATAAATATTTTAATATGTACTATGACAGTAAATTTTGTCCCAATGCATCTATAAAAATTGGTGGAACTCCAGTATTTACACAGAAATTTACAGATATTGATAAATATAATCAACTATTACAGATCACTGAATCAAAAGAATTACCATTTAGTTGGAGAGATTGTGGGATAGCTCATATATCAGACAAATTAAATTTATATTGGGATTGTTTTTAATTAAAATATACAAAAATAAAAAAAAATATACAAAAAAAATATACAGGAAGGTACGTGTAGGAAACCTAGGTTTCCTCACTATTACTCTCCTAAAATATTACCTGTACAATTTATAAATTTACTTATTCCATATAAAGTAAATATATCAAAAATTCCTACTTTTTCTTTATTCTTATTTATATTAATATCAAGTACAAAATCTAACATATTTTTAAAAATTGTGGCTTGATCGTATTTTAATATATTATCAATACTATTATTAATAAAAATTTTCTTTTCTAAATAATCCAATTTTATAAAATATTTAAATTTTTCTAAAAATGATAATTCATTCTCAAAAATAAAAGCATTTTTCTGATCAATATATAAAATATCTGTTATGTCTGATTTTTTTATAAATATTGGAATTCCAGTTGCTCCAGCTTCCATAGGTGTTTTCCCAAATGTTTCTGATTGACTTGTAAAAATAAATATTCTATTATCCAAGGTTTGATATAAATTATATATTTCATCTTGTTTTTTATTTCCATGAAAAATAATATTGGATTTAATCTTTATATATTTAATTTGTATAATACTCTTAAAATTTTCTAAATATGGTCCATCACCAATCATATTTAAATTAAAATTAATATTAATTTCATATAATTTAATTAGGCAATCTAATATTTCTTCTATATTTTTCTCTTTGGATATTCTACCACAATATATAAAATTAATCTGATTTATATTATATAAATCGTATTTTATATTTTTAAAAATATCTAAATTAACTTCATTGGCATTAAATACTCTATCTGTATAATTTAAATATTTATCTTTCATCCTCTCGCCAGTTACAATAATACCTGACATTATTTTCTTTTCTAGATAGTTTTCTAAATGTTTTAATAAATATGTAAAATTATATTTTGAATATACTTTATTACCATAAAATTCATAATCTGTATGCATAGTTGGATAAATTTTTAAATTATTATATGTTTTTTTTAAATTATTTAAAATATTATAAATCCACATAAATTCACCATTAAAAATAATTATTTCGTCTCCATTTATAATCTCCTTTTTTAATTTATTTTCATCAATGACTGGAATAATTATATCTTTATAAAAAGGAATGGTTAATCCTCTCGTTTTTATAATTTTAATATTTTTATTCATTATATGTTTCTCGCAATTATTTATTTTATAAGGAATAAATAATACAACAGAAAAATTTATAGATACAAAATCAATAAAATTAATATATTTAGTTGAAACTCCATTTATACATTCATAAATATTAGGTAATATAAAAATAATTTTAATATTATTCATATAAATTGGTATATTAAAAAAAATTTAAATATTTTTCTGAAAATAATATATTTTATTCAAAATTAAGTTCAATAAATTCATTTTTATCCAATCCTTTTTTATTTTTTATATATAAACTTAAATAAAAACTATTTTTTTTATTAAATGCATTTAAATATTTATTTTCAAATAAATTCTTTTTATAAGAATTTATTATTTTTTCTGTTATTAATAATAATTCAAAATTATTTTCAATATTTATGTCAATTGTATTTATTTTATTTGATTTAATATTTATTTTTTTACTATCATTATTAAAAGTTCTATAAATATATATTTTATTTTTTATTAAATTTAAATTAATAGAACCAAAAGAATTATTTAAAATATCTAAAGATAATAATTTATCTGAAAAAATAATAAAAAGATCTATATCATTATTATTCAATAATTTATATTTAAAATTTATTGGTATAGAAATAGTATTTATTTCGTTTAAATCTATTAATAATTTTTTTGATAATAATATATCAAATTTATTTACGTTATTTATTTTTAAAACTCCTTTATCAATTATATACGGTTTACTTTCATTATCATAATTATAAGTTATATTCCATGCAGTTTCTGATAACCATTCTGGTTTGAATGATACGGATTGACAATAATAATTTTCACATACAAAATTATTACCCATATTTTAAAGATATATTATATTTATTTAATAATTATCGCATTGACATAAGTTTAATAAGTGTTTGCAACAACTGTATTAATATATTGTTGAATTAGTCTAGTTGGTATTTTTACTTTAGATATAGTTTGATAAGGTAAATTTCCATATAAAACTTTTTTGGTTACTATGTAATATAATCCTTTATAATTAAATATATATACGTATCTGGATGTTTCACCTCTTGGAATTGTAAACGATAAACATTTATTTGTCATATATTAATAATAATATTTTAATTTATTTTAAAATAAAATATTGACTATAATTATATTAATGAAATTAATAGAATATATTTCAGAAAAATTATTTAATTTATATTATTTTAAATCTTTAATGGATAATAATAATATAATTTATTTTTTGATAATATTATATTTATTAAATCCAAAAAAAATAATTAAAAAATCAAAAAAACTAATTAATAAACTAATGTTTAGTTCTTCTAAAAATAATAATGAAGTTAATGATGAATATAATGATAATAAAGATAGTAATGATAATAATGATAATAAAGATACTAATCTTCCAATTGAAATAAAAAAAAATAATGATGATAATCATATAACTGAAATTAAAGTCAATGATTTTGTGAAATTAAATAAATCAACAGAAACAAATAACTTACCTTTCAAAAAAAATATTAAAAATAGTATTAAAAAAAATTCAATAGAACCATATAAATGCGATAAAGAAAATATTAATTTAAAATATAATAATAAACCAAATAGTCATGATTTTAAAATAAGTATTAGTAATAGTATATGTTCAACTCCTATATTTACTCTAAGAACTTATAATAATTTAAATTTTTATTACAATTTTTTAATACATAATTTTGATACTCAAAAAATTTATAATTTAAATATGTGTAAAGATATTCATAAATGGATGACAACATCATATTTATCAAATGAAGATTTATTAGATGAATTCGTTCCAATTTATTTTATTTATAAAAATAAAGATAAAAATAGTACTCAAAATGAAGATGTGACTGTATTTGAATATTTAAAATTTTTTGTACATACTAATGAAAATTCTGTCAAAACTGGTTTTATACAAAAGGGTAATGATTACTTAGCTATAAAAGAATATATTGATAAATTAATAGAAGATAATTATATAAAAGATTTATTGAATGGTGAACAATATATTAATTATAATTTATCATGCAATGACGGAACTATTACTTTCCTTGATAAATTTTTGTCATTGGTATTAATACCAGAAGATCAAATTGGTAATGAATTAACGTTTGACATTAGTAATTATTATGAAAATAAGAGTACATATGAATATTATATGAAAACAATGAATTCTGATATAAGTATGTTTAACACAAGTCTATAAGAGTGAGGAGTGAGGAAACCTTGGTTTCCTACACGTACCTTCCTTGTAAACTAGATTTTGGTTGACTATTTTTTATAAGGTGAGTATATATACTAAAATTATTTAAATCATAATTTTAATATATATAATATGAATAAAATTATTATTAAAAAAAAATTTTTATATAAAAGAATATATTTTTTTAAAAATATATTAAAAAGAATAATAATATATGATATAAAAATAATTAAGATTAATAAAAATATTAATAAAATTTTAAAAAAAAAAATTATATTTTCAAATGAAGATTTGAATGAAGTTTCAAATAAAGATTTGAATGAAGTCTCAAATAAATATGATGATAATAAGAGTTTAGAAGTTTCTTATATAATTAATAAAATTAAATTTTGTGTTTTTGCAGGAAGAGAAAAGAATATAAAAGTTTTGCATTTTTATGTAAAATTACTATTAAATAATAATATTATTGATGAATACCATATATTTGATTTTACAAGAAATAAGGAAGATCATTTTTTTATTAAAGAAGAATATAATAGACTAAATAATATTTATTCTAATAGAATATTTTTACATAATAATGACAATAAAAACTCTTATAAAATAGGTAAAAATGATTGGAGTCCTTTTTATAAAACAATATCAGAAATATCATCTGATAATGATGTAATTATTAAATGTGACGATGATATATTATTTATTGATATATTTTCATTAAAAAATGCAATTAAAGATAGAATAAAAGATAAATATTCATTTTTGATACATTCAAATTGTATAAATAATGGTGTTTGTGCTTATTATCAACGTCATTTATTTAATAAATTAAAAGAGAAACTTAACAAATACCCAACAGGTGGTATATTAGGAATATTATTTGAAAAACCTGAAATAGCTTACGCTATACATAATCAATTTTGCAATGATATATTAATTGATATTAATAATATAAATAGTTATATTATAGATGATATATATATTAATACTAGAATATCTATTAATTTTATATTAATTAATGGATCAGATTGTAAATATTTAAAAGATATTACAGTTGACGATGAATATGAAATTAGTAGTTATATTCCAGAAAAATTATTAAGACCTAATAAAATTAAAGGAGATTTAATAACAGCTCATTTAAGTTATGTTTTTCAAGAAAAAATAATGTTATATCATGATAATATTTTAAATAATTATATAAGAATAAAAGAAAAATATATATTTGATAATGAATTAATAAAAAAGTATAATAATAATAAATTATCTATTTTGACAAGTATTCATAATAATAACATTTTTAAAATTAAAAATTGGTTTAATGAGAAACATTATTATATAAAAAATATTGAAACCAATAAATATTTATCCATTTTGTATGAAAATGATGAAATAAAATTATCAGATATTAATAAAACTATTTTTGAAATAAATAATTTGAGTAATAATATAATTGAAATAAAATTAGGTATATATTATTTAACTAGATATAATATCATTGGTCATTTTAGAAATGAAAACATCTTATTAAAATATTTAAAAGATGAAACTGAAAAATATATTATAAAAGAAAATATAGATAATGATACTTTTTATTTAAAATTTAAAAAATATAATTATTATATATCATTAAATAATGAATGTAATATTGATTTAACAAATAATCCAAAAAATAAATGGATTTTTGAAAAAATAAATATAAAAGATGAATATATTGAATTTAGTAGATTTGAAAAAAATAATAAATTCTATTATAAAAATATTAAAAATAATGAGTTATATACTAATTATTATTTAGGATGGAGCATAGATAATTTATTATCTTAATAAAAATCATTTTTAGTTAAATTTATTATTCCATTTTCTTTTACAAAAATAGTATGTTCAAATTGAGATATTATTGAATTATCAATATCATATAATGGTGGATAGCTATTTATTACTTTTTTTTTTTCTAATTTTTGTAATAATATATCATGATTTAAATTTGAGTTTAATTCATATAACCATCTTTGGCAAAAAGGTAATGTATAATAATTAGAATTAATTAAATTAAAAAGAGTTTTTTCATCTTCTTCTAAATTACTTATTATTTTTGGTTTAATATCGTTCATCATAAAGTGACTATTAAGCGGTTTTGTAAAAGAAACTCCTTTTCCAGTGGTAATAAATGGTTCTATTGCATAGAATTCAAATTCTTTCATTCTAACCGGATAATTTATGGCTATATTAGGTACAGCTTTTCCTGCATGAATTTTATAATTAGCTATCATATGTCCTGTTAAATCACTCATTATTTTCAATTCATATATTTTATTATCTATCTCAATCTCTTTGGATTTAATATATTCTTCAATATCTCTTCCAATATCACCTAATACAACATCTGGTCCACATAAAGAAACTCCATAATTAGTAATTTTTTTAGATATATTTATAAATTCATCATATTTGGGATTAAAATGTAATGTAAATGCGGAGTCTATTATTGTCCCATTAAAATGAACTCCATAATCAATTTTAATGATATCATCTTCTTTTAAAATTATATCATTTTCTCTAAAATTAGGCGTATAATGTGCTGCACAATTATTTACAGAAACTCCTATTGGAAAACCAATGCCTCTATCGATAGGTTCATTATTATCGTATTTAGTTAATTCTTTTATTTTATTTTCTGTTAATATAGCAATTTCTTTTAATGAAATATTGGGTTTTATAATTGATCTAATATATGTACCTGTTTCTTTATGAATATTTGCTCCTTTAATAGCATTTATTAATTCTGATTTTTTCATTATAAGTATATTAAATGCAAATTTATTTATATATACTTATAAATAATATATACTTAAAATAATATTTATGTTAAAATATATAAAAAATGAGTAATCAAAATATAAGTGAAAATAATAAAGTTTGTAAATTTTTTAAGAGTGAAAATGGTTGTCGTCATGGCGATAAATGTAGATTTAGTCATGATATTAATAATAAAAAAAGTTCATTTAGCAGGCGTCCTAAAAATACAGAGAGCTTCGTTCCTAGTTTTAAATCTGCTGATATGAATGTATATGTTGGTATTCCAAGTAATAAAAAATATGATGTAAATGATGTAATCATTATACCTAATTTTCTAAATGAAAAGATTGAAAAAGAAATTTATAATAAATTATTAAATGAGATTAATGAATCAGGTATTGATAAAAATAAATTATGGAAATTATGGCATGGTGATACACATTTAATCGCAGATGATCATCTAAATTGGAAAGAAAAAGTACCAACTTTTCAATATATATTAGATCAAATTACAACTCAATTTAATATTATTATTAGAAGTAGTAGATTTAATCTATATAAAGATTCAAGTGATTGGAAACCATTCCATCATGATGCTGCTGCTATTAAAGAACATATTGCTGAAATACAAAATTTTACAGTAGGTATTTCATTAGGAGCTACGAGAGATATTGCTTTTGAACATTCTAAAACTAAGAGCACTGTTTCTTTTAAATTACCTAATTGTACTGCATATGCTTTTTCAAAAAATGTGAATATAAACTGGAAACATGGAATTCCTAAAATTCATCCTGATAAAGCATTTGAAGAGGGAAGAATTTCAATAATTGCGTGGGCTCAGTGTAATGAAATTTAGGTTTTTTATGCATATTTTTTGTAAACTGAATTTTTGATTTATATTTATATATACTTAAAGAAATAAGTATATATATATATACTTATAATTAAATGTTTATTTACGTGATTTTATCCTTAATAAATATTTTTTGAATATAGCTATATGTGGTAATAATATATAGTTATTTTTATAATAATTAAAAAATTTAATTATTATAATTTTAAAAAAAAAATTGAATTATTTTAATTTAAAGAAATAGATATATTAATAAATGTATATAAAAATAATTTTAACTAATTTTATTTTTATTTTTATGTATTAACGTGAAAAAATGAGTGTTACTAGTGATCTTATTGTTGAAGCTGATTGGAAAGATGTTAATGTATCAAAAAAAAAGCATAATCCTAAAGTATTTACTGAAGAAATTTATATTTTATCAGAACTACTTTGTAAAAATATTGAAAATGGTAAAGATAGTGCATGTATTAGATGTATTAATAGATCTTGTAAAAATACAAAACCGCATGGTGAAGCTTTTCCTGATAAAATATCCCATTTTGTCCAAAATCCATTACATATTAATGGATTAAATCAATATGTACAAAATGCAAATTTAGATTTTAATGGAAAACAACCATTTTATACCATATGCAATTACCTTATGGGTAAATGTAAAAATTGTGAAGAGGGCAGAATTAAGTATATTGATTTTGGAGACTATAAACTTGCTGTTTGCTATCCTTCCTTGGATAGAGATAATATTAAAATTACCGTAGGTATGCATATTGATATTAAATTAATATTAAAAGGTAAAAAATATGAAGTTTCTGCTTTGCCTTTTGAGGTTATTATTAATAAAAAAGAATTATATCTAAATGAAGATATGGTTTCAATTAAAGAAGAGTGGCCTTCATTAGATGTTGACCATAAAAGAAAAAGAATTTCATCTCCTGTTTTAAATTTTTCACATATTAAAGATTCATTTAAGAATGATGATCATTTCTTTCCTATTCAAGAAAATTTAGAAAAAGATAATAATAAATTTAATTCAAATCCAAATAATAAATATATTGATGATATAATCAGAGAATATAGAAATAGAGAATATGATATATTAGATGAATTAGATTATGTTAAAAAAGATTTTCATGATTTATTGTATGATTATCATGATCTTAAAGAACAAAATAAAAGTATTCTATTTGAAAATTATGAATTAAAAAATAAAATTGATGAGCTTACTCGATCAATTAATAATAATTTATATCAGAATAATAATGATGATATATATAATGAAATCATTGATAATATGAATAATATAAATACAAGAGTTACAAATCAATTCTTAAAATCAGAATATAATAATATATTTTGAATATATATATATAAATAAATATTTTTAAATTTTATAAATTTTAATTTTTTAAATTTTAAATTAATAAATTATAATTAATCATTCAAAATATATTAATTATTAATTATTAATATATTTTGAATGAATGTTTTTATAATTTTATATATCTTAATTACTTTATTTTCTAATTACTTTATTTCATAAAAAATTATTTTTTATTAGGATAATTACAAAGAAGCTTTAACTAAATCATGATGAAGTTTTAAAACTCTAGTAAACTTCATATTTATAGTACTTGGTCCAATAGAATATTTTAAATCTTTATCACAAATTTTATTAATTTCAGATTCGAATAATTTAACTTCGGAATCAGTTAATTTTAATAATAGATATCGAATATTCCTATCTACTGTTATACAGATCTGATTTTCTATATCAGAAAAAATTGAATCTTTATGTTGAGATGTAACAAATTCTGTAACAAGCTTTACTAAAACATTAATTTTTTCAGTAGATATTTTAAGATCTTCTTTTTTAATAGATTTTTTAGGATTTTTTATTTGAGTAAATTTTTTAGGATTTTCTTTTTGAGAGACATTTTTTGAAGCTACTTTAGAATAAGGTTCAGGAACAGTAACAACAGTTTTATCACTTGATTCAATTGAGGTTCCTGAAATAGAATTGTTATATAAATGATCATCAGTAGATTGTTCATCAATCGATTTATCATCATTAAAATTTTCTTCAGTAGATTGAATAATAGTAAACTTGTTATACGAAGGTGTAAAAAGTTGATTATTAATCAATTGTTTATTCAAATTTGAATCACCAAATTTATGAGTTTTATTTAAAATTTTATCATGTATACAAAAAAATCCTTCTATATCTATTCTAACTGTATATTTATTATCTTTATCATCCATTCCATCAATATTAATCACATAAAAATATGATATATATTTAGTAATAGGATCACATTTTGTTGTTAGAATTATAGTAACTTTAGTATCATTAATATAAAATACAGCTACTTCTTGATCCACAGTTGTAATAACAGATTTAGTCGACATGTTTTAGGGAAAGATTTCAGTAATTTAGAAACTTTTATAGTAATTAATATTATAATAAATAAATATTCTCAATAAAAAATCCATCAATTTTTTTTAAGTATTATTAATTCTCACTTCTTCTATTATATTTTTAAATATATCTCTCTTATATTTATCATTTATTAATTTACATATAAAAGTTTGATTTTTAATAAAGTCCTCATATGATATATCATATAATTCCATATCATTAAATTTAATAAATAAATTTTGAATATTCTGAAAAATAACATTTATACAATGATGTCCAAATGAATCATTATTCCATTGTTTATTATCATAATAGCTAAATTTTCTCTTACCAATAATACGAATTGGATATGCATAAGTTTCATTTGTTTTTGTTTTGTAATATAATTTAAATATATACATAATGGATCTATAATCTCTATATTCAATAGCTTTAAAAACATCAGATTGATCTATATTTAAGTCTTCTTGTTTTAATTCAACTAAATTTTCATCTATTATTTGATTTGTAATATTCTTATTATTAATCATATCTATTTTTTTTTCTATTTTTGTTACTCTATTTTCAAGACTATCTAATTTGTTAATAATTTTAGATGAAATATTATTTATTTCATCTAAAATTTCTTTCATGTTAAAATTATCACTCATTACTGATATATTATTGATATAATATTTATTAGTATATATATAATTATCTTACTAAATATTTATCATTTTTTTTTGGGTTAAAAATTAAAAATAATATTTATATTTCTAGTTCCATCTTCATTAGGCATTAATGAAACAACTCCAGTTTTTCCAAAATAATTACCAGTAGTAGAAACTATATTTGATGCTGCTAATACTCCAATTGGATAATAATAACTTGGTACATCATTTATAAAAGAGTATTGCCATGATATTGTTCCTTGATTTTCTATGTAGTAGGTAGAATTTATTCTAATTATATATTTATTTTCATCAACCTGTTGAACATAATCATCACTAACTTTATATCCAATTTTTACTCCAAAATTATCGTAAATATAAGCTGATATAAAAGCATGACTGATATAACTACCTGGTTTTGAATCAAGGATTATTTCTTCGGATTTAAAATTTGGATCATTCTTATTGAAGTAAAATGATAAATATGCGGACATATATATATATTTAGATTATTTTTGAAATTAATATTTTTAAAAAATTAATATTTTTAAAAAATTAATTTTTTTTAAAATTAATTATAAATAAAATCTATAGATCTTGATAAATCTGAATAAATACATGCAAAAAAACATGGTTTATAATAATTTCTATTTTCAAAATTTCTATCAGATTTATTTGGATTTTTTATTTTTTTTTTACTTGCATCTATATCAACTACATTAGTAGAACCAGGTTTATGAGACCAATATCCAGATTTATCTTGTCTCCACCAATGATAGTCATAAGGTGGATCTAATGCTAGAAAAACCTTATAAAATCCGGGTAAACAGGCATTGTCAAATTTTTCTAAATAACTAGCAGGTGAATCTTTTTTTAATCTTTCTCTAAAATATTTGCAATAAAAATCATTATCATTAATATCATTATATCCAGATGCATATCCAGGTTGTGCTTTTGATTTTAATCCGGGTACAACTTTTCCAAATGCATAACTATAACAATTATGTGTATCTTTTATTTTTAATTTTTTATTCCAATTATCAGGATCATATTCAAATTCTGATCCAGATAAAGGTGAAAATTCTAATATTGATTCAAATAATTTATTAGAATTTAATAATTCTTCGTTTTTTTTAATCTTTTTAATTTTTAGTATATAAGGTTTATTTGATTTTCTATTAATCATTATATATCTTATAAGGAAATTATAAATAATTTATATTAAAATAATTAATTAATTAATTATTTTTTATTTTTTATTAAGATTTTTATTAATATTTTTAAAACTAGGATTAGTATTATCAATATGATGAAGGATTACAATAGTCCATTTTTCATTATTTAAACTTTGACCAACACTAATTTTTAATTTTTCTTTTTCAAGTTGATCATTAATAGATGTAATAAATCTTGGTTTCTTAATATTTTCAACCCAAAAATTATTATTATTTTCATATTCTAATTTTAATTGGTTTTTAATATCTTCCATACCAGTTAAACAATATATATTATTATATTTATATTTATTTAAATAATATTTATATTTTTCTAAATTATCGTTAATATGATTAATAAAAATTTTACATAAATTATCAATATGAATATTATTTTTATTTAATAATAAATCATTTTGTTTAAAGTTAGTTGTATCTTCTTCTACTTTTGTTTTAGGAAGATTATTTTTAACAACTTTAGAATAAGTATCAATTGTTTTAGCAACAGATTCTGCATCTGTTTTAGAAAATGATTCAATAGATGTTTCTGCAATAGATACAGAAGAAGTATCTACTGTATATTTCATATTTAATAAATCATCTTGATTACGAAAAGAATCTATAGTTAAATCATCATTAGATGAATCACATGCTTCAATACGTTTACCAGATTTTTTATCTTTCAAATAATATAATCCTTTTAAATTTTTTCCAATAGAATATTTATCTTCATTGGTAATATCAATATCATTTAAATAAATCTCATAATGAAACATAGTAGTTCCGTTAGTAGGATTAAATATCATTTTTTCACTTAAAGTAATTTTATCCTTATTTTCATTAGTAAAAAATTCAGCAACATCACGAGGGATAAATTCAATTTGATTAGTTGACATGTTTGTCAGTAAAGATTTCAGGAACTTAGAAACTTTTAAAGTATTTAATAATAATGTGAAATAATTCATTATAAAAAAAAAATCATTTTTTTTTATCATTTATTTTAGTAAAATATCCTGTTGATTTTATATTAAATTATTATAATATAAAAATTTATATATATATATATTATAAATATATTACAAATAATTTATAAATAATTTTATTTATAAAATATATAATACAATATTATAATGAATAAAAATAAAAATAAAAAATCAAATAAACCTTATGTATTAAAGATAAAAAAATTCAAAAAAAATGAAGAATTATTAAATTCTAATAAATTATTAGAATCAATATTAGAATTTTCACCTTTATCTGGTTCAGAATTTGAATATGACCCAGATAAGTGGAATAATGATTATAATATTAAAAATACACATAATTGTTATACATATGCATTAGGAAAAGTTGTACTTGGATTAGAGTCTAAAGCACAACCAGGATATGCATCAGGTTTTGATCATATAGATGATTCAGAATATGATTGCAAATATTTTAGAGAAAGATTAAAAAAAGATTCTCCAGCAAGTTATTTAGAAAAATTTGATAATGCATGTCTACCGGGATTTTATAAAATTTTCTTAGCATTAGATCCAACGAATGATTATCATTGGTGGAGACAAGATAAATCTGGATATTGGTCTCATAAACCTGGCTCAACTGAAGTTGTAAATTTAGATTCAAGTGGTAATAAAATAAAGAATCCAGTAAAGGCTAATAGAAAATATGATACTTTAAATTATTATAAACCATGTTTTTTTGCATGTATATATTCAGATTTAGCTAGATCAATTGATTCAATATATATTTAGTTTACTTATATCCATTAATTAATATTCTTTTAATATTTTTATCAATCTCTAGTTTTCTCAAATCAGATGCTATATCAAATTTATTTTGTAATTTCTTTTTTTCATTTTGTAATATTTTTATTTCTCTTTGATTATTTGTTAATAAACTAATGTTAATTTCTTCTTCTTTATTAGATTCTTTTTTAATATTAGAATTTTGCTTGTTTTTATTTTTATTTTTATTTTCACTCTCATTATTTATTACTTCTAAATTAAATATATCAATTACAGTATCATTATATTCTTGGTAAACATCTTTTTTAATACTATATAAGAAAAATAATAATAAAATTAATTTTTTTTTTAATTTTTTCAAATAATCATTAATTTTAGTTTTATTATTTATATCTTTTAACATATGTAATGATTCATAGATATCAAATTTAAATTTATTTCCTGAAATATCAGCTTTAATAGTGTTATCCATATGAAATTCTTTATTTGCTATTGTTATTGCTGTCGGAGGAAATGTTTTATTTAAGCTAGGAAGTAATTTATCAACTGATATTGAAGAAGTACTATTAAAAGGATTTTTAAAAGACGAATTAAAAGTAAAAGTAGGTGAACTACCATAAAAATAATCTCTCATATTATTATTAAAATCAGGATTTATATATATATCATACAATTTTTTATTTACATGGGGTTGACTACTTATTATAGCATCGATATTTTTAAATAAATTATTATATTTATTTTTATAATTAATTATATTTACAGTTTTATTTGGTTTTGGCTTTTCTTTACCTGTATTTTTTTTATCAGTCCCTCCAGTCTGTTTCTTTTTTTTTTTCTCTGCTTCTTTTTTTTTATTTTCCATTTTTTTATCTTGAGTTAAAATATCGTTTATTAATTTATCAAATTCATTTTGATTAAATAAATTACTATATTGAGAATTTTTGTCAAAAATATTTCCAATTAAAAATAATAATATAAACCAATATTTAAAATTAGAACAAATAGAATCAAATGTTAATATACTATTAGATCTATAATCATAATAACAATTTATATTATCATAAAATGTATAGGATAAATTATTTATATTAGAACCAAGTGTATTATCTAATTCTACTAAATTAAATAAAAATCTTGTTAAAAATTCACTTAAAACTAACTTATCTTCTTCACTATTATTAATAACTAAAACTTTTTTATTTTCAAAATTAAAATTTTTACTATTTTGATTAACAGTAAAATAATTATTTATATATTCATTTATATATATATTTTTTAGTTTTAATAAATTTTCATCGCACTCTTTTATTTTAAGTTTTGCAATACTTTGTTGTTTTAGTAAATTTTTTTTAAATTCATCTAATAAATCTGGATTATTATTAGAAATTTTATCATATATTTCTTCTAAATTATTTTCTATAATAGATTTACTATTATCAATTATTTCATCTATCTGATATGTTATAGTATTTCTATCAATTTTTATTAAATCATGAAATAAAAAATAATAAAAAGAATTTTTAGCTTTTATATCACTATTAAATATTGGTATAGATTTTTTAAATTGATCAATTGCCTCTAATTTTAATTTTTTTATATAATTATCTGACATATAATTATATATAATATTATTAAATTAAATTATTTAGTTAAAAAATCATCAATTATATTTTCATATTTTGTTTTTATTTTATTATAATTAGTTAGTATTATATATTTTAATTTAGTATCTACTATATCTTTATCAGATATGACATATATTGAATTTGCTATTGTAAAAAATGTATTAAAATATAAATAATATAATTCTTTTTTATTTAATAAATCTTGTATATTAGATTTTTTACTAATATTTATTTTATATTTAATTTGTGAATATTTTATAAAATATTTTGATGATTTATCAATATTTTCTTCATATTTATGGAGTAATAATCTTTCAAGAATAACTTTATCATTTAAACTTAAATTTTTATTACTCATTAAATTTCTCATATTTAAATCTATAATAAAATTAATTAATTCAAATGGTATTGATTTATTTATATTGAAACTATAAATTATTTTATCAATACAAAATAAATTAAATTTATTACTATTATTTAATTTAGTATAATATTCTTTTAAAAATTTTATAGAATAATTTTGTATTCTTGAATTAAATGCTAATCCACCAAATTCTAAATTTATATTATTATTATATATATCTTTTTTATTTTTAATTGTACAAATAAAATTTAAAATTTCTTCATATGATATTTTTCCATTATAATCAGTATATGTAACAATTTTTTTATTAATTCTTCTATTTTTTACATCAATCCAAAAAGGATAATTATCTATTATTTTTTCACTCATAAATTCAGATTCAGGAATATAATGATTATTAGTATTTAATTTCATTCCATAGCTGTTTTCTGTATAATTATTTGGAAGAAATAATTCATAAAAATTATTTAATAATATTAATTTAAATCTTACTAAAGATTCTTTTAATAATGTAGTATATTGAAAAGCATCTTTTATATTTAAAATTTTAAATCTTTTATCTTTTGACATTAGTAACTGTTGTAATATAATATCTATTTTATTAATATAACTGTATAATATTTCATAAAGAACATTAATAATATAATATAAATAACATGCTAATACATTTTTATAATTTTTTTTTTCTAAATTATTTATATCAGAATGTATTTCATCTATTACATTATATATTAAATTATTATTATTTAAATATAAATTATTAAAATCTTTAATTCTTGTAGATGAAGTTTTATTAAATTCTTTTACCTCTTTAGTTATTACATTAAACTCGTAAGGAATAATAAATTCTGGTTTTATTTTATCATTTTTTCTATCATTTTTATCATTATTATAATAAATATCATATAAATCAATATCTATTTTATTTATCAAATTAGATATTATATTTTTAATTTTATTATTATAGTTAATATTATTTATATTATTTAATAATGTATTTTTAGAAATATTTAGTAAAATATCTGTTAATGTATCTCCAATATTTAAAGATAAAAGTGGTATACTTTTTTTTAGTGCTAAACCATCTATCGTTGTATTATTTATTATTTTATCAAAAAAATCTATATAATATGTTGTTTTAATAAATCTAGTATATCTTGGATTTGATTTAATTAATGAATATTTTTTTTGAATAACACCTATTGATGGTAATGATATATTAATTATATCTCCATATTGTAATATATCTAAAGATATTTTTACTAATTCTTCTTCGTTATCATCATTAAAATTATAATTCAGAATTAAATTATTAATAACACTATCTATTAAAAAATCTTTTTCTGTACATTTTGAATTAATTGGATTATAATAAAATAAATTATCTTTATAATAATTATATTTATTGTTATTTTTTATATTTTTCGTTATATCAATAAAATTATCTATAAATTTTATATTAGAAGATATTATATCTTTATAATAAATAAAAATTAAAAAAAAATTTATTATATCATAATTATTTATTAAAATATCTTCATAAATATCATCTGAAATAATTTGTAATAAACCAAAATTATTTGAATTTGCTTTATCATTTGCTTTAAAATTATTATCAATTTCTAATTTAAAATCATCTAATATAGATTTATTAGAATATCTTGCTATTGTAGAAAAAATATCTTTCATATTAAGTAATTTTTTATAGGAAATATTTTCTATTGTTTGAAATAAATTATATGGATAGCTCATATCTTTATTAATAAGTAATATTTTTTTTATACAAAATTTAAGTTTATAAAAAAATTAAGTAAGAATAATCATCTATCCTATTTTTAAGTTACTATTTGGAAATTTGAAACATCCATACCAGCCATATAATTATTTAAACTTATTCCGTCTAATCCTGTATGAGGTAAGGAAGGATACAAGGTACTTGGTAATTCATTTGATAAATTTTCATTTGTTATTGATGTAATAATAACATATATTATCATAAATAATAGTATAAAGCTTAAAATAATTGAAATTGTTCCAAATCTTGAAAAATTAAAACTTGTTGATAAACCTATTATTAAAAATGTAATAATTAAACATATTAATATTTTCCATACATAATTAAAATTATGTCCTCGTTTAAAACTAATATCTAAATTAAAATTTTCTCTCATTTATTATATATTTATATTATATAATTTTTTTTAATTAAAATCTTTTATAAATGATAATAGATTAAAAATAAAATCTGAATCTATATTTATATTTGAATGAGATCCTATACATATATATAATTGATCAGAATAGTTATTTAAATTATTAGCATGACTGATATCAATTAATTCGTCATCATTACTATGTATAATTAAAGTTCTCATTTTTTTATTAAATTTATTTAATTTATATCTTATTTTTAGATTTTCTATAGTTTCAAAACCTATATTATTCATAGTAAATATATTTATCTTTATAATATTTTTAATAATTTCTTTAATATCAGTAAATGTAGATTGTAATATTAGATATTTTATATTATAATTATTTGCTAAAGAAGATGCAATAGATCCTCCTATTGACTCTCCATAAAAAATTATATTATTACTAATAAATTTTTGATCATTTATTAAATATTTATAAAATAATTCACTACATTTAATACATTTATTTTCATTAGGTATGCCTTCACTTAGTCCAAAACCTGGATAATCAAAAAAAAGTAAGGCAAATCCTAATTCATATAATTTTTCAATATAACCTAGTCTAAAAGATATATTTCCTGCATTACCATGAAAAAATAGAATGCATTTATCTGTTGTTATACTTGTTTTATAATTACCTTTTATAAACCATCCGTGATATTTTTCATTATTATTATCATTTATAACAAGAATATCTTCATAATTAATACCTATTGTAGAGGGTGTTTTTTTAATTTCCTTATTTGGAAAGAATAAAAATTGTTCTAAAAAATCTTTAATCATTAATAATAGGTATATATTTTTTATATTTTATTTTACGAAATATATAAAAAAACGGATGGATAAATTATTATGATTATATTTATTTATAAAAAAGTTTAACTGTTTAGATCTATTATGGAATTTCCTGATGTACCTACTCATGACATTATTAAATTTCATGATGTACCTTCTCATAAAATCATAACGAAAAAAGAAAAAGAAGAAATAATAAAATATATTTCTAATAGTATTAATAAAACAGAAATGTTTGTTACAACTAAGAATGAAGTTTGTCGCGAACATGTATATTCTGAAATAAATAGAATAATTCTAATTCTTGAAGGATTAAGAAATTTTAATGAAGCAAAAAAATTAAGAGAAATGCAAAAATTATTTACTCAATTATCATTAAATAATCAAATTTATAACGAATTAATTACACTATCTTTTAATTTTTTCCATACATATATTGATCTTGGGTTTTTTTCATAAAAATATATAATTCCTTTATATTCCATTATATTACTTAATGTAAACATTTTTTTCATAACGAAGTCAGAACCACCCATATACAATATCATATGTCCATCTTTTTTTAAATGATTATAAGCTTTAATTAAACTTTTAACAAAGAAATTATCACACCACTCCTTTTCATTTTTAAACTTAGTTATTGAATTTTCATTATAATTAGAATATTTTTCAAGAGTAAAAAAGGGAGGTGATGTAAATACTACGTCAAAATTGTTATGTTCTATAGGAGCTTCTAAAAAACCATTTGGATATATAATAAAATTTTTCTTTTTAGATGGTGTTATAAAAGTATTAATAATAGATTGATAACAAGGATGTAATTCTAAATTTGGATCACATGATACATATAATTTTACTTTATGAAAAATTGCGGATAGTAATCTATCTCCCCAACCAGCTGATATATCTAACCATGTTTTTACCTTAAAAAAATTTAATATTGTTAATGCTACCGTTATTCTAAAATTATTACAACCTTTTATATTATGATAAAAAATTGTTTCTCTCAAATGATATATATTATTTTTACCATATTTTTTTAAGGAATTATTTATAATTTTTTCTTTATTTTTTTCCCAGTAATCAAATAAAGAGATATTATTTCCAAATCTACATTTTATTCTTACTTTTTCTGAAAAATAATCTGTTAAATTATTAATAATATATGTGTTTAAATAATTTTCTTTAATTATAAAGTATTCTTTACCATACTTAGTTAATTGATATTTTTTTAAATTATCAGGTATATTATGATATATTACAGGAGTATAATTTTCAATTAATTTTTTAATATCTTTTTTATCTAATTTATAATAATTTTTATAAAAAGGATATTCCATTATAGTTAAAATATATATTTTTTTATATAATAATTATATAATATTATGTCAGAATTAATAACAAATTTATTAAAAAATTTAGGATGCTCTCATTGTCAAGAATTTGAATTTCAAGATAGTAATAAAAATAATTTAAAGGATTGGAAATTATATTTAAAAGAGTATGAGATGTATTCGGCAATGATATTACATAATAGTAAATTAAAAAAAGATATTTCTTATATAATAAATAAGAATGAAAATATTATTTTATTAAATAAAGAAAATAATGAAGTTTTTTTAAAACTAGAATACATTTTATCAGATGATAATAATAACTCAATTTTAGTTCCAACAGATGAATTTATAGATATATATGAGAAGATTGAACAATTAGAAAAAGATTTTGATAAAGATATCAATGCATATTATATAGGAACTTATAATATTAAAAAATGCTAAAAGATATTTAAAAATTTTATTTTATAAGATAATTTTACAATTATTTAATGCGTAAATTTTTAATATTTTCTTTAACTTCATTATTATTTTCTGTAATTGCATTTCTTGGTTTCATATCTTCTTCATTATTTTTTGAGTGTCGGAGAACATATTTAATATTTTCTTTAATTTCATTATTATTTTCTGTAATTTTATTTCTTATTTTCATATTTTCTTCATTATTTTCTTCATTATTTTCTGTATTTGCATTTTCTATATTTACATTTCTTAAATTCGTATATTGTAATTTATTAAGTTTATTAGTACATAAATCACTAGAATAAATCCTAGAAAATCTTTCACAAGGTTTTATAAAATATTTTTTAATAACTTCTTTAGAAGGTTTATTTATTCCATTAAAAATTTCACTTTTATTAAAAGTAATTTTTTTTTCAGTTGTTATACTTGTTGACTTAAAATAATTATTATGAATAATTTTATTATCCATATTTTTGTGTATTATTTTATCATCATTCATAATAAATTTAACTATTTTATTTTTATTAATTATAATTAATTCATTTTTTCGTTCAAAATATGAATTAATTTCTGTTAAATTTTTTTTTAAATCTTTATTAGAATAATTAAATTTAGACATTTTTATTAAATATTATTATTTTCACAAAAATGTTTAAAATTTCACAAAAATGTCTAAAATATTTATAATAAATTTATTTATTATAAATATGACATATAATTTGGATATTATAAATTTATTTATAAATCAATATT
>Ga0214919_10001471_pt1 | contig 38556 bp, 38 predicted proteins | sample LL1503_MetaG_FD_177994 | JGI IMG/M metagenome (GOLD analysis project Ga0214919, IMG submission 177994) | Freshwater microbial communities from Lake Lanier, Atlanta, Georgia, United States - LL-1503 | ecosystem: Environmental > Aquatic > Freshwater > Lake | place: USA: Georgia | collected...
TTCGGATTATCGGGAACAGGAAAGACAACCTTGTCAACAGATCCAAAACGTGAGTTAATAGGAGATGATGAGCACGGATGGGATGATGAAGGGATTTTTAACTTTGAAGGGGGATGTTATGCTAAGACAATTGATTTAAGCAAAGAAAACGAACCCGATATTTTTGCTGCCATAAAACGCAATGCGTTGTTAGAAAATGTAACCGTGAATGCTTCTGGAACCATCGATTTTAAAGATGGTTCAGTTACTCAAAACACCAGAGTTTCTTATCCAATATATCATATTCATAATATAGTTAAGCCAGTTTCAAAAGCGGGTCATGCAACTAAAGTAATCTTCTTAACCGCTGACGCTTTTGGGGTAATGCCTCCAGTTTCCAAGCTAACTCCCGAACAAACTAAATACTATTTTCTTTCGGGATTTACAGCAAAATTAGCAGGAACAGAACTTGGCGTTACACAACCTGAACCAACATTTTCTGCTTGTTTTGGGAAAGCTTTTTTATCCTTACATCCAATAAAATATGGAGAAGAATTGGTTAAGAAAATGGAACAACACCATGCAAAAGCTTACATGGTCAATACAGGTTGGAACGGAACTGGAAAGCGAATTTCAATTAAAGATACAAGAGCCATTATTGATGCAATTTTAGACGGTTCTATTGAAAAAGCAGCAACTAAATTGATTCCGGTATTTAATTTAGAAGTACCAACAACATTACACGATGTAAATTCAGCCATCTTAGATCCTAGGGATACATATGAAAATACCACAGATTGGAATTCTAAAGCTACAGATTTAGCTTCAAAATTCATCAAAAATTTTGCTCAATATATGGATAATTCAGAAGGGCAAAGTTTAGTGAAAGCAGGACCGCAATTGTAAAAATCAACAAAAAAAATTAATTAAACCGAAAAAGCCATTCAATTTGAATGGCTTTCTTTAAATGTAAATAAAAGTTTATTTTCCTTTGTTTGCATCTGCAATATATTTTTCTAGAGCCATTGTCATAGAGGGTGTTTCAGGAGTTGGCGCTAATATATCTATGCGTAAACCATGTTCTAAAGCTTCTTTTTGAGTCGTACTTCCAAAAACTGCAATACGTGTATTGTTTTGTTTGAAGTCAGGGAAGTTTTTGAATAACGATTTTATACCTGTAGGACTAAAGAAGGCTAAAACATCATAATATACATCGGCTAAATCAGACAAGTCACTCATTACTGTTTTATAAAAAGTAGCTTGTGTCCAATCCAATTTTAAACTATTTAAAGTGTGAGGAACATCAAAATTTAATTGGTCTGAAGCAGGCAATAAGAATTTTTCTTCTTTATATTTTTTGATTAAAGGGGATAAATCCACAAAGTCTTTTTGACCAACATATATTTTACGTTTTCTATAAACTACATACTTTTGTAAATAGAAAGCAATAGCTTCAGATTGGCAAAAATATTTTAAGTCTTCGGGAACCTTATAACGCATTTCTTCTGCCACTCTAAAAAAGTGGTCAACAGAATTTCGACTAGTTAAGATGATTGCCGTAAAGTTATGTAAGTCAATTTTTTGAGCCCTAATATCTTTTGCATTAACTCCTTCCACGTGAATAAATGGACGAAAATCGATTTTTACCTTATGCTTTTGTTGTAATTCAAAATAAGGTGAATTCTCTACTTTTGGCTCTGGCTGTGACACCAAAATTGTTTTCACTTTCAAATTTGACATTTTAATGCGCTAAATTTTTTGTAATCAAATAATATATAAAATAGTACGGTGCTATTTCAAGTGCGCAAAGATACAAAATAAAATAAAATACTTTACTAATTAATAAATTTTGATAAACCTTCAAAGAAATTATATAGGTAAACAAATTTGTCATTAATATCAAACCAATAATAATAAAAAACAAAACATTTGAAGGGTTGTTATTGTAAAACAGATAAATGTTTATAGGAAGTAAAAGGATACCGATAAATGTTCTATAACTTACTTTTTGCAAATTAAGTTGCTCATTGAATTCTTCAATATTAAATGTAGTAGCAATAATTTTTTCGATTAAAAATTTTGAAAGCACAAATATTCCAAAAAAAGTAAAAATTCTAATAAATAGTATCCAATCTGTTTTTGAAATATATCCAAATTGATGAAGAAATAATTGAATAAAAAGGGAAAACGATATTATTTGTACAATAAATAACAAGATTGTAAAACCGCTCTTTAAATGAGAAGTGTCTTTGTATACTTTTATATATTTATCAGAAACTAAAATCCTCAAGAAATCATTAAATCGAGTTTCAAAAGCCGCTTTAGTAATTGCAATTAAAGCAAACGAAAAGATAAACAAATAGGTTGCCCAATCTTTGTTCTCCATTATTCTTGGCTGTAAAACATTTTCTATCATAATCTTGGCAAAATTACTAATTTTTTAATTGTTAAATTATTATAAAATTATTAAGATAGTACTTTAATAAAAAGTTTATTTTTGCAGCAGAATTTGACTGCATTTTATGAGCGACAGCATTGTTATTATTCCAACCTATAACGAAATTGAAAATATTGAATCTATTATTAGAGCGGTGTTTTCATTACCAAAACAGTTTCACATAGTAATTGTTGATGATAACTCGCCCGATAAAACGGCAGACAAAGTAATTGAATTACAACAACAATTTCCAAATCAATTGTTTTTGGCAAAGAGAACCAAAAAAGCCGGCATAGGTACCGCTTATGTTCATGGTTTCAAGTGGGCTTTAAATTCTAACTATGAATATATTTTTGAAATGGATGCTGATTTTTCTCATAATCCAACGGATTTAGAAAAATTATACGATGCTTGTTACAAAAATGGAGCAGATTTAGCCATTGGTTCGCGCTATGTTACTGGAGTCAATGTAGTAAATTGGCCTTTAAGTAGAGTATTGCTTTCTTATTTTGCTTCGGTGTATGTTAGAATGATTACCGGAATGAAAATCATGGATACCACCGCTGGATTTATATGTTATCAAAGAGAAGTGTTAGAAAAAATAAATTTGAACAGTATCAAATTTATAGGATATGCTTTTCAAATAGAAATGAAATATAGAGCTTTTGCTAAGAATTTTAATATTCAAGAAGTACCAGTTATTTTTACTGATAGAACCAAAGGGCAATCCAAAATGAGTGGAGCGATTATTAAAGAAGCCATTTTAGGTGTTATTTATCTCAGATTTAGAAAATTTTTAAACCGTTTATAATAAATAAAATGAATACCGTTTTAATTAAGAATGCCAAAATTGTAAATGAAGGAAAGATATTTGAAGGCGATATTTTGATTGAAAACGAATTTATTGTTGAAATTGCCGAGAGGATTAGCCCAAAATTGGCCAGTTGTAAAATCATTGATGCCGAAGGAAGTTATTTAATTCCTGGCGCTATTGATGATCAAGTTCATTTTCGCGAACCAGGCCTTACTCATAAAGGCGATATCGCTTCTGAGAGTAGAGCAGCAGTAGCAGGTGGAATTACTTCTTTTATAGAACAGCCCAATACAGTCCCTAACGCAATTACTCAAGAAATTTTAGAGGAAAAATATAAAATTGCAGCCAAAACTTCCTATGCCAATTATTCATTTATGATGGGAGGCACTAATGATAATTTAGAAGAAATTCTTAAAACTAATCCGAAAAATGTTGCGGGTTTAAAATTATTCCTTGGCTCTTCTACAGGTGATATGTTAGTTGATAGTACAGATTCTCTAGAAAAAATATTTTCAAGCACTAAATTATTAATTGCAGTGCATAGTGAAGATGAAACTACGGTGAAAGAAAATTTAGAGAGATACAAATTGCAGTTTGGTGATGATATTCCAGTTAAATTTCATCCAGAAATTAGAAGTGTAGAAGCATGTTATAAATCAACGGTTAGGATAATAGATTTAGCTAAGAAAACAGGAGCAAGGTTGCATGTTTTTCATCTTTCTACCGCGAAAGAATTGGATTTATTTACCAATAAAATTCCGTTAGAAAAAAAACAAATTACTGCAGAAGTATGCATTCACCATCTTTGGTTTTCGGATGAAGATTATGCTACAAAAGGCAATCTTATCAAATGGAATCCAGCCGTTAAATCAGCTTCAGATAGAGAAGCTTTATGGAAAGCTTTGCTTGACGATAGAATCGATGTTATAGCTACAGACCATGCGCCGCATACCTTAGAAGAAAAAAATCAGATATATACAAAAGCGCCTTCTGGTGGACCATTAGTGCAACATGCAGTAGTAGCTATGTTTGAAGCCCATCATCAAGGAAAAATCTCGATTGAAAAAATAGTGGAGAAAATGTGTCATAATCCTGCCAAGATTTTCAAAATAGAAAAGCGCGGATTTATCAAAGAAGGGTATTATGCAGATTTGGTTATTGTAAATACTAGTTTACCGTGGAGTGTAAAAAAGGAAAATATTTTAGCCAAATGCGGGTGGTCGCCTTTTGATGGCTATAACTTTAAATCAAGAATAACTCATACTTTTGTTAACGGAGAATTAGTATATCAAAATTTTAAAGTAAAAGAATCACCAGTTGGAAAACGTTTACTTTTTGACAGATAAAACCTTTGGGATGAGAAATAGTATAGTAATAATTTGTTTGATGTTGTCGTTTTTCAGTTGTAATAATACAATTGAAAAACCTAAAAACTTAATTGAAAAAGATAAAATGACAAAAATTTTATATGATTTGTCTTTGCTAGATGCTATGAAAAACCAATATATTGAGGGTGGTATTAGCAATCAAAAAGCAAATGACTATATCTATAAAAAATATAAAATTGATAGTATTCAATTGGTGCAGAGCAATAAATATTATGCTTCAGATATTGAAGAATATAAAAAAATGTTGGAAGAAGTTAAAAATATATTAGATAAAGAAAATAACAATCTTGCCAATCCAACTCCTAATTCTATTAAGCCAAGCGATGATCAACCTAGAGTAGAATAGGTTTATATAATTTCTCTTAACACAGCATCAATGCTTTGAAACTCATAGTTCAAAGCATTTTTTATTTTTTCAGTACTGTAATTATCTACACTGTGAAGCGTGGTAGCAGCATATTTAGAAAGGGTTCTTTTTTTGCCAAAAAAAGTCGTTAAGAACCAATCAATTTTCCAAGCAATTCCAGTCATCCATGGTTTTGCATAATAGTTTGCAGGTTCACAACCCATAGCATTTGCTAAGGTTTTTATAAGATATTCATAAGTACAATTTTCGGCAACCAATGAAAAACGTTCGCCATTTATGTTGCTGTTCATTACTTGAATCATTATTGTAACGACATCGGTAACGCCGACATAACCGGTTTGTCCTTTGGTATAAAATAACAGTCCATTTTTAATTTTTGTAAAAATAGCTCCACTTCCATCTTTCCAAATTGTTGACCCTAAAATTACTCCAGGATTTACAATTACAACAGCTAATCCTTCTTGAAATCCACGCCAAACTTCAAGTTCAGCACCATATTTTGAAATAGCATAATCACTATGATACATTTCAGGATTCCATTCGGAAGTTTCTGAAATAACCGTTTCATTTTGTGCCAAATCGCCCAATGTTGCAATAGAACTGACGTGACAAAGTTTATTTACTTTACAATCAATACATAAATTGACAATATTAGCAGTGCCTTCAATGTTGGTTTTTCGTAGTAAGTCTTCATCTTTTGGGTCAAATGAAATCAACCCTGCACAATGATACACATAGTCAATGTTTTTGAAAGCAATCGTCAAAGAAGGGACATCAATAATATCTGCTCCTATCCACTCAATTTTGGAAAATAAATGTTCTTTGTGATGAAGATTAAAAAGTGATTTTGTTTTTTCGATAGCATTTATATTTCTATAAATAGCACGAATAGCTTCTTCATTGTCAACCAAATGAAGCAATAAATGCGCCCCTACTAATCCCGTACCGCCAGTGACTAAAATCATATTGCGAATTTACGAATTCAAAGTCGGAATTTGATATATTTTCAAATTTTCAAATTGACTAATTAAAACTATCTTTGCCCAAATTGATTATAAAATGACACGAGCCAGTATGGCGACTGCATCGAACACCAATAACAAATAGTATTTTAGTAAAATGAAAAATTTAGTAGCAGAATTACAATGGCGTGGCTTGGTTCATGATATTATGCCAGGAACTGAAGAACAACTTTTAAAAGAAATGACCACAACCTATATTGGGTTTGACCCAACAAGTGATTCGTTGCACATTGGAAGTTTAGTGCCTATTATTCTATTAGTTCATTTAGGTAACTTTGGACACAAACCTATTGCCTTGGTTGGTGGCGCTACTGGAATGATTGGTGATCCTTCTGGAAAATCGGATGAAAGAAATTTATTGGATGAAGCTACTTTAGAAAAAAATGTAGCCGGAATTAAAGCCGTTCTATCTCGCTTTTTAGATTTTAATGCTTCGGATGCCAATGCTCCAATTTTAGTAAATAATTACGATTGGATGAAAGATTTTTCTTTTATCAATTTTGCACGTGATGTCGGAAAACGTATCACGGTAAATTATATGATGGCAAAGGATTCGGTAAAGAAACGTTTGAGTGCCGAAGGAGAAGGAATGAGTTTTACCGAGTTTACCTATCAGTTAATTCAAGGTTACGATTTTCATCATTTGTATAAATTTCACCATTGTTTGTTGCAAATGGGCGGTTCAGACCAATGGGGAAATATCACCACAGGAACCGAATTAGTGCGCAGAATGAATGGTGAAGGAGCAAAAGCCTATGCCATGACTTGCCCATTAATCACTAAAGCTGATGGTTCTAAATTTGGTAAATCAGAAGGAGGAAACGTATGGTTAACCGCAGATAAAACTTCAGTGTATAAATTCTACCAGTTTTGGTTGAATACTACTGATGTTGATGCCGAGAAATACATCAAGATTTTTACATTTTTGGATAAAGAAACTATTGAAGTTTTAATTGTAGAGCATCAAACAGCGCCTCATTTGCGCGTATTGCAAAAACGATTGGCACAAGAAGTAACTACTTTTGTACATGGAAAGGAAGAATTAGAAAAAGCAATTTTTGCCTCAGGAGCATTCTTTAGTCCGACAATGGATGATTTGAAAAAACTCGATACTACAACTTTTCTAGAAGTTTTTGAAGGCGTTCCGCAAGCAGAAGTTGCCATGGTTGATATTGAAAATGGACTGGACATGATTGCCGCACTTGCTGCTAAGACAGGTTTTTTGGCTTCTAATAGTGATGCTAGACGCGAGCTGCAACAAAACGCTATTGCACTCAATAAAGAAAAAGTGGCCATGGATTATAGTATTACGACCAAAGATTTAATCAACAATCAGTTTTTGATGTTGCAAAAAGGAAAGAAGAATTATTATTTGATAAAGGTTATATAACCATCAAGTTACAACCACGAATATCAGAATTATCAAAACGTCCCAATATTTCGAAGGAATTATTGGGAAATTTTTTGCCCAAATCTTGCGTGGCAATAAACGAACAGGAATTGATATTGGCCAAATCAATCACATTGACTCCGCCAGTTTTGCCATAATTTTCATAGGTTAAAGCATCTTCTGTATTACGGACTAAGATTTGCATCCACGCAGGACATTCAAAAATACCATTTCCAAGCGAATACGCTTGTGATAAAAGTTCGGTCATGCCATATTCTGAGTGGATACTTTTTACCCCAAAACCTTTACATAAAATGTCATGTAGTTCTTCACGTATGATTTCCTTACGTTTGCCTTTCATCCCTCCGGTTTCCATAATAATGGTGTTCTTGAGTTGGAAGTTTTGTTTTTCAATTAAGTCTAATAGTGCATAGGTTACTCCAATTAAAATTACATTTTGTCCAGCATTATCAATCTCAATTAGTTTGGCAATCAACTCATCATAATTATGCAGGTAAAAGCCACTGTGCTCGTTATTGGAAAGTTCAATCAAATCCTTCACCATATAGATTAATGAAGAACCTGTTCGCTCCAAATAGGATGGGAGCAAAGCCAAAACAACATAATCTTCTATATTTCCATAAAATTCCGAAAAGGCTAAACGGTAACTTTGTTCATATAATGAAATGTCTGTCACCAAATGTTTACTCGTTATCATTCCCGTCGTGCCACTACTAGTGAAAGTCTTTTGAATAGAATTAGTTGTTGAAACAACATCATGACTTTTGAAAAACTGTATAGGCAAAAAAGGAATTTGAGTTACCATTTTTACAGCTTGTTTATCTACCTTTAAGAAATTACAAAACTCCTGATAAACCAAGTTGTTTTCATATTGAAAACGAAAGACTTTCAAAGCCATTTTTTCAAATTGCTTTTGTGATGAAATGGTAAATAGGTCTTGGTTAGAAATCATTTGTTGAGATACTGAAACAAGTTCAGGATGAATGCAAAAGTAATGAAAATAAAAAAGCCCTAACTTTCGTTAGAGCTTTTTATGTGATAAAAAAACGAGTTATTTAATAACTAATTTTCTCGCAACCGTTTTTCCTTCTTCAGTAATTTTAACTACATAAACGCCTGTTCTTAATGCATTTACGCTCACGGCATTGTTATTTGTAGTAGTATTTAAAACTTGTTTTCCTAACACGTCAAACACAGTAACTGTTCTCTCAGCATTAGCAGCAGTTTCAATATATAAAGTACCATTTGATACAGGGTTTGGATATACTTTTAAACCAGATATAGTATTAAAACCTTCTGTAGATAAATAGGCTGCACCAGGACTCTCAAACGAAATATTATCATAGCTTACAGTGGCACCGTTATAGGCTCTAAATTGAAGCGTAAATGTATTGGCTCCAACGGGTACTACTGATGTAACAGTTTTTTGAGTCCAAGTTGTTGCTTGTGGTAAATAGCCATTGTTATTTCTTAGTGGGTCATCTGTATTGCCTGTTGTTCCTGGAGGATTAATAGGTGTTGTACTTCCAGAAGCTTGAAAAACACTCCAAATTCTTCCTGTATTTCCAGTGAGCCCGTTATCTGTTCTCTTGGCTTTGTACCAATAGCTAATGGTAACTGTAGCACCTGGAACAACACTAAATTTTTGGTCAAATCCTGTTGGTGTTGTAGCAGTGACAATGTATTGAACTGAAGAATTATCATCTTGGCCATCGTTAGTAATAACAGTAGGTAACGCATAACCTGTGCCAGTTGCATACCAACTAGCTACTCCCGAAGCAAAAGTAGGATTTTCAACTAAGTTTTGAGCAAATGAACTTATAGTCATGATGCATAAAACTAATAAAAAGTAATTTTTTTTCATTTTTTATAAATTAAATTAGAATACAAATATACTCACAAATTTTCTTTGCAGAAAAAAAAGAATGTAAAAAATGATTAAAAAACTATTAATTTACAGGAGTACAACTACCTGACAATTAGTTTTCTGGTGGCAGTTGTATCGCCTTCGGTAATTTTAATAATATAAACACCTGTAGGAATAGATGTTATACTTAACTCACGGGAAGAAATAGTAGTTTGGAGTACTTTTTTTCCTAATACATCAAAAATCATGATGTCTTTATCTAAATTAGTTTTAGAAGTGATGTATATTTTACCATTACTTACCGGATTAGGATAAAATCCTAAAGCGTCGTTTCCTTGTTGTTTTCCGTCTTGAGCAAAGCTAGCAAGAGAAAACAAAGAAAATAGTAAAGTAATATAAAAGTAATTTTTTAACATCATTACATGAATTGTATCACAAAGATATAAAAATTTATTCATAAAATGTGACAAAATAAATTTTAATAAAGTCCTGTTGCCAAAAAACACTTTTTTATATTATTAAATTGTTAAAATAATTAAATTATGGTTAACTACAATTTTACTTTGTATAATCAATTTGTATTATCTTTACTTTTACATTCACAAAAGCAATTGTGTTCGTTATGAAAAAAAAAGACATTAAGATTTTACTAGTAGATGATGAGCAAGATATCCTAGAAATAGTTGGATACAATCTTTCTCAAGAGGGTTATCAAATTGTTACTGCTACTAATGGTAAAGAAGCAATATCTAGAGCCAAAAAAGAGTTGCCACAGCTTATCATTATGGATGTAATGATGCCCGAAATGGATGGCATGGAAGCCTGTGAAGCCATTCGGAAAATGCCCGAATTGAGTAATGTTATTATAGCCTTTTTAACAGCAAGAAGTGAGGATTACTCTCAAGTAGCTGGTTTTGACGCTGGTGCTGATGACTATATCACAAAACCTATAAAACCAAAATTATTAGTTAGCAAAGTAAAAGCATTACTACGCAGACTAAAAAGTGATGAACACGCCTCCGAAACATTAAACGTTGGTGGAATTGAAATCAATAGAGAGGAATATAAAATCATTAAAGATGGAACAGAAATTGTTCTTCCAAGAAAAGAATTTGAATTGTTTTATCTCTTAGCTTCAAAACCCGGAAAAGTTTTTAAACGGGAAGAAATTTTAGATAAAGTCTGGGGAAATGAAGTCATTGTTGGCGGGAGAACCATTGACGTACATATTAGAAAACTTCGCGAAAAAATTGGAGATGATTTGTTTAAAACCATCAAAGGAGTTGGATATAAACTAGAAGTGTAAATGAAAATAAATTTTAAGAAAACATATGCTTTTGCTTTAATTTCAACATTATATATCACCTTTTTTTCTACTGGTTTTCTTACGATTTTATTATGGTTTTTCCATGAGTTTTCGATGCCAATTATTTCTGTTTTTACTTTTTCCATTGCGATTTTTTCCTTTTTTGTAATTCAATATAGAGTAGAGCGTTTTATCTATCGTAGAGTGAAAAAAATCTACGATGATGTTTCCCTTTTAGAGTCAACGTCATTCAGAAGTCAACCCATTACAACTGATATGGAAACTCTAACCAAACAGGTTAAAAAGTTTGCTACAGATAAAAAACTCGAAATAGAAACTTTAAAAGTTCGTGAAGAATATAGAAGAGAGTTTCTTGGGAATGTTTCACATGAATTAAAAACACCCTTGTTTACAGTGCAAGGTTATCTTTCCACGTTACTAGATGGCGCTATGAATGATAAAAGCGTTCGAAAAAAATACCTTGAAAGAGCAGAAAAAGGAGTCGAAAGATTAATATACATTGTAGAAGATTTAGATATGATTACTAAGCTAGAAATGGGAGATGTTAATCTAGAAATAACAAAATTTAATGCCGTTGAATTGGTTCAAAGTGTTTTTGATTTATTGGAAATGAAAGCAGATAAGAAAAACATCATTTTAATGTTTGATCAAAAATATAATAAACCAATAAATGTTTTTGCAGACCAAGATAAAATCCAACAAGTTTTAACCAACTTAATCATGAATTCCATAAAATATGGAAAAGAAAATGGCACAACCGAAGTCACTATAGAAGATTTAATTAATGACAAAATCATAGTTCGTGTTCGTGATAATGGAGAAGGAATAGAGAAACATTATATTCCTCGTTTGTTTGAACGTTTTTTTAGAGTAGATAAAAGCGGGGCAAGAAGTGAAGGTGGCTCCGGTCTTGGACTTTCAATAGTAAAACACATTATCGAAGCCCATGGAGAAAAAATTTATGTAGAAAGTGAATTTAATAAAGGTTCTGAGTTTTCATTCACTTTGGAAAAGTATCAATAATTGTTTCCAATTTTCAGTTGCTTTAAATTGTTTTAATCCTTTATAAAATTCTATTTCTAATAAATTTTCTATCCTAAAATCATCTTGTATAGCAAATGGAGCAATCCCATTTCTTTTCAGTCTTTTGGCCAAATATTCTTGTTCAAATTGCCCAGGTGTGGGAATAAAAAAAGCTTTCTTTTCTAATTTTGCCAAATCCATAATAGTGGTATATCCTGAGCGGCATAATACTATTTTGCTTCCATTATAAGCATTTTCAATTTCTTTAGAAGTCATGAAATTGTAAAAAGTAATGTTTTTTATAACTTCTTTCTTCTTATTGTTTTCCACTTTTCCTTTTATAAATAGCACTTCCCCATTATAATTTTGAAGTTCATCTATTATTTTTTCTTCCAGCAGCGTTCGCTGAGGTTCAGGACCCGAAAGAATTACCATTAATTCATATTTATAAACCAACTCTTTTTTCTCCAAACGACTTAATGAACCAAGGTATTTTAAATGCAAAGAACTGTTTCTCAAATGAGCTAATTTACCAGTTAAATTTGGACTTTCTTGAAAATCTGGAACCCAACATTCTGTAAATTTTTTTATAAAATGTTGATGTAATTTACTGGAAATCCAAGTAGTGTTTCCCGATAAAACATTGAGTTGATGTGTTATAAAAACACTCGGCACTTTTTTACTATAAACACCTAATCGATTATCAGAAATAATACCTTTCAAATCATATTTATTGACCAATTCTTTTATAATTTTTTTTTCTTCAAAAACAGCCAGAATTATTTTCGGAATGTTTTTAAACAGCTTCCATTTGAAATCTTTGCCCTCTTTTGCATATTCAATTTTATAAGAGGGAAATTCTAATGATTCTAAATGTGGAAATTCTTTTTGCAAAAGGAGCAAAGCAATTCCATCCGAGGCAATAATTGGTGTAAAGCCATTTTTTTCTAATTCTTGTATAATAGGAATACAGCGTGTGGCATGACCTAAACCCCAATTAAGTGGAGCAACTAGAATATTTTTTGTGATTGCTTTCAAGTGGTGAAGTTACAATATAACTTTGCAAAGTAAAAAAGAATTTGAATAGTTTATATTTCCTTAATTTTACAAAAAATTAAATTAGTGGGAAGTAAGAATAAATTAAAACGGTTTAAGGAAAACGAAACTTTTGAAAACGTATTTCAACCAACAAGAGAAGAAGTAGTTAACAGTAATTTTCTTTTAAAAGGAAAATGGAATACTACGTTTTTCAAAAATGACAATCCTATTATCATTGAATTAGGTTGTGGCAAGGGAGAATATTGTGTTGGTTTAGCAGCACGTTATCCCGAGAAAAATTTTGTTGGCATTGATATAAAAGGAGCAAGATTTTGGCGTGGTGCAAAAACTGCCGTTGAAGATGGAATGCATAATGTGGCTTTTGTAAGAACTCAAATTGAGTTAATCAATTTTATTTTTGCTGAAAATGAAGTAGATGAAATTTGGATTACTTTCCCAGATCCGCAAATAAAATATAAACGCACCAAACACAGAATGACTAACTCAGATTTTCTGAAATTGTATAAAAAAATCCTAAAACCAAACGGTGTCCTAAACCTCAAAACCGATAGCGAATTTATGCATGGTTACACTCTAGGATTGCTTCATGGCGAAGGACACGAAGTGTTATATGCCAATCATAATGTCTACAAAAATGAAGGAGCATCAGCAGAAGTAACTGAAATTCAAACTTTTTATGAGAATCAATATTTGGAGATTAATAAAGCAATTACTTATATTCGTTTTAAAATCAAGTAGATGAGTTTCTTATTGCCACTTCTTTTTGGGTTTTGCATTTCTTTTTTGGCGGTTATCCTTCCAGGATTAATCAATATGACAGGGGCAAAAATTAGTATGCAAGAAGGTAAAAACGAAGCTTTGAGTTTTGCATTTGGTGCTTCTTTGGTGGTTTTTTTTCAAACATTTATTGCGGTTCTATTTGCTCGATACATTAATAATCATCAGCGAATTGTTGCTACGTTACAAGAAATTGGCATTTTTGTTTTTATAGGATTGAGTATATACTTTTTTTGGATAGCTAAGAAACCAAAAAAGTTAAACCGAAGTGTTAAAATCAAAGGAAAATCAAATCGGTTTTTCTTTGGAGTATTTTTATCATTGCTTAATTTTTTGCCTATTCCCTTTTATGTTTTTGCTAGTATTAGTTTAGCAAGTTTACGCTATTTTAGTTTTGAAAAAACTCAAATTATTTCCTTTGTTTTAGGTGTAGTTATGGGCTCATTTTCTGTTTTTTATAGTTACATTGTTTCCTTTAAATTAATTCAAAGCAAAACTGATTTTCTACTTAGAAATAGTAATAACATTATAGGTTCAGTAACTACCTTTATGGCAATTATTACCATAATTAAACTATTTTGGAGTTAATGGAAGATAATTTCTTTGAAAGAGTTTATGCTATTGTTCGTCAAATTCCCGAAGGCAAAGTTACTTCCTATGGTGCCATCGCTAAAGCTTTAGGGACTGCTCATTCTGCCAGAATGGTAGGTTGGGCAATGAATGCTTCGCATAATATAGAAGATGTTCCAGCGCATAGAGTCGTCAATCGAGTTGGTATGCTTTCAGGAAAACATCACTTTGATGGAACTAATTTAATGCAGCAATTGCTGGAAAACGAAGGAGTTAAAATCATCAACAACCAAATTGTAGATTTTGAAAAGCATTTTTGGCAGCCAGAAATGAAATTATAAACCTCGATTTCTATCAATAAAACTATAAACATTTTCAATTCATTAACTATAGTTTCATAACAATTCGTATTATCTTTGCAATCTAAATTCAGTTTAAATAAAAGCAACTGAAGATATTAATGATACCCAAAATGAAATTAGATAGAAAAGAAATTCTTACTGCATTAGAAACCATTACTATTGCTGGTGAGGGTAAAAATATGGTTGAAAGTGGTGCTGTGAAAAATGTATTGACTTTTGGCAATGAAGTAATAGTCGATTTAGTGATTTCAACTCCAGCCATGCACATAAAAAAACGCGCGGAAGACGATATAAAAAAATTGATCCACTCCAATTTTTCACCAGATGCTGTTGTAAAAGTAAATATCAAAGTAGAAACGCCATCTCAAAACCCTAATCAAATAAAAGGTAAAGATATTCCTGGAATCAGCAACATTATAGCAATCGCGTCAGGAAAAGGCGGTGTTGGAAAATCTACAGTTACAGCAAATTTAGCCGTAACGTTAGCTAAAATGGGTTTCAAAGTAGGAATTTTAGATGCCGATATTTATGGACCATCTATGCCAATTATGTTTGATGTAGAAAATGAAAAACCAATTTCTATAGAAGTTGACGGGAAATCTAAAATGAAACCTGTTGAAAGTTATGAAATTAAAATACTTTCCATCGGATTTTTTACAGCACCAAGTCAGGCTGTGATTTGGCGTGGTCCAATGGCCTCAAAAGCACTGAATCAAATGATTTTTGATGCGGATTGGGGCGAATTAGACTTTATGTTAATCGATTTACCACCAGGAACTGGAGATATTCATTTATCTATCATGCAATCACTTCCAATTACTGGAGCTGTAATTGTTAGTACACCACAAGCTGTAGCATTGGCAGATGCTAAAAAAGGAGTTGCTATGTTCATGTCTGATTCAATTAACGTTCCAGTAATAGGAATCATAGAAAACATGGCATATTTCACACCAGAAGAACTGCCAAACAATAAATATTATATCTTCGGAAAAGAAGGAGCAAAAAATTTAGCAGAAGATTTAGGGGTCCCATTTTTAGGGGAAGTTCCCTTGGTGCAAAGCATTCGTGAAGCAGGAGATTATGGCCGCCCAGCAGCTTTGCAAACAGCATCAGTAATCGAAAGCGTTTTTGAAGAAATTACAAGAAATGTGGTTCAAGAAACGGTAAACAGAAATGAAAGTTTACCGCCAACAGAAGCTATTAAAATAACAACTATGGCTGGATGTTCTGCCGTTAAAGGAAAATAAAATGAATACAGAAGAATTAACTTTAAGTATTGAAAAAGCTTTAAATGAAATCAGACCTTTTCTGAATTCTGACGGCGGAGATATTAGTCTGGTTTCTATAGAAGATGATAAACACGTAAAGGTACGTCTTCAAGGAGCATGTACTTCTTGTAGTTTGAGTATGAGTACTATGAAAGTTGGCGTAGAAACAACAATTAAAAAGTATGCGCCACAAATAGAAACAGTTCAAAACATAGCTTAAAAACAGTCTTATAAGTCAAAATCAATATATATCATTTTATGACTTTCGACTTTACAACTTTATGACTTAAAAATGATTGAAACAGATATACTAATAATAGGATCAGGACCAACGGGGCTTTTTACTGTTTTTGAAGCAGGATTATTAAAATTAAAATGTCATATTATTGATGCTTTACCTCAGCCTGGCGGGCAATTAGCGGAGTTATATCCTAAAAAACCAATTTACGATATTCCAGGTTATCCCGAGGTGCTAGCAGGTGATTTGGTTGCCAATTTGATGGAACAAATCAAACAATTTCAACCCGGTTTTACTTTAGCTGAAACGGCTGAAAACATTGACAAGTTAGAAGATGGAACTTTTATAGTTACAACTAACAAAGGTACAAAACATCATGCAAAAGCTATCGCTATTGCGGGTGGTTTAGGAACATTTGAACCGAGAAAACCAGAAATTGACAACATAAGTTTCTATGAAGAAAAAGGAGTAGAATATTTTGTAAAAGATCCTGAACTTTTTAGAGATAAAAAAATTGTTATTGCTGGTGGTGGTGATTCTGCCTTGGATTGGAGCATTTTTTTAGCTGATGTGGCTGAAAAAGTTACTTTAATACACAGAAGAAATGAATTTCGTGGCGCTTTAGATTCTGTTGAAAAGCTTCAAGAGTATAAAAAGCTAGGATTAGTAAATTTAGTTACTCCTGCTGAAGTTATTAGTTTGCATGGTGAAAACCATTTGAAAGCTATTACCATATTTAAAGATGGAAATTTAGAAATGATTGAAACCGATTATTTTATTCCTTTATTTGGTTTAACACCCAAATTAGGTGCTATTGCTCATTGGGGTTTAGAAATAGAAAAAAATGCCATCAAAGTGAATAACGCTTTAGATTATCAAACCAATATACCAGGAATTTATGCTATTGGTGATGTGAATACATATCCCGGTAAATTGAAACTCATTCTTTGTGGTTTTCATGAAGCTACTTTGATGTGCCAAAGTGTGTATCAACGATTAAATCCAGGGAAAAAATATGTGCTGAAATACACCACAGTTTCTGGGGTTGACGGATTTGATGGTACACGAAAAGAAGCTGAAAAAGCCGTTGTAAAATCAATAGAATAAAATGCCTCAAGACATTACCATAAAAATAATAGATCGCAAAGGAATTATTCACGAAGTTCAGGCACCCACAGACATGAACTTAAATGTTATGGAGCTTGTTCGAATGTATGAATTAGCCGAAGAAGGGACCATCGGAATTTGTGGTGGAATGGCGATGTGTGCATCCTGTCAATGTTATGTTTTGAATAATGTTTTAAAAACGGGTCGCAATGAGGATGAAGAGGCAATGTTAACAGATGCTTATCATGTTAAAGACAATTCTCGATTAGGTTGTCAAATTCAGATTACTGAAAACTTAGACGGATTGGAAATTGAAATTGCTCCAGAACAATAGTAATAAGGAAACTTGTATTGTGTTAAGGCAGTAATAATTTTAATGAAGTTACACCAACTCTAAATTAGCTTCAATTTTTTCTTCTATCGCATCCCAAAGTCCAATTCTTTTTTCCAAGGCCTGTATAGATATTTCTTCTACTTCTTTCCACTTTTGAATGTCATCTTTACAAAGCTCTGAAATCATTTTCATGGCCATTGGACCATGTTCATCTGCATCTAATTCAATATGTCTTTCGAAATAATAAATCAATTTTGATAAATCTGTTTCAGGAAAGTTTTGTTGGAAATTTTTCAAAATTTCGGTGAACATAGTTGGAATTAAATCTTCTCTGCCAAATGTAAAAGCAGCAGCAATTTTATGGACTTTACCTTCTTCAATAACTCGGAAAGTAAAATCTAAAAAAGCTTTTATTTTTGGGTGTAAATCACTTTGTTTTATAGCAATAAAAACGTTTTTGGTTTGGATTACGGTTTGCAAAAAAGCTTCCAAATCAGTTGTTTGCGCACCACAACTTTTCATTGCTTCCCTATACATTTCAAAATGACTTAATCTTCTTCCATCAATGGTTAAATCACTTTCTTCGGCCAATACAATTTCGTTAATTAAATAACGAGCCTCAGTGTATTCAGTAGCAAACCAGGGCGTTGTGGTACATGTCAATTTGTTTTGTAAAGCTTTTAATAGCGACATAAAATCCCAAACGGCATATACATGACATTCTAAAAATTGATGTAAATCATCTATAGTTTTAACTTTTTCGTAAAGCGAATGTTGTAATAGAAGATTTTTTTGAGGTTGAATTTTTTGGGTTATATTCGAAAAGTTCATAGCTTTTTTAATAATATTTACGAAAAGTGAAAAAAATGTGTTTGCAATAGTGTACAAATATAAAATGCTTACCCGAAAAGAGAAGCATTTTTATATCAAATTTATTTATTGTTTAATCTATTTATTTGAAGGCAGGGATTCCAGTAATGTCTGCACCGGTTATCAATAAATGAATGTCATGTGTTCCTTCATAAGTTATCACGGATTCTAAATTCATCATGTGACGCATAATAGAATATTCTCCTGTAATTCCCATTCCACCTAATATTTGGCGTGCTTCACGTGCAATATGAATTGCCATATCAACGTTATTTCTTTTCGCCATAGAAATTTGAGCTGTTGTAGCTTTACCTTCGTTTTTCAAAACACCCAATCTCCATGTCAATAATTGTGCTTTGGTAATTTCGGTAATCATTTCAGCTAATTTCTTTTGTTGTAATTGGGTTCCTGCAATAGGTTTGTCAAATTGGATACGCTCTTTAGCATAACGCAAAGCAGTGTCATAACAATCCATAGCAGCACCAATAGCCCCCCAAGCTATTCCATATCGAGCCGAATCTAAGCACATCATTGGTGCGCCAAGACCAGATTTTCCAGGCAATAAATTTTCTTTTGGTACTTTTACATTATCAAAAATCAATTCTCCTGTAGCTGAGGCACGAAGTGACCATTTATTGTGCGTTTCTGGAGTAGTAAATCCTTCCATTCCGCGTTCAACAATCAAACCGTGAATACGACCTTCTTCATTTTTTGCCCAAACTACAGCAACATCAGCAAATGGGGAATTGGATATCCACATTTTTGCTCCATTTAACAAATAATGGTCACCCATATCTTTAAAGTTGGTGGTCATTCCGCTTGGATTCGATCCATGATCGGGTTCAGTTAAACCAAAACATCCCATGAATTCTCCTGTGGCCAATTTTGGCAGATATTTTATTCGTTGTTCTTCCGTTCCAAATTTCCAAATAGGATACATTACTAAGGATGATTGAACGGATGATGTAGAACGAACACCCGAGTCACCTCTTTCAATTTCTTGCATGATTAAGCCATAAGAAATTTGATCTAAACCAGCACCACCATATTCCTCAGGGATATAGGGTCCAAAACCACCGATTTCTCCCAAACCTTTAATTATTTGTTTAGGAAATTCAGCACGTTGCGCATAATCTTCAATGATTGGAGAAACTTCTCGTTTCACCCAAGCACGAGCTGAGTCACGAACTAATTTGTGCTCTTCTGTTAGTAAATCATCTAACAAATAATAATCGGGAGCTTGAAATAAATCTGGTTTCATATTTATCTTTTTTTTCGCATGTTTTAGCTTAGGCTATTTCATAATCTTTAAAATTGTTTACCAAAACTTTTGCAAATTTACATAATCCTTATTAAAATGTTGTTGAACAATTGTTATAAATTTCAATTACATTTTCAAATAAAAGTCTTTAGTTAATGCTGTGTAATCTTCTGTGTATTGATGACGCGCGGTTTCAATTATTAACTCATCGGCAGTTAAAACCGATAGTTCGTAGCGCTTGAAAGCTAATAAACTTCTTTTGACTTCAGTAGTTGGTGTGCCTTTTACGCGAGTAATTTTTATAGGATATAATTCGACTTCAGCACACAACTCAATAATTTTTTCTTCTTCTTTAAATGGAATTATTATTGCAAAAATTCCGTTTTCTGATAATAATAAACGAGCAGCTTCTATCAAATCTTCAAAAGGCATCGCTTCTTGAAAACGGGCTAAATCGCGTTGTGCGCTATCGGTTTTATAATTTTCAGAATAAAATGGTGGGTTGGAAATAATTAAATCATATTCGTCTTCTGGTTCCTCCAAAAATTCGTCTAAACCAGCATGGAAACAAAATAATCGGTCTCCCCATGGTGAACTTTCAAAATTCTCAACACATTGCTCATAAGCTTCATCATCAATTTCTATAGCATCAATTTGCGCTGCAATACTTCTTTGCGCTAACATCAAAGATAAAATTCCAGTTCCAGCTCCAATATCCAGAATAGAAAACGGATGATTGTTTATTGGGCACCAAGCACCAAGTAAAACAGCATCTGTGCCAATTTTCATGGCGCAGCGGTCTTGTTGAACGGCAAATTGTTTGAATTGAAACATGTTAATTTAGTGATGGATAATAAATAATTGATAATGAAATACTGATAGGAGTTACAATTGTAATTATCAATTGTTAACTATTAATTATCATTTATAAATACATTTCAACTAGTCCTTCTGGTAAATCCATGATGACTTTTTTGTTTTTGCGGTCAATTTCAACTAGGAAATGGTCAATCATTGGTATTAACATTTCCACTGTTCCATTTAATACCTCAAAAAGGGGTTGAGCTGTAGTGTCGTTTATGGAAACAATTTTTCCAAAAACACCTAAGCGCTTATCTTCAATTTCAAATCCTATTACTTCGTGAAAATAAAATTTATTGCCTTCCAATTTTGGCAACATGCTAAGCGGAAGATAAACATCACAATTAAGAATACTATCGGCTTCTTCTTCGGAATCGACATCTTCAAATTGAACGCGAAGAAAGTCGTTTTTATGAAGGGCACTATTTTTAATAAAAAATGGAACCAGATTTTTGTTGAATTCAACAAATACTGATTCCATGTTTTCGTATAATTCGGGTTCATCAGTATCTAAATAGATAAGGACTTCCCCTTTGAAACTAAATTTTTTTGCAATTTTACCTAAATAGAAACATTCTTCTTTACGCATAATTGCTTGAAGTATTAAGCTTCTTTTTCTTCGCTGGTTTCTTCAGCAGCAGGAGTTTCTTCAACAGCCGGTGCTTCTTCAGCAACAACTTCTGGAGTTTCTTCTTCAGCAGGAGTTTCTTCAACTGCCGGTGCTTCTACAGCAACAACTTCTGGAGCTTCTTCTTCAGCAGGAGTTTCTTCAACTGCCGGTGCCTCTTCAGCAACAACTTCTGTAGTTTCTTCTACAGCTACTTCAGCAACAACTTCTGGGGTTTCTTCAGCTACAGTTTCTTCAACAGCAACTTCTTCTTCTACTTTTGCAGCTTCAACAGCGGCAGCAGCACGTTTGTCATTAGCCACTTTTTCTGCTTTCAAAGCTTTTGCTTTTTCTGCTTCTTGCGCTTTTGTCAAACCTTCTTTTTTAGCTGTAACTTTACCTGCTTTGTCTTCTAACCATTTAGCTAATTTAGCATCAGCTTGTTCTTGCGTTAAAGCTCCTTTACGAACGCCACCATCAAGGTGATGTTTCATTAAGGCACCTTTGTAAGAAAGGATTGCTCTTGCAGTATCGGTTGGTTGAGCGCCATTGTGTAACCACTGAACCGCTTGGTCAAGGTTTAAATCAATAGTGGCAGGGTTGGTGTTTGGATTATAAGTCCCTAATTTTTCAAGGAATTTACCATCTCTTTTTGAACGAGCATCAGCTGCTACGATCCAGTAAAAAGGTTTTTGTTTTTTACCGTGTCTTTGTAATCTAATTTTTACTGACATAATCTTTTTGATTAATTTGAGGTACTCGACCTCGAGTTATTTAAGGGCGCAAATATAGTTTTTTTTAATAAATAAGCAATTGTAAATTTGTTTTTTATCAAACAAATAAATTAAGACTAAACTTTAGCATTATTTTTTATGCATAACATTAGCATTTTTGTATTAAAAAACTATTTTTGTGTTATAAAATTATAAACGTTATGAAAAGATTTTTGTCCCTTTTTATCATTGCTATTCTTTTTTCTTCTTGCCAAGAAGACTTAAAAAGCAACAATCCTGGATTTCAAGGGTTAAAAGATGATGTTTTTTGGAGATCAAATGACACAAAAGCTTATCTAGATGCCACTGGTAAACTGAGTATTGAAGCATTAACTCAATATGAACAAATAACACTTTATACCAGTAGTGCTAATGTTGGTACTTACATATTAGGCACTTCAAATACTAATAATTCTGCTTCTTACTCTTCAAATTTTGGAGCTATCGATTTGCAATATGCTACAGTAGCAGTGCCTGGTCCGGTTTCAAACATTAGTTTAAATAATAGTGGTACCGGTTATTCTAGTGGCACATCCGTTGCAACTACTGGCGGTACAGGCAGTGGATTAACAGTCAATATAGTTGCTGATGCTTCAGGCATTGTAACAAGTGTAGTTGTTTCTTCTCGTGGTAATGCCTATCAGGCTGGAGATTTAATTACTGTGGTTGGAGGCAATTTGAATTGTAAAATTCTAATAGTAAATGTTCAAAATAGTAATGGTGAAATAAAGATTACCGAATATGATAATGTAAATATGACTATTTCGGGTAAATTTAAATTCAATGCTGTCAATGCTAATAATAGTCCTTTTGGTGGCCCAATTTTAAATTTTCAATATGGAGAATTTTATAAAATTCCCATTTTACCATCTATATAAATTTAAGTTAGAAAAAAACACAAACCATCTTCGGATGGTTTTTTTGTTAATATTTTAATAAAGTCCAAATTAAAAGTAGTTTACAGTTTTAATTAGGTTACCTTTGTATTTGAATTTTAAATATAAAATATGAACATTTTTGTTGGGAGTCTTCCGTTTTCTATAGACGATGCAGACTTAAGAGAATCTTTCGAGGTTTATGGTACGGTTAATTCCGTAAAAATTATTACAGACAAATTTACTGGAAGAAGTAAAGGATTCGGATTTGTGGAAATGGAAAATGACACAGAAGCCGAAAAAGCAATTCAAGAACTAAATGGCGCTACTGTTGACGGTCGTACTATTGTAGTTAACAAATCAGAACCGAAACCAGAAGGCGAAAGAAGATCTTTCAATAACAATCGTTCAGGCGGTTCAGGTGGTGGTTATAACGGTGGTGGAAACTCACGTGGTGGCGGAAGCTACAGTGGTGGAAACAGCGGTGGTGGAAATAGAGGAAGATACTAGTTACATTCTAATATAGATATTTAGAAAGTCAGCTCATTTTGAGCTGACTTTCTTGTTTTTTGTTGATAACTAAAATTGATTACTACCATTGGAAAATGTATTTTTGAAAAGTTAGAATTCATTCAAATTACCCTTCATGTATTTAATTTTTGATACCGAAACTACAGGTTTGCCAAAACGTTGGGGCGCACCTATTTCTGATACTGATAACTGGCCAAGATGTATTCAAATTGCCTGGCAGTTACATGATGAGATGGGAAATTTATTAGATAATCAAGATTATTTGATAAAGCCCGAAGGATTTAACATTCCTTATGATGCCGAGAGAATTCATGGGATTTCTACTGAATTAGCAGAAGAGCAAGGTCTAGCATTACAAGAGGTTTTAGAAAAATTCAATAGTGCTTTGGCGAAAGCCAAGTTTATTGTGGGACAAAATGTGGGCTTTGATGTCAATATCATGGGCTGTGAGTTTTACCGAATGGGTGTCAATTCACCAATGTCGTCTATGCCAGTTTTAGACACTTGTACTGAGGTTACCGCAGAACTATTAAAATTACCGGGAGGAAGAGGAGGAAAATTTAAATTACCAACGCTAACAGAACTTCATGCTTATCTTTTCAACTTGCCATTTGCAGAAGCTCATAATGCCACTGCCGATGTGGAAGCCACCACGCGTTGTTTTTTTGAATTAATCCGAAGAGATATTTTTACTAAAGAAGAACTTGATGTTTCAGAGGATTATTTCAAAGAATTTAGTAAAAACAATCCAAAGGAAATCCAACTTTTAGGATTACAACACCTCAACCTGAAAAAAGCCTCAGACGAAATCAGAAAACAATTTCAAGAAAAGGAAGAAGTTGTTATCCCTACAAACCAAGATAAACAAATACATCATAATCTTGCAGAGGTTGATTTTGTGCATTTACATAATCATACGCAGTTTTCAGTATTGCAATCTACCATTAGCGTTGCCGATTTAGTAAAAGCCGCCGTTCAAAATAAAATGCCTGCAGTAGCTATGACAGATCATGCCAATTTGATGGGTGCTTTTCATTTTGTTCGCGATATTTTATACCACAACAAATCAGCAGAATCCAAAAACAAACAAGCCCAAGAAAGCGGTGAAACACCAACAGAAACTATAGTTAAACCTATAGTGGGTTGTGAGTTTTATGTGTGTGATGATTTAAAGGATAAGTCTAGAAAAGATAATGGCTATCAAATTGTTTTCTTGGCCAAAACCAAAAAAGGGTATCACAATTTAGCAAAACTTTCTTCTATTGCTTATACCCAAGGATTTTATTATGTGCCAAGGATTGACCGAAAAACTATTCAAGAATATAAAGAAGATATCATTGTTTTATCTGGAAATCTTTATGGAGAAATTCCGAGTAAAGTATTAAATATTGGTGAAAATCAAGCCGAAGAAGCATTAGTTTGGTGGAAACAAGAATTTGGCGAAGATTTTTATATCGAGTTAATGCGCCATAATCAGGAAGATGAAAATAGAGTGAATGCTTCTTTAATAACTTTGGCCAAAAAACATAATGTAAAAACAGTAGCTACCAATAATGTTTTTTACATCAATAAAGAAGATGCTAATGCCCATGATATTCTATTGTGTGTAAGAGATGGCGAAAAACAAGCTACACCAATTGGTCGTGGAAGAGGCTATCGTTATGGGTTTAACAATCAAGAATACTATTTCAAATCGGGAGATGAAATGAAAAAGCTATTCCACGATTTGCCCGAAGCGATTATAACAACAGAAGAAATTATAAATAAAATAGAGATTTACGATTTGTCGCGCGATGTATTGTTGCCAAAGTTTGAAATTCCAAAAGAATTTTTAGTTTCAGAAGACGAAACGGATTCAGGCAAACGTGGTGAAAATAAATATTTAGCACATCTAACTTTTGAAGGGGCAAAAAGACGCTATCAAGAAATCACTCCCGAGATACAAGAGCGCATAGATTTTGAATTAAAAACTATAGAAAACACAGGATATCCAGGTTATTTCTTAATTGTACAAGATTTTATTGCTGCAGCCAGAAAAATGGATGTTTCTGTTGGGCCAGGTCGTGGTTCAGCAGCAGGTTCTGTGGTGGCGTATTGCCTCGGAATTACCAATATTGACCCTTTATTATACGATTTACTTTTTGAGCGCTTCCTAAATCCAGATCGTGTGTCATTACCCGATATTGATATCGATTTTGATGACGAAGGAAGAAGCAGAGTTATGGATTATGTAATCCAAAAGTATGGTTCTAAGCAAGTGGCGCAGATTATTACTTATGGAACAATGGCAGCTAAATCTTCGGTAAGAGATACTGCTCGTGTATTGGATTTGCCATTATTCGAAGCCGATAAAATTGCCAAGTTAATACCAACTTCACTCAATTTAGCCAAGATATTTACTTTAGATAAGGACAAGTTAAAAGCCGCTTTGCGCTCCGAAGAATTTGATAAAGTAAAAGAATTAATTTTACTTGCGAATGCCAATGACCTAGGCGGCGAAACCATTCAACAAGCAAAAATATTAGAAGGAAATCTAAGGAATACAGGTATTCACGCTTGTGGCGTCATCATTACACCAAGTGACATCACTGATTTCGTTCCAGTGGCTACTGCCAAAGACTCGGATTTATACGTAACTCAATTTGATAACTCCGTTGTTGAAAGTGCCGGATTGTTAAAGATGGACTTCTTAGGGTTGAAAACTCTGACATTGATAAAAGATACCGTTAAATTAGTAAAATACAGAACCGGAATTGAACTCGACCCTGATACTTTCCCTATAGATGATATAAAAACGTATGAGCTCTTCCAAAAAGGAGAAACTGTTGGGATATTTCAATATGAGTCACCAGGAATGCAGAAGTATTTGAAAGACTTAAAACCAACTGTTTTTGGCGATTTAATTGCTATGAACGCCCTATATCGTCCTGGTCCCTTAGAATATATTCCTTCTTTCGTTCGTCGAAAAAATGGAGAAGAACCCATCACCTATGATTTAGAAGCTAACGAAGAATTTCTAAAAGAAACTTACGGAATTACTGTATATCAAGAGCAAGTAATGTTACTTTCTCAAAAACTAGCCAGTTTTTCAAAAGGTGATGCCGATGTTTTGCGTAAGGCAATGGGTAAAAAACAAAAAGATGTTTTGGATAAAATGAAATCCAAATTCATCGAACAAGCCGTTGCCAATGGTCACGCAGAAGATAAGTTAGAAAAAATATGGAAAGATTGGGAAGCCTTTGCACAATATGCATTTAATAAATCGCACTCAACTTGTTATGCTTGGATTGCCTATCAAACTGCCTATTTAAAAGCGCATTATCCAGCAGAATATATGGCAGCAGTACTTTCTAATAATATGAGCGATATCAAGCAAGTGTCCTTCTTTATGGAGGAGTGTAAACGAATGGGATTGCAAGTTCTTGGTCCCGATGTTAATGAGAGTTTCTATAAGTTTACAGTAAATGAAATCTATGCGGTTCGTTTTGGAATGGGTGCAGTAAAAGGAGTTGGAATGAATGCAGTAGAAACTATTGTTGCTAATAGAAAAGACGGAAAATACAAGTCTATTTTTGATTTAGCCAAACGAATTGATTTACGAGCGGCCAATAAAAAAGCTATTGAAAACTTAGCTTTAGCTGGAGGTTTTGATTGTTTTACCGACACTTATCGTGCACAATATTTTCATACCGATGGAGATAATATTACATTTTATGAAAAGGCAATTCGATACGGAGCAAAGTTTCAAGAAAACGAAAATTCATCACAGGTAAGTTTGTTTGGAGATGCCAGTGATGTTCAAATAGCAGAACCTACAGTTCCTCCCTGTGAAGATTGGAGTACAATGGAAAAATTAGCTAAAGAGAAAGAAGTAGTGGGAATTTATATTTCAGGACATCCATTAGATGATTATATGTTTGAGATGAAATATTTTTGTAACAGTAAATTGGAAAACTTAAAAAATCTTGGAAGTCATATAGGTAAGAATTTAACCTTTGCTGGCATTGTTACAAATGTGCAATATAAAACCGCTAAAAACGGGAAAGATTGGGCAATGTTTACTTTAGAGGGTTATGATGAAAGTCACGAATTTAGAATTTTTGACGAAGAATATTTAAAGTTCAGACATTTTTTGGTAAACAATCAATTTGTTTATTTTAAAGTAACCGTGAAAGATGGTTGGGTAAATAGAGAAACTGGAAAAAAATCAGAACCAAGGTTACAGTTTTTAGACGTTAAACAACTTCAAGATGTGCTAACTCAATTTGCCAAAAAATTAAGCATTCATTTGGATATTAATGATTTACATCAAAATTTTATACAACAGCTTAATCAACTATTTATTACCAATAAAGGGGATAATACAGTTACATTTGAAATTATTGAGCAAGAAAAAGTTCAAAAATTAATTGAAATAGTTCCTAAAATTATTGCGGAAGAAGAGGCTACTTTTGATGTCGAAAATCCAGAAGAAATTGCCGTTGACATCCCTATTGAAGAAGAAAACCAAGTAGTAACAAGAGTTTCCATGCCAAGTAGGAAACTTAAAATTAAAATATCCAATGAGTTACTAGTTGCATTGGAGAAAATGAATATAAAATTTAGTTTAAATTAAGTATCAATTCGGATAATGAATTGATAACCAAAACTGATTTTTTAAAAAGAGAAATACAAAAAAAATGTTTAATTTTGTCATATAATAAATAAGTAATTTAAAATATAGAAATATGGCTTTAGCAATCACGGATGCTACTTTTGATGAGGTAGTATTAAAATCAAATAAACCAGTAGTAGTAGATTTTTGGGCAGCATGGTGTGGACCATGTAGAATGGTAGGGCCTGTTATCGATGAAATTGCTTCAGAATACGAGGGCAAAGCTACTGTAGGTAAAGTAGATGTTGATGCCAATCAGGAATTTGCTGCAAAATATGGAGTTCGTAATATTCCGACAGTATTAGTATTTCAAAACGGTGAAGTAGTAGGACGTCAAGTGGGAGTTGCTCCTAAAAAAACTTATACGGATGCTATTGATGCATTATTGTAATCATTATAATTTCATAAAAAAAAGGTTTGATGAAAGTCAAACCTTTTTTTGTACATTTAAATTCAACTTTTCACTCGAGGCAAAGTCGACTGAATGAAATTAATTTATCTTTGAGCTATGAAGATAGAAGAACAAAAAGAAATAATATCAGGTTTCAAGCATCTTGAATTATTAGCAAATCAAGTGGTAGAAGGCTTTATTTCTGGTATGCATAAAAGTCCTTTTCATGGATTTTCGGCAGAATTTGCTGAGCACAAAACATACAACGCTGGAGAAAGTACCAAACATATAGATTGGAAACTTTTTGCTAAAACAGATAGATTGTTTACCAAAAAATACGAAGAAGAAACTAATCTTAGATGTCATTTGATTATCGATAATTCTTCCTCTATGCATTATCCAAAACTAAAAAAGGAAGAACCTTTTTATCACAATAAGATTGGATTTTCTGTTTTAGCTTCTGCTGTTTTAATGAATTTATTAAAGAAACAACGAGATGCTGTTGGATTAAGTATTTATTCAGATACTTATGAATATTATGCCCCTGAAAAAGGTAGCGATCGTCATCATCGAATGATTTTGAACAAATTGGAAGATTTGTTAGAAAATTTTAAAGAAGCAAAGAAAACAGATACCGTTACATTTTTGCATCAAATTGCAGAAAAAATTCATCGTCGTTCCATGATTGTGCTTTTTACAGATATGTTTCAAACAGAAAATAGAGAAGCACTTTTTAACGCTTTGCAGCATCTGAAACACAACAAACATAAAGTGGTAGTATTTCATGTGATGGATAAAAAAACAGAAATCAATTTTAATTTTGATAATGCACCGCGTAAATTTATTGATTTAGAGACGGGAGAAGAAGTAAATATTTTTGCTGATACGATTAAAGAAGTTTACGAAGAAAAAGTAAATGATTATTTTAAAACATTAGCATTGACATGTGCTCAAAACAAGATAAAATATGTTCCAGTAGCAGTGGAAGAAAATTTTGAAAAGATTTTAACAACATACTTAGTTGAAAAACAAATGTTTGGTTAATGAAGAAAAAATCAGTTCATTTTTTTACTGAAAAAAGTTGCAGAAATCAAAAACGGTTGTATATTTACAACCGCAATTAAGCGAAGGTTTGGTAGTTCAGTTGGTTAGAATACATGCCTGTCACGCATGGGGTCGCGGGTTCGAGTCCCGTCCAGACCGCTAAAATTGGGAGAAGGTTTTCAGTAATGAAAACCTTTTTTGCCCAAAAAAAGTATTTAAGATTAGTTGTGTTGTTTTCGATACGAATTTGTAACTCGTATCATGGTTTAATTGTTAGACCGATGGAAAGCTTTCCGTTTATTCTGAATTAATTTCAGAATCTAAGGATGGCTTTTTTGCTTTATATAGCTTATTACCTTTAGTAATTAATTGTTAATTTGTATATTGCGATTCTTTTTTGATATATAAAAACAAATTTTCAATACTGTTAATCAACCAAACCAACTATTTAAAATGAAAAAATCATTACTCATACTCACCTTATTTTTTTCAACTTCTATTTTTTGGGCTCAAACTTTCCCCCACCCATCACAATTTAATAATGTTTGTGATGATAATAATGGCGGTTTTGCATCCTTTTATTTAGAAGGAATTTCATATGAAATTTTAGGTAATTTAAATTCACAAGATTATGTGATTACTTATCATGAAACACAAACTCAAGCTGAGATTGGTGTAAATCCAATGTCAAGTTCTTACATTAATATAACACCAACTTTACAAACTATTTTTGCTAGAATAGTAACCGTAGCAACACAACAATTTACGATTTTAAAAGTCAATTTAAATGTAAATCCAACGCCAAACGCGCCAACACAAAGTATATCAGTTTGTTCAAACGCTTTTCAATGTTGGGATTTAACTAGTGTTGAAAACTCCATTAATCAAGTAAATACAGGTATTCAAATTACTTTTTATCAAACAGAAGCAAATGCACAAGTAGGAATCAATCCAATTGCAAATCCTAGTTGTTATGTTAGTGTTGCCTTATCTGCTAATCAACCTCCTGTATTTTATCGAGTAGAAAATGTTGTAACTGGTTGTTATTCTATAGGAATTATAGAATTAATTTTACAAGATTGCGGGGGTTCCAGCTGTTCACCATCTACAAATTTAGTGACCACCGATATAACAGAAACGTCTGCAACTTTAGCTTGGACTAATCCAGATTCCATCACTGAATCTTTAATTTATATTGCTCCAGCGGGTAGCCCTGCTCCGACAATCGCAAGTAATGCTTATTATGCTCAAGGAAGTTCATACACTTTTGAGGGTCTGACCTGCGGCACTCAATATGATGTTTATGTTAGAACTTATTGTAATTCTGTAAATATGAGTACTTGGGTTCAAGCTACTTTTTCCACAGCGGCTTGTGTACCACAAGCTGGGCAACCTGTTGATTTAAGACAATGTGTAAATGATAATGGTTTAGCTTGTTTTGATTTATTTTCGAATACTGCATTCATTATTAATACATTAAATCCAGTAGATTATTCTATTACCTATTACAACTCTGAATCTAATGCTTTGAATAATGATAATCCTTTAACGTCTCCCTATTGTACTTCAACATCACAAGCAGTATTTGCCCGATTGGAGAATAATATTACTCAAGCCTATCAAATATTAGGGTTCTCTCTTATTGTTGATACAGTTTCTAACGTAGTAACGCCATTAAATAATATGCAGCAATGTGATGATAATAATGATGGAGTAGTTACTTTTGATTTAACCACTGTTCAAGCGCAAATAAATACTAACAATACTTTAGAATATTATCCGAGTCTGTCTAATGCACAAAATCAAGTTGTGCCTTTTACTAACCCACAAACTTTGAATATTGGTATTCAAAATCCAATTACAAATGTTTTTGTTAGAGAAATAGTGCCGAATTCTTGTGATAGTATTTATTCGTTTCAACTAAACACCTATTCTAATTGTAATTTAGCTTCTGTATGTTCTCAAGCAAACTCTTTGTGTAATTCAATTGGTGTGCCCTTTTCTAATACTGTAAATAATAGTAGTACTGGTTCAGCTAATTGTTTATTATCATCACCAAACCCTACTTGGTTCTATTTGCCAATAAGCAATCCAGGAACAATAAATTTACAAATAAATCAAAATTCATTAAATGGAACTCCATTAGATGTAGACTATATTGTTTATGGCCCATTTACTAATCCGGTTTCACCTTGTGGTAATCCAAATTTATTATTAGCAAACGTTGTTTCTTGTGGTTTTTCTGTTGCAGCCGTTGAATTTCCATTGATACCTAATGCACAACCAGGGCAATATTATTTGTTAATGGTAACTAATTACAGTAACCAAGCAGGTTTTATTACAATTACTGAACTTGATAATTCTTCGGGTGGAATAGATTGTTCAGGTTTACGATTAAATGCTTTCTTAGATTCAAATAATAATGGAACTCAAGACAATGGGGAGCAGAATTTCCCATTGGGGCAATTTTCTTATGAAGTAAACAACAATGGAAACGTTCATAATATAATTTCTCCAACTGGAATTTATAATATTTATGATACTTCTAATTCAAATTCCTATAATTTCAGTTATACAATAGATCCAGATTATGCAGCTTCATATGGTATAACTACTTCCAACTATAGCAATATTTATGTAGTTATTGGTGCTGGAATGCAAACTTATAATTTTCCAATTACTGTTACACAATCTTATAATGATTTAGCAGTAAATATTGTTCCAATAAATGCACCAAGGCCAGGGTTTACCTATCAAAACAAAATAGTATATACTAATTTTGGCAATCAAACAGTTGTTGATGGAACAGTAACTTTTACTAAAGATGCTTTGGTGACGATTACTGATAACTCTCAAACAGGAACAACTTCCTCGCCTAATGGATTTACCTATAATTTCACCAATCTTTTACCTTTTGAAACAAGAACAATTATTCTGACTATGCAAGTGCCAAATGTTCCTACAGTTGTTTTGGGTGATCTATTAACTAATACTGCTAGTATTGCTCCAATTAGTGGAGATGTGGTTCCAACAAATAATACTTCCAATTGTTCTCAAATTATTATTGGGTCTTATGATCCTAACGATAAAATGGAGTCGCACGGTGAAAGGATATTACATTCAACTTTCACTGCCAATGACTATTTGTATTACACTATCCGATTTGAAAATACAGGAACAGCAAGTGCCATCAATGTTAGAGTAAATGATGTATTGGATTCAAGATTAGATGAAAATACAATTAGAATGATTAGTGCGAGTCACAATTATATTATGGATAGAGTAGATAACAATTTAACATGGCGATTTGACGATATTCAATTACCAGTTTCAGTAGCTAACACTACTACAGGAAAAGGATACATTACTTTTCAAGTAAAACCTAGAGTTGGTTTTGCTGTTGGTGATATTATTCCAAACACTGCTTCTATTTACTTTGATTTTAATCCAGCGATTATCACTAATACATTTAATACAGAATTTGTAGCTCAACTTGGCGTTGATGAATTTGAGAATGGTGATTTTGTTTTCTATCCAAATCCAGTGTCTGATATAGTTACTGTTTCGGTAAAAAATAACGGTACTATAGCTGCTATTGCTGTTTATGATATGCTAGGAAAAGTAATACTTTCGGAAAAAACAACAACTACCGATTCTTCAAAAACATTTGATTTATCATCAGTATCTAAAGGGGTTTATCTACTTGAAGTTACTTCTGATACAAACTTAAAAGTGATAAAAAAATTAATAGTAGAATAAATTATAAATTTATATCAATGAAAAGCTCTCCATAACAGAGAGCTTTTCTTTTTTAAACAAACCAAAGTAGTAGTAAATATAATTTCTTACTTTTGAAACTGTTAATCGATTAAAATTTTTCATGAAAAAAGCTCTTGCTTTATTTATAGTATCATTATGCTTTTCTTGTCAATACATTGAGAAAAAAGTTCCCTCTGAAAAGGAATTGTTTGAAAAGCAATTAAAAGAGATTAATTGGAAGGAAGTGGATGAATATCCTTCCGTTGCTGATTGTGAAAAGCTAAGTGATAAAGCCCAACGGGAGCAATGTTTTTTTGATTTTTTAACCACGACAATCCAAGAAAAATTGGCGGTTGACACCCTTTCTATGTTATTCCCTCAATTAGATACTATTGAAGTAAAGGTTACGGTTTTTCCCAATGCCACTATGGAATTCGACCCTCAATTTGTTAAAGATTCTGTTGCCTATGATACAATAAAGATTGATAGTATTCTTCAAGCAAGATTGGTTGATTTTCCTAAAATAAATCCTGCTATCAAAAGAGGTATTCCTGTGAAAACTCAGTTTGTTTTGCCAGTTGTTATTAAACAGGAATAATTACTTTTTAAACCTTCTTCCTTTCCAAGAAAAACTGCCAAACAAAGAAAATAGTCCCACAAAACTTGAGAAAAAAGGATAAACAAAACTACTTCCCAGTGGCAATAACCATTTCCCTTTTAGTAAGTATTGATTTGATTTATAAAGCAAAACATAATCAACAACATATTTAATTAAAAATAGTTGTATAATAATTTTCCAATCCAACCAACCAATAACCAACAACCAACAACCAACAACTAAAATAAGATTTATAAGAAGGACTACTACCGCTAATAGTTTAGCATAACCACTTTGATAACTGGTTGTTTTACTCGCCCATCGTATACGTTGCATGAAGAGTTGAAACAAATCGTTTTCGGGTTTTGTTTTTACAATTACGTCTTTGTGTTTTAGATAATGTACTTTGTCCGCAAATTTCGCCACTGCTTTTTGCAACAGAAAAACATCATCGCCACTGGCTATTTGATCATTTCCGTTAAAGCCATCAAGTTCACGAAAAAGTTTTTTAGTGTAGGCAAAATTGGCGCCATTACACATAAACGGTTTTCCAATACCGAAACTCCCAATAGTGGTTCCTTGCAAACTCAATAAATCCAATTGCTGAAAATGATGAAACCAGTTATTTTTTACATTATAAATCACAGCACCTACTATCATTTCAACTTGATTATTTTGAATGTAATTATCAAAAGTAAGTAGCCAATTTTTATTTACGATACAATCAGCATCGGTCGTTATAATCCAATCGTGCTTGGCTATAGGCATTGCACGTGCAATGGCATCTTTTTTGGGAGAATTGGATAAGCGAAGGTTTTCCAGTAAAGTAGTGTCAAGTGTGTCATGGTTCATGCGCCAACGAATGCAAATGCGTTCCGAACTATCAGTTGAAAAATCATCAACCATGATAATTTCTAGTAATTCATGAGGATAATTTAGTTTAGAAAAAGAGGCTAAAAGTTTAGGGAGATTTTTCGCCTCGTTTCGAAAGGGAACAATAAGTGTGAAAGCTGTTTTCGGAGAAAGATTAGTTCTTTCAAAAGTTTTTACTTTTTTAAAACCAACCACGAGTTGGAGTATCAAAAGCACATAGAGTAACAAAATCAAATATAAAGCAATAGTAATTAATTCCATTTTGGTTTAAATTTTAAGACAAAATAACTTCCAATACTAACGGGCAATACCACATTCAAAAACCACATTAAGGTAGAAATAAAAGCTACAATCCATTCATTGACACCTAATTTCCCAAAGAAAAAAACAGCTACACTTCCTTTTACAGCAAAATCCAAAAATTGAAAACTGGGTAAAGAGGAAGCTAAAAAATAAACCGTTGCTATGGTTGCCATCATAGTGAAATAGGGTAAATCTACATCAAAAGCGAGAAATAAAAAATAGTATTGATGTGAAAAAACTAAATAACGTAATGTGCCTAAGATTAAATTTTTTTGATGAATAAACTTTGGAATTTCGTTGATTTTTTGAATAAGTTTTTCGATGGAATAGCCTTTTATTTTTATGGTTTTTGAGAATGCAGCAGCAAGAAACAAGAAGCAAGAAAATCCGATAATTGTTAACGCCCATTGCCAATAACCCAAAATAAACAAACCAATAGTTCCAAAAATAATAGTCAAAATCATTTGAATTCCGTTGCAGATGAGGTTAAGAAAAATGATTCTTTTGGTTTTCTTTTTATCAAAATACAATGCTTTTCCGGCATATTCTCCGAGACCATTTGGAGTGAAAATCCCAGCGGTTAATGCACCAAGTACTTGTTTTGTGGATTCTCCAATGGAAATTGGTTTTATAAAAGACACAAGATTTTGCCATTTGAGAATTTCTAAATACCGATTGACAACACTAAATGAAAGCAAAAACAAAATCCCTACAACAGATTGTTTTTCTTTGACTAAAGCGATGAATTTCCCCCAATCTAGTTGGTTGTTATTTGCCAATTGATCATAGATGAAATAAAAAGCACCAGATACAATCAAAAGTTTGACCAGAAAAACGACGAATTGCTTAGCTTTGTGAGGAATTGTAATCATTGGTACAAAGAAAGTAAAAACTATTGCATAATGTTCACTAAGTTACAAAGCTATACAAAGATTTTATTTTTGACTTCTTTGTGTATCTCTATTATTCTCTGTGAATCTCTGTGAAACAAAAACATGGCAAACGAACGCATCATATTAGGAATTGATCCAGGAACCACCATAATGGGTTTTGGCTTAATTAAAGTCATCAATAAAAAAATGGAATTCATCCAATTGAATGAGTTGCTATTGAGCAAATATGATGACCATTATACCAAATTGAAAGTCATTTTCGAACGCACTATTGAACTAATAGAAACGCATCATCCTGATGAAATTGCTATTGAAGCACCTTTTTTCGGAAAAAATGTACAATCGATGTTAAAGCTTGGGCGAGCACAAGGTGTTGCCATGGCAGCAGGATTATCGCGCCAAATTCCCATTACTGAATATGAACCCAAGAAAATCAAAATGGCCATTACAGGAAACGGAAATGCCAGTAAAGAACAAGTGGCGAAAATGCTACAACAACTTCTTGGTTTAAAAACATTACCTAAAAATCTTGATTCTACTGATGGTTTGGCAGCGGCAGTTTGTCATTTTTTCAACTCAGGAAAAACCGTTGGCGAAAAAAGCTATACAGGTTGGGATGCTTTCGTAAAACAAAATGAAGAACGGGTTAAGAAGTAGTCTTCAGTGTTCAGTTTTAAGTGTTCAGTTAAAAATATTCTTATGAGATTTCAAGATTTATTAGCTTATAAAAAAGGGTTTGAGGTTGCTATGGAAATTTTTGAACTTACTAAAAGTTTTCCAAAGGAAGAAACCTATTCATTGACAGACCAAGTTAGAAGAAGTTCAAGAAGCGTTACTATTACTATTGCAGAAGCTTACAGAAAAAGAGAATATCCAAAGTATTTTCACAGTAAATTAACTGATGCTGATGCTGAAAACTCAGAAACTCAGGGTTGGTTAGAATATTCTTTAGCATGCAATTATATTACAATTGAAATGTATCAACAAATAGTTGAAAAGTCAAAAGAAGTGGGAAGATTAATAAATTATATGATTTTAAACCCAGAAAAATTTGGATCAAAAAATAATTAATATCAAACTGAATACTAAAATCTGAACACTGAGCATTTACTAATGAGCGGCATCTACATCCATATCCCTTTTTGCAAACAAGCTTGTCATTATTGTGACTTTCATTTTTCAACTTCATTAAAGAAGAAGGATGAAATGGTTTTGGCATTGGCCAAAGAAATAGCATTGCGTAAAAGTGAGTTGGAGAATGAAGTGGTTGAAACTATTTATTTTGGAGGCGGAACACCTTCAATATTGCAGATTTCAGATTTGAGATTTTTGATTGATGAAGTATATCGGAATTATAATGTTATTGAAAATCCCGAAATCACCGTCGAAGCCAATCCTGACGACTTATCAGAAGAGCGAATAATCGAATTATCAAAAAATAGAGTAAATCGTTTATCCATAGGCATTCAATCTTTTTTTGAAGAGGATTTGAAACTCATGAACCGCGCTCACAATTCGGTGGAAGCCAAAAAAAGTTTAGAAATTGCCACGAAATATTTCGAGAATATCTCCATTGATTTGATTTATGGAATGCCCAATATGAGCCATGAAAAATGGTTGAAAAACATTCAAATTGCATTAGATTATAACGTCCCCCATATTTCTAGTTATGCTTTGACGGTAGAACCAAAGACGGCGTTGCACTCATTTATTCAAAAAGGAATTATTACACAATTGGATGATGAAGTGGCACAAGAACATTTTCATTTGCTAGTTGACAAGCTGGAAGAAAAAGGTTTTATTCATTATGAATTGTCTAATTTTGGAAAAGAGCATTTTTTTTCTAAAAACAATTCAAGTTATTGGCTTGGCAAAAAATACCTCGGAATTGGTCCATCAGCACACAGTTATGATGGATTTTCCAGAAGTTGGAATGTGTCAAATAATACAATCTATTTAAAAGCATTGGCTGAAAATCAATTGCCATCAGAAAGCGAAACTTTAACCCAAACTGACCGCTATAACGAATATATTATGACAGGGTTGCGCACTATTTGGGGCATTTCTCTTGATAGAATTGCAACTGAATTTGGGAAAACCTATTTGGATTATTTAAACCAACAAGCTGAGAAATATATCGAAGATCATTTACTATTTGTAGATGACAACATTTTAAGAACCACCAAAAGCGGTAAGTTTTTGAGTGATGGGATTGCAAGTGATTTGTTCATGCTGAACTAGTTTCAGCATTTTTTTTATTAAAGCAATTATGATAAAAGGATTTACATATATTTTAACAAATAAGACCTTCTCAGTCATTTATGTTGGTGCTACAAAAAATTTGAAGAATAGAGTTGAATGTCATAGAAACGGTAAGGGAGCAGTTTTTACCAAAAAGTATAATGCTGTAATTTTAATTTATTTTGAAGAGTATGATAATTTTCATGAGGCTTTTGCTAGAGAAAAACAACTGAAAAACTGGCATAAAGAATGGAAATGGAATTTGGTAAAAATTTCCAATCCAGAATTAAAAGATTTATATTTGGACTTGTAACGGGGTCTTACCAGCTGAGATGCCAACAAGTTCAGTAGGAAAATAAAATGCATCGAAAGATGCTGAAACAAGTTCAATAGGAAAATAAAATGCATCGAAAGATGCTGAAACAAGTTCAGCATAAATGAAAGCACAAATTAACAATACCTTTAAAATCGACCTATCAAAGCCTCTTGATATAGCTATACCATTGTCTAATACTGATACTAATCCGATTGCGTGGTATATAGAAAAACCAGTGATTGAACCAGTGAGATTTGGTGATTGGGTTGGAAAAGTTTCGGAAGGAAGCTCAACTAATTTCAATAATATTTTCTTCAATCCCCACGGACACGGAACGCATACAGAATGTTTGGGGC
>Ga0214919_10001472_pt1 | contig 38509 bp, 27 predicted proteins | sample LL1503_MetaG_FD_177994 | JGI IMG/M metagenome (GOLD analysis project Ga0214919, IMG submission 177994) | Freshwater microbial communities from Lake Lanier, Atlanta, Georgia, United States - LL-1503 | ecosystem: Environmental > Aquatic > Freshwater > Lake | place: USA: Georgia | collected...
ATGAGGATCTGCCCCTTGCGGGCGAAGCTGTGCGAGACGGCGCCGGTCTGGGCCATGTTGCCGCCGTTGTCGTTGAAGGCTTGGCGCACCTCGGCGGCCGCGCGGTTCTTGTTGTCGGTCGTGACCTCGACGATGAGGCCGACGCCACCCGGGGCGTAGCCCTCGTAGACGATCTCTTCGTAGACCACGCCGGGGATCTCGCCGGTGCCCTTCTGCACGGCGCGCTTGATGTTGTCCGTCGGCATGTTGGCCGCGCGGGCCTTGTCCATCAAGGTCCGCAGGCGCGCGTTGGACTCGGGGTTGCCGCCGCCGGCGCGGGCCGCGACGGTGATCTCCTTGGCCAGCACGGAGAAGATCTTGCCGCGCTTGGCGTCGATGACGGCCTTGTGCCGCTTGGTCGTGTGCCACTTGCTATGACCGGACATGGTGGGATGGGGTTGAAAATCAGCCCTTGGCCTTCTTCGGCGGGATCACCTCGACCTCGGGTTCCTCCTTGGTAACGGCCGCCTGCAGGATGGTCAACAGGTTCTGGACCGTCATGTAGAGGGTCAGGGCCGCCGGCATGGTGTAGCAGATGAGGGGGAACATCAGGGTCATCACCAGGATGATCGTCTTCTGGGAACTGTCGGCCGAGGGGCTGGGCGTCATCTTCATGGACAGCCACATCGTCACGCCCATCAGGATCGGCAGGAGGTTGAAGGGGACGCCGCCGAGGACGAACAACGTGTCGGGCGCGGCGAGATCCTGGACCCAGAGGAAGGAGTGGAGGCGCAGCTCGACGGTCGTCTGGAAGGCCGTGTACATGCCGAAGAAGATCGGCATCTGGATGAGGATCGGGAGGCAGCCGGCGAGCGGGTTGATGCCGTGGTCCTGGTAGAGCTTCATGAGCTCCTTCTGCTTCTTCTCCGGGTTGTCCTTGTACTTCTCGTTGATCTCCTGGAGCGGCTTGGAGAACTTCGCCATCTTCTTGGCCTGGCGCTGCTGGGCCGACGTGAGGGGCCAGGTGACGAGCTTGATCAGGAGCGTGAGGGCGACGATCGCCCAACCCCAGGACCAGGCGCCGCTCCACGCCAGCAGCATGTGCACGCCGCCGAGGCAGAAGAGGAGCAGCTTGCAGATGGAGGCGAACGGGATGAACCCGAGGAGCTTGGAGAACTGCAGGACGTAGACCTGGTTGTCCGGGAGGGCCGAGACGCGGGCGTATTCCTTGGGCCCGACGAAGAAGTCGCCGGTGAGCTCGGTCGAGAGGTCGGGCTTCACGGCGGTGGCCCAGGAGGCCATGCCGTCGAGGCCCTGCGAGCCTTCGGGGAAGGCGACGGGATGGATCGAGACCAGGGAGCGGGCGCCGCGGGACTCCAGGCTGACGGGGTGGATGATGGAGGCGAAGAACTGGTTGCCCGAGGCGACCCAGAAGTGGGGCTTGCCCGCGGAGGCGAGCTCGACCGTCGGGACCGCGCGGCGGGCGCCGAGGCCGAGGAAACCGTTCGAGTCATGGAACAGGTCGACGCCGGTGCGGACGGTGTCTTCGCCATCATGCGTCAGGACCGACAGGAACTGGTTGGCCTTGTCGCCTACCGTGGGGTGCCAGCTGCCGAGGGTCTGGGCGAAGGCCGGGGCGGCGACGCCGGCGCCGGGCGAGAGGAGGCGGGTGGTGAAGCGGATCGAATAAGGCTCCGCGGTCGCGCCCAGGGCGTAGGTCCGCTCGACCTTGCCGCCATCCGGGAGCGTGCCGACCAACGTGAGGCTGTCCTTGGTCTTGGCCGAGACCTTGAACTCGCCGAGGACCTGCTCCCACGCGCGCGTGGCGCGGTTCTCGACGACGAGCGTGAGGGCCGCGTCGGGATTGCCGCGATTGAAGACGACCTTGTCCTTGCGGTCGGTGTCGGCGAACTCCTTGAGGAGCTCGACCTGTTCGATGGCGCCGCCGCGGGTGGTGAAAGTGACGCGGATGTGCTCGTTGGCGAGGACCTCGCGGGCGGCCTTGGCGCGATCGAGGGCTCCAGCCACGGACGGCGCGACCACGGCCCCCGTGAGGGCGGGCGGGCCGGCGGGATTCGGGGTCACCGGGGCGACCGCGGCGGAGGTCGGGGCGGCGGCGGGAGCCGGGACCTGGCGGGGGGTGCCGAAGATGTAGAAGGCGAGGGCTCCGCCGAAACAGGCGAGAGCAAGGAAGAGGTTCTTGCGATCCATGGAAAAGGGAGGGGTTGGGCGTAGGCAAGGGACCGCCGGGGAGCAAGGCACAAGGCGTCCCAGGACGGCCGGACCACCCCTAGCACGCGACGGGGGCGGCCTAGACCCGTCCAGGGAGGCTCAGGAGCCCGGTTTGGTCGCCGGAAGCAACGCCAAGTCGGGGGGGAGGCGGTCCGCCGGGTAGGTCGGAAAGGTCAGTTCCAGAAGGGAGACGAAGGGGACGGAGAACTTGGTCTGCCCGCCGGAGCGGTCGACCAAGGTGGCGACGGCCACCGCCCGGGCACCTTGGGCCTGGAGGATATCCAGGCACTCCTGGACGCGACCGCCGCGGGTGACGACGTCCTCCGCGACGAGCACGCGTTCGCCGGGACGGAAGGTGAAGTTGCGACGCAGCACCAGCTTGTCGTTCTCCTTCTCGACGAAGACGAAGCGGACGCCGAGCTGGCGGGCGACTTCCTGGCCGACGACGAGGCCGCCCATCGCCGGGGCCAGCACGGTGTCGCACGGGTAAGCGGCCAGCTTCGGCTTGAGCAGCTCGATGAGGCGCGTGACCTTGTCCATGTACTGGCAGACCTGCGCGCACTGGAAGAAGTGCCCGCTGTGCAGGCCGGAGCGCAGCACGAAGTGGCCGGTCAGCAAGGCCTTGGAGTCGCGAAAGATCTGGAGGACTTCTTCTTGGGTCGAGCTCATGGTCGGGGCGGATGAAGGCGAAAAGCGCGGCGAGGGCGAGGCGATAGGCGGGGCGGACCGCTTTTCCTCAACAAAGGGTAGACCCGGCTCGACCGGCGGTTATCAAGGAAGGCCATGCCCTCCCCCGCCCCGGACGACCTGACCGCGACCGCGCAGCGCCACCGGCGGACGATCCGACTGGTCGCCGCGGCCCTGGTCGCCCTGCCCCTGGCGGGGCTCGGCTGGCAGCTGCTGCGGACCGCGCCGACCGAGCATCCCGCGGGCTCCGTGGCCGGCATGGTCTGGATCCCCGGCGGCGAGTTCACGATGGGCAGCGACCAGGCGGATGATAAGCACAAGGAGGAACGCCCCGGCCACCGCATCCAGGTCGGCGCCTTCTGGATGGATGAGACGGAGGTGACCAACGCGCAATTCACGCGCTTCGTCGAGGCGACCGGCTACGTCACCGAAGCCGAGAAAGACCTGGATCCGCGGACTTTCCCGAACGCCCCCTCGCCGGAACTGCTGAAAGGCGGCTCCTTGCTCTTCAAGCACACGTCGGGCGTGAACCCTTTCCAATGCGGCGCCGGTGACCTGCCGTGGTGGAAGTTCACCGTGGGCGCGAACTGGCGGCACCCCGAGGGCCCTGGGTCCGACCTCAAGGGGCGCGCCGGACATCCGGTGCTGTGCCTGACCTACAAGGACGCCCAGAGCTACGCGAAGTGGGCGGGCAAGCGCCTGCCGACCGAGGCGGAATGGGAATTCGCCGCCCGCGGGGGCCTGGCCGACAAACCTTACGTGTGGGGCGACGAGGAACGGCCCAAGGGCAGGATCATGTGCAACCACTGGCAGGGCAAATTCCCCGCGACCGACACAGGCGAGGATGGCTTCAAGTCCGTGGCGCCGGTGAAGTCTTTCCCGCCGAACGGCTACGGTCTCTACGACATGGCCGGCAACGTCTGGGAGATGTGCGAGGACTGGTACGGGCCCGAATGGTATGGGCGGTCGCCCAAGGATAACCCGACGGGCCCGGTCATCGGCTTCGACCCGGAGGGCACCGGCTACGGCCAGCACGTCATCCGCGGCGGCTCCTGGCTGTGCGACGAGGGGTATTGCTTCCGTTACCGGGCGACGGCGCGCCAAGGGCTCGATACGCTGACCTCGACCAACCACGCGGGCTTCCGCTGCGTGGCGGACCTGCCGGCCCCGGCGAAGAAGTGACGCCTACTTCTTCTCCTGGTAGTCGAGGTCCTTGCCGAAGGTCTCCTCCATCGTGGCCAGGGCCAGGAAGGCCGCGCCGAAGCACAGCGCGCAGAGGATCGCGCCCGCCAGCGGCGCGCTCACCCGCGACTGCCCGAGCGGCATCGCAAGGAAGGTGAAGAGGAAGGTCAGCGGCACGAGCGAGCCGCGGGCGAAGTTCGGCACGGTGGTGGCGACGGTCGCGCGGAGGTTCGTGCCGAACTGCTCGGCGGCGATCGTGACGAAGAGCGCCCAGTAGCCCATGCCGAAGCCCATCAGGAAGATGAGCCGGTAATAGGCGTCGGAACTCCAGCCGCCGGCGCCGAACAGGTAGAGGACGACGCAGGCCAGGCTGAACAGCAGGAAGGCCAGCACGACCTTCTTCCGGGAACGCAGCAGCTGGCTCGCGACCCCGCTGGCGAGATCGCCGAAGGTGAGTCCAAGGTAGAAGGCGGCGACGGCCCAGTTGTCCTTGATGGGCTCGCCTTGGATCCCGGCGACCGGGGCGAAGACGGTCGAGGCGCGCTGCACGAGGATGCCGATCATGAACCAGGTCGGCAGGCCGATCAGGATGCACCGCAGGTAGCGGAGGAAGCGCTCGCGGCCCGCGAAGAGGGCGAAGAAGTCGCCGCGGGCCACCGAACCCGCGGCGGCATGGTCGCGGGCCTGGTGATACATGCCGGACTCGCGGACGCCCACGCGCAGGGCGAGCAGCAGGAGACCGAGGCCGCCGCCGATGAAATAGCTCATGCGCCAGCCTTCGACCGGGGAGCCGAAGAGGCCGCCCACGACGCGCCCGATGTCGGCCACATGGTCGGCCATGTAGCCGGCGACGACGGCGCCGAAGACGCCGACGGTCGCGACCAGGGCGGTCCCGTAACCGCGGCGCTCCTTCGAAAGCGTCTCCGAGACGAGCGCGATGCAGCCGCCGAGCTCGCCGGCGAGGCCGAGTCCGGCGATGAACCGCCAGGCCGCGTAGGCCTCGAAGCTGTGCACGAGGCCGTTGGCGATGTTCGCGACGGAATAGAGGAGGATCGAGCCGAAGAGGGTCGTGAGCCGGCCCATGCGGTCGCCGAGGATGCCGAAGAGGATGCCCCCGAGGAGCATGCCGGCCATCTGCCAGGAAAGGAGGTCCTGATACCAGGCGGCGCCGCTGATGAGATGGCCGAGCCCCAGGCTGGTCAGGCTGTCCTTGCGGATCGTCATGAACAGCGTGAGGTCGTAGATGTCGACGAAGTAGCCCAGCGCCCCGACGATCACGGCGGGTTGCAGCAGGTCCTTCCAGAGGGGGCGAGGCGGCGGGAAATCGGGGGCGCTCATGAGGACGGGGTCAGGCCTTCAGACCGTGCAGGTTGGCCATGGAAATGCCAGACAACATTGCCCCGGTGACGCCCAGGAAGCCCTGGTCCGTGCCGATCAGGAAGAGGTTCGCGAGGTCCGTGCGCCCGTCGCGCCGCTTCACGGTCGAGCCATAGATCGCGCCGTTGAGGTGCCCGGTGAACTTGCGGACCGTCCGGGGCGTGAAGACGTCGGTCGAGGTCAGCGCCGCGTCGTGGACGGCATCGGCGACGGGGGGGAGGTGGGCGCGGGCGACGCGGTTGAGGCGGCCGCACCACGCCTGCTTGCGGGCCTGATACTCCGCCTCGGGCAGGGCGCACCAGGCATCGTGGTTCGCGAGGGCGGTGACGCGCAACCAACCTTCGTCGAGCGCCCGCCCCTCCCCATACCGGTAGTTGTTCGGGATGCAGATCACGCCGGAGCGGGGATCGACCAGGTCGGTGGGCGACCGGTAGGCGAACCGGTCCGCGTCGCAGAAGAACACGATGGTGTCGCCCCAGCCGAAGCCGGCGAAATCGGCGGACCGGTAGGTGGCGATCGTCTCCGCGTAACCGAGGCGGCCGACCTCGGCGGCGGCGGCGCCCGGGACGGCGTCGGAACGCAGGCGCGCGGTCTCGACCGCGCCCGCCGACGAGTAGACCGCGTCCGCGGTGACCTCGGAGCCGTCGTCGAGGACCAGGGCGGCGACCCGGCCGGCGCGCACCGCCAAGGACCGCACGCCGCACTTCATGCGCCGCTCGACGCCGTGCTCGCGGCACCGGTCGACGAGCAGGCGGATGACCTGGCGGACGCCGACGAACGGCCGCGCGAAACCTTCGCGGAACAGCGAACGCCACATGATCGCGAACTGCGAGACCTCGATGTCGTCCTCGAGGGCGCTGCCGTAGAAGCAGGTCGGCAGGAGGAGCATGTCGCGCAGCAGCGGCTCGCCGAGCCGCTCGTCGAGCAGCGCGCGGGCCGAGCCCCCGTGCGCCTCCAGCGCCGCCTCGTCGAGCCCCGCGATCCAGGCGTCGAGCGCGCGGAACCGATCCACGGAGCCCGGGAACTGGTCCGCGACGTCGGCCAGCAGGTGCTCGAAATCGTTGTCGAGGCGCAGGTTCTTCCCCGCCATCGCGACGCGGGAACCGAGCTGCGGGCAGAGATCGAGTTCTTCGCGACGGATCCGCAGCTGACGCATCAGCTTGACGAGCGGCGCGCCCTTCGCGCCTTCGGGCACCCAGTTGGTCAAGGCATGGAGGCCGACGTCATACTTCCGCGCCCCGCGGGCATAGAAGGAGTTGAGGCCTCCCGGGGCGTTGTGGCGCTCGAGGACGAGCACCTTGCGACCGTACATCCCGAGGCGCACCGCGGCGGCCAGGCCGGACATCCCGGCCCCGATGATGACGGCGTCGTAATGGGCGGGCGCGCTCATCGTCAGGCGCTGATGCGCAGCAGCTCGTCGGCCGCCCGCGCGACCTGGAGCGGGGTGATGCGCTCGAAGGCCCGCTCCATCCGCGCGCGGTAATCGGCGCGCGCCTCGCCCTCGAACGCGGTGGTGTCGATGCGCACGACGCGATGCAGGGTGCCCCACGGACGGGCCCGCGCGTAGTCGGACGGCCCGAACACGCCGACGACGGGCGTGCCGACGGCGGCGGCGAGCTGGAGCACCGCCGAATCGACCCCGAGGAAGAGCCGCGCGTCCTTGAGCAGGCGGGCGAGCTGGGCGAAGCTCAACCGCCCGCCCGTGGCGGTCGCGGCCGGTCCGACGAGCCCGCAGAGGGCCTCCGCGAGCAGCCGCTCCTCGTCCGCGGGTCCGGCCGAGACGATGATGCGCTCGACGGCGCGGGTGGCGAGCAGCTCGCGGGCGACGGCCGCCCATTTCTCGAGCGCCAGCAGGCGGTCCGGATGCGAGCAGCCGGGATGGATGACGGCGAAGCGTCCCGGCTCGACCAGGAGTCCGTGCTCCTCCATGCCCGCGGCGGAGAACCACATCCCCGGCGTCTCGGCCTGGAACCCGAAGGCCTGCGCGCAGACCGCGTGGTCACAGGCGGCCTCATGCGGATCGACGGGCAGGCCGTAGATCTCCTGATGGAAGAAAGGTCGCCACCAGACGGGCGCGCGACCGGCGCAGACGCGGCGGCCGGCCTTGGAGAGCGCCACCAGCCGCCGGGCCAGGGGATGCGCGCCCAGCGCGATGGCGGCGTCGAAACGCTGGCGCCGCAGGTGCGCCAGGAGCGGCCAGGCGCCTTCTTCGGGCCCGCAGGCGACGACTTCGACCACCGCCGGACAACCGGCGAGGGCGGGCTCGGCGCCGGGGCGCGTGACGTAGGTGATGGCGATCCCGGGGTGGCGCTCGCGCAGGGAGCGGAAGGCGGCGGTGGTCGCAAGGGCCCCGCGGAGCTTGGCGAACTTGACGACCAGCAACCGCATCAGCCGAGGCCCTGCGACTGGTTGTCCCAGAGCCGGCGGAACAGCCCGTTGGCGCGGTAGACCTCCTCGCGCGGACCATCCGCGACGACCCGCCCCTGGTCGAAGACCAGGACGCGGTCGACGTCGCGGATCGTGCTGAAGCGGTGCGCGACGATCAGGGTCGTGCGGCCTTTCATGAGCTGCTGCAACGAGGCCTGGATGCCGCGTTCGGTCTCGGTGTCGAGGGCCGAGGTGGCCTCGTCCAGGATCAGGATCGGCGCATCCTTGAGGAACGCGCGCGCGATCGAGACGCGCTGACGCTGCCCCCCGGAGAGCCGGGCGCCGCGCTCGCCGACACGCGTGGCGAAGCCCTCGGGCAAGGCCTCGATGAACTCGAGGGCGCCCGCGAGCCGGGCCGCCTCGCGGACCTCGGCCGTGGTCGCGCCCTGCCGGCCGAGCCGGATGTTCTCGAGGATGCTGTCGTCGAAGAGGACCGGCTCCTGCGAGACCAGCGCGATGTTCGCGCGCAGGTCGAACTGGCGCACCGCGCGGAGGTCGAGGCCGTCGACGGTGATCGCGCCCTGCTGCGGGTCGAAGAAACGCGGCACCAGGTTGACGAACGTGCTCTTGCCGGCGCCGCTGGGACCGACCAAGGCGACCGACTGGCCGGCGGGGATCGCCAGCGTCAGGTCGCGCAGCACGGGCTCCGCGCCGTAGGCGAAGGTGAGCTGCTCGAAGGCCAGGCGCCCCTGCACGCGCCCCAAGGGGCGGGCGTCCGGCGCGTCCGCGACCTCGACGGGCGCCTGGAGCACGTCCTCCAGCCGCTGGAGGCCGCCCTCCGCGATGGCGATGAGGTTGTTCATGCGCCCCAGCTTCTTGACCGGCTCGTAGGCCACGTAGATGGCCGTGATGATCATGAGGAGGTCGTTGTAGGACATGCCGGCGGCGGCGCCGATCCAGACGGCGAGGGCGATGCCGGCGGCGGCGACGATCTCGAGCAACGGCGAAAGCGCCTTGTCGTAGCGGGCCAGCTTGGCCTGCAGCCGCAGGCCGAGGCGGCTGGCCTCGCCGAAGCGGCGTTCCTCGCGCTCCTGCAACCCGTAGGCGCGGATCTCGCGGGGGGACTGGAGGTTCTCGACGACGATGCTGTTCAGGTCGGAGGCGGAACCCAGCGCCTGCGCCGCGCGGCGGTGCAGGGCCTGGCCGATGGCCCGCGCGAGGAAGACGGAGAGCGGGACCACCAGGAGGCAAAGCAGGAAGCGGGACCCGCCGGGAATCGTGAGGCACCGGTAGACGACGAAGCCGACGGCGCCGACCAATGTGAACGGCTGGATGATGGCGTCGGTGGAGATGTCGACCAGCACCATGCGGACCGACTGCACGTCGCCGGTGAGGCGCTGCATCAGGTCACCCGTGGGCAGGCGGGCGAAGAAGCCGAGATGCAGGCGCTGGAGCCGGGCGAAGACCGCGCCGCGGACCGAATCGACCACCTTGAGGCCGGCGAGGTTGACGAAGTAGCTGGCGAGGAACTGGCTGATGCCGCGGAGCAGGAAGACCGCGGGCAGGAAGGCGACGGCGAAGGCGAGCTCGTGCCCGCGCGGCAGATGCCAGGCGCCGCCGCCCAGCCAGGCGGGCCAGACGAAGACCGGGGCGGCCCGCTCCGCCTCCGTCCCGAAGACGGTGGGGAGGATCTTGCCGATGAGCACCGGGAGGCCCACCGACTGGGCCAGGCCGTAGATCAGGCCGAAGATGATGGCCAGCAGCAGCAACCGACGGCTCCCCTTGAGGTGCGTCAGGTAGAGTCTGTAGCGGCCGCTCTTCACGGCTCCAGCGTGGCGAAGGGCTCCGCCGGAGGAAACACCAAAAGGCGGCTTATTTCCGCTTGGGGAAGGCGACGGAGAACGCGATGGCCAAGGCGAGGATGATGCCGATCACGGAGAGCGAGCCGGCCGTCGGGATGTGCACGTGCACCCCTTGCGCGGTCGGCTGCCGCAACCAGCCCGGGACCCAGGCGGCGACCTGATGCTCGGGCTGCCCGAGGCCGGCGGCCCACGGCAGGATCATCTTGAGACCGATGAAGCAGAGGATGAAGGCCAGCGCCGGCTTGAGGAACCGGAAGTAATGCATGAAGCCGGAGATCGCGAAATACATCGAGCGCAGGCCCATGATCGCGAAGATGTTGGAAGTGAAGGCGACGAACCGGCGCTCCTCGATGGGCAGGTTCGGCGGCAGGATGCCCAGGACGGCGGGGATGGAGTCGATGGCGAAGATCAGGTCCGTGCCCTCGACGACGACCAGCACGATGAACAGCGGCGTGAACCGGCGGACGCCGTCCTCCTTGACCCAGAACTGGTTGCCGTGGAGTTTCGGCGTCAGCGGGAAGACCTTGCGGGCGAGGCGGACGAAAAGGTTCTCGCCCATGCCCTTGCCTTCATCCTCGTCCTTAGCCCAGGCCAGCTTGAGGCCCGTGAACAGGAGGAAAGCCCCGAAGACGGGCAACAGGATGGTGAAGCGGTCGACGGCGGCCACCCCCGCGATGATGAACAACGCACGCATCGCGACGGCGCCGAGGATGCCCCAGAAGAGGACCCGGTGCTGCAGGTGGGCGGGGATCTGGAAGTGGGCGAAGACGAGGATGAAGATGAACAGGTTGTCGACGGAGAGGGCGAGCTCAAGGACGTACCCGGCCGCGAACAACTGCGCGTCCTCGGGCGTGCGCCAGGCAGCCAGCAGGAAGGCGAACCCCACCGCGAGCAGGACCCAGACGGCGCACCAGGCGACCGCCTCCTTGAAGGACGGAGCGTGGTCGGTCTTGTTGAACACCCCGAGGTCCAGGGCCAGCATCAGCGCCACGAAACCGAGGAAGGCGCCCCACGCCCAGCCGGGGATGACCAAAGGAGCCTCGGCCGCGAGAAACAAGGTGTTCACGCCCTCGAAATTAGCCGAATTCGAGGGGAGTCAAGCCGACCCGCCGATGGAGGCTTGCCCGCGACGGCCTCCCGCGGCTAGATGACGTCCGCGTTCCCGTAGTTCAACGGATAGAACATTGGTTTCCTAAACCGAGGATGTGGGTTCGATTCCCGCCGGGGACAGCGAGCGGCTCAGCGCTTGAGCCGATACCCTTGGATCCGGGTCGACGGCGAACGCCGGTAGACCGACTCCACGTCCTTGATCTGCATCAGCGCCCAGGGCGCCAGGATGCTGTCGCCGTTCTTCGTCAGCACGATGTCGTCGGCGATGTAGACGCAGGTGTGGAGGCCCTCGCCGTCGTCGAGGAAGCAGAGCACGTCGCCGTAGCGGTAGGGAGCCTCGACCGTGACGTAGTTCTCGACCAGCTGGGCGGCGGCCAGGCGCGTATCCAGGTAGTAGTCCTTCGGGGTGAGGTTGAAGAAATTGAGCGACGTCCAATGGCAGTCGGGGAAACGACCCTTCAAGCCGAGCTCCATCACCGGGAAGGTATAGGCCCGCTGGCGCATCAGCGAAGGCAGGAAGTGGGTGATGTCCACGGTCTGCGGGGCCCGCCGCTGGGTGATGGCGTTGATGAATGTCAGGCGCGGGGCGTCGGTCTGACCCGCGGACCAATAGTCGATGAATTCGCGGCGGTCGGTCTTCAGGGGCAGGTGCAGCTCGACGACCAGGCTGCGCACGCGGGTGACGGCGCGGAACGTCAAACGCACCTCGTCGGAGGTCTTGGCCAAGGTCAGCAAGGCCTGGATATCGCTGAAGACCAGGGCGTCCCCGCGCTTCCAGACCAGTTTGCGGAAAAGCTCCTTCTGCGCCTCGCTCAAGCCGTTGTCCATGAGCCAGTCCTCGAGGTCGCCCCCGAGGATGAAGACGGGGTCGCGTTGATACTCGTTGGCCGAAGACTTGGCCAGCTCCTGGTAAAGCGTGGCCCGGGACGCCGAGGGGATCGCGACGAGGTCATCCGGCGTCGGATACAGGCTGATGACGTTGCCGGAGACGATCCGCCGGGCGGGATCGAGAAGGCGGTCGATGACCGGAGCCGGCACCCCGCAGCGCTGAAGTAGGGAGCGGACCGCGGTCTCCGTGGTCTGCTCGAAGACCCAGCGGGTCACGGAATTGGGCTTGGCCACGGCGGCCAGCAACGAATCCGGTGCCTCCATGTAGATGGCGCGGACTTCCAGTTCACCCCAGGGGCCGGGACGGGCCTTCCAGACCGGCTCCTCATGCGCGGCGCCGAGCGTGGCGGCCCCTAGGAGGGCCAGGCCGATGGATAGGAGACGGGGGAAACCAAGTTTCACAGCTTTTTAACAGCACATCCGGACGCAGGTTCCCAGAAAATATTTTTCCGGGGGGGTCGGCCGGATTGACTCCGTGCGGGCCGCCCGCCGGAATCGTCGCATGTCACACGGCGGCTTCCACGTCCACGGCCCGGATCAGCACGAGCTCGAGCACCAAGCCGCGCACGGGGACAACCTCGCCGTCCGCGTCTCGATCATGACCGCGATCCTGGCCACCTTCGGGGCGGTGTTCAGCTACGTGGGTTCCGCCCAGCAGACCGCCGCGGCCGACTGCAAGAACGACGCCATCCTGGCGAAGAACGAGGCCATCCAGCTCCGCACCCAGGCCGCCAACCAGTGGTCGTACTACCAATCGAAGAGCACGAAGCAGAACCTCTCCGAACTGGCGCAGTCGCTGACGACGGACGAAGCCCTCAAGGCGAAGTATGCCGCCGAGATCGCCCGGTATAAGGCGGAGAAGGCGGAGATCAAGGTCGCCGCCGAGGCGATCGAGAAGAAGGCGGACGCCTTCGACGCCAAGGTCGACCCGCTGGTGCGCCGCAGCGCGGAGCTCATGCACCCGCACCATGTGCTGGCGCAGGCGATCACGCTGATCCAGATCGGCATCGCCTTGGCCTCCATCTGCGCCCTGACCAAGGTGCGCGCCCTCTTCTGGGCTTCCGCCGGCGCCTCGCTCGCGGGCCTGCTGCTGGCCCTCTGGGCGTGGCTTCCCCATGGCGACCATGCCGCGGAGCCGGCGCCACCCGCGAACCACGCCGAACCCGCGTCCGGACACGGCAAGTGAGGCCGCGGGGGCGATTCGCATTGTAGTACGGAGACCTTCCCGACAGGGATAGCTGAACCTGTTTTCCCTCCCGTGGCCCGACCCTCCTCCAAGAAACCCGCCGCCCCGCGCGGCCGCCCCGCCAAGTCCGGCGGCCGTCCCACCAAGTCCCGCCCGGCCCGCCGCCAGGCCGACGCCGCCTCGACCTCCACCCCCGAGGCCGCCAAGGGCCAGCACGGGCAGCGGATCGGCGTCCTCGTCGACGCCGACAACGTCTCGCACCAGCACCTCCCCACCCTGCGCCGCTTCATCGGCGAGACGCCGATCTCGGCGGCCCGCGCCTACGGCGACTTCCAGGGCCGGCTGAGCGGCTGGCGCGCCGCCGCCCAGGAATGGCCGGAGCTCGAGCTCGTCGACCAGCGCAGCTACACGCCGGGCAAGAACGCCGCGGACATGCGCCTCACCATCGACGCGGTGAAGCTGATGGCCGGCGCCAACCCGCCGACGACCCTGATCTTCGTCACCAACGACAGCGACTTCACGCCCGTCGTCGAGGACGCGAAGCGGCTCGGCGTGCGCATCGTCGTGATGGGCGAGCGCACCCACAAGGCCCTCCGCTCGACCGCGCACCATTACCTCAACCTGTCCGAGCTCCGCGACCGCCTGGAAGCCGAGGAGCGCGCGAAGTCCGACCCGAAGGCGGCGCTCGCCGTGCTCGCCCAGGCGATCCGCGAGCTGACGCCGAAGACGAAGGCCAAGGCGCTCGCGCTCCTCGACCAGTTCGAGAAGATGCTGCCGGACGTGCGCTTCGGCGACGTCCGCCCGCCCCGCCCCGCCGCCCCGGCCCGCGAACCGAAACCCGCCCGCGAACCGCGCGAGCGCCGCGGCCGGCGCGAGGAACGCGCGCCCAAGGCCACCGAGGGAAGCGGCCAGGACTACCGCGACACCCCGAACCTCTCCGCCTCCCAGCAGGCCCAGGGCAAGGCCGAGGCCGACCAGCGCCGCGCCCAGCTCCAGCAACGCCAGGACATCATCGACGCCCTCGTGGACGTGGCCACCGGCCTCGCGCCGGAAGGCGAGTGGATGAAGGTCGAGTTCATCAAGAAGTTCCTGATCCAGGAACACCCGGGCCTCGAGGCCAACGCCCCGCGCTACGCGAAGTTCTACCGCATGCTCGAGGACACCGGCCGCTTCGACGTGGATCTCCGCGGTTCGACGGTCTACGCGCGGCTCAAGCCGGCCGCGCCGACCGGCGCCTGATCACTTCCCGATCGTCCGGGCGAGGAAGTCCAGGACCGGCGCCATCAGGTCCGCCTGGTCGCTCTTCGACTCGTGGAGCGTCCCGGGGCCGTCGGCCGGCCAACGCGACGCGGTCCGCGTCCATCCCGCGCCCTTGGGATGGAGGTCGAACGTATGCGGCGCGCCGGTGACGATGATGAGCTCATGGTCGACCTTGGCCTTGGCGAGGGCGACCGCCAGGTCCTTGGATTGCTGGATATCCACCGTCGTGTCGGCGGTGCCATGCAAGATGAGCACGGGCGGATCGGCGCGGTCGCACTGGTTTTCCGGCAGGTAGGCGGCCTGCTCCGCGGCGGGGACGCCCGGGACGTCGCCCTTGCCGTGCTTGGAGAAGTTCACGACGCCATACAGGTCGATGACCGCGGCGACCTTGGCCGAAACGCTCGCTTGGGGGTCGCCGCCGGGGCCGGTCTTGTCGTCAGAGAGCCCGACCATGAGCGCGAGGTAGCCGCCGGCGGACCCACCCGCGACCGCGATCCTCTCGGGGTTCACGCCGAGTTCCTTCGCATGTCCGCGGACCCAGCGCACGGCGGCGCGGCTATCGGCGATGTTCTGCGGCCAGACGCCGGGCGCGGTCTTGGTGCCGAGGACGTAGTTGCAACTGACGACGACGTAGCCGGCGCGGGCCAGGTCGGCACTGACGCTGGCGGAGCGGTACTCGGCCTTATCGCCGCCGGTGAAGCCACCACCATGGATGAAGACCACCGCCGGGCGATCGGACCGCGCCGCACCGTTAGGCAAATACAGGTCGAGCTTCTCCTTCCGCTCGGCGCCGAGGAAAGCGAGGTCGCTCAAGCGAAACACCGGGTTCGGCATTTCCGCGGTGAAGACCTTGTCCTTCTGCGCCTCGCGCAGGCGCGGGAGGTCGGCGAGGGTCGCGGACTGGCCAGCTGCCGCGAGGTCATAGATGCGCAGCTTGGTGAGGTCAGGCGCGGCGAAGAGCGACGAAGCGGCGAGCAGGAGCAAGAAACGCATAGGGGCGAGGTCGGAACTTATCCAACCCCGCCCCTAGAGGCAGTCAACCCGCCAACGGGAGCTTAAGACAACGCGTGGGCGTAACCGTCGACGATCGCCCGGAGCGAGGCCTCGACGAGGTTGGCGCTGACGCCGACGGTGCCCCAGGAGCGCGCGCCGTCGGTGGAACGGACGACCACGCGGGTCTGCGCGGAGGTGCCGTCCTGGCCGGCGAGCACGCGGACCTTGTAGTCGGCGAGGTGCACCTTCTTGAGCTTGGGGAAGGCCTTCACGAGGGCCTCGCGCAGGGCTTGGTCGAGCGCGTGGACGGGGCCTTCGCCTTCCGCCACGGTGAGCGTCTCCCGGCCGGCGATGCGCACGCGCACCGTGGCCTCGCAGGAGGCGTCCTTGAGGCCGCCCTGGACGGAGATGTGATACTTCACGACCTCGAACGGCAGGACCGCGGCCTTGCCGAGATGACGGCGCAGCAGGAGCGCGAGGGAGGCGTCGGCATCCTCGAAGCTCCAGCCCTGGTGCTCGAGCTTCTTGAGCTCCTCGAGGGCGACCCGCGTGGAGGGCGCGTCCTTGTCGAGCTCGATGCCGAGCTCGGCGGCCTTGAGGAGCAGGTTGCTGCGGCCCGATTGGTCGCTGACGAGGACATCGCGCGCATTGCCGACGGCCGAGGGGTCGACGTGTTCGTAGGCGGCGGAGAACTTGCGGATGGCGTCGACGTGCGTGCCACCCTTGTGGGCGAACGCGGCGGCGCCGACCCAGGGACGACGGGGGTCCGGAGCCTGGTTCGTGACGCCGTCGATGAAGCGGGACAGCGCGGTGAGGCGCTTGAGCGAGGCCGCGGGGACGCAGCTCCAGCCGCGCTTGATCTGGGCGACCGGGATGACGGCCGTGAGGTCGCAGTTGCCGGTGCGCTCGCCGATGCCGTTCATGGTGCCCTGGACGTGGACGGCGCCGGCGTCGAGCGAGGCCAGCGCATTGGCGAGGGCCAGGCCGGAGTCGTCGTGCGTGTGGATGCCGATCGCGGCCTTCACGGCGGCGCGGGCGTGGCGGGTGGCCGCGGCGACCTCGTCCGGCAAGGAGCCGCCGTTGGTGTCGCACAGCACGATGCGCGCGGCGCCGGCCTCGGCCGCGGCGCGGAAGCAGGCCGCGGCGTAGGCGGGGTCTTCCTTCCAGCCGTCGATGGCGTGCTCGCAATCGTAGACGACCTCGCGGCCGTGGGACTTGAGGAACGCCACGGTGTCGGCGATCATCGCCAAGTTCTCTTCCGGCGTGCAGCGCAGGACCTCGCGGACGTGCAGGGCCGAGGTTTTGCCGTAAATGGTCACGACCGGGGTCTCGACCTCGAGCAGGCCGCGGACCTGCGCGTCCTCGGCGGCGCGGACGCCCTTCTTGCGGGTGGAGCCGAAGGCGGCGAGCTTGGCGTGCTTGAACTTCAGCTTGCGGGCCTCGGCGAAGAACTCGATGTCGCGCGGGTTCGAGCCGGGCCAGCCCCCCTCGATGTAGGTGACGCCGAAACGCTCGAGCTCCTGGGCCACGCGCACCTTGTCGGCGACCGAGAAATGGATGCCCAGCCCCTGCGAGCCGTCGCGGAGGGTGGTGTCGTAGATCTCGATTTTGCGTGCCATGGTGAGGGTGGTGGGAAGGTGGATAAGGGAAGTCGCCGTTCCGGGCGCCGCGGAACGGGAAGTCGCCGATGGCGATCCGTTCAGCGGGCTTAGAGCCCGATGATGATAATCGCCGGAATGAGGGCACGACCGCCCGCGAGGGGAAGGGTCAGAGACTGCGCCGGGGATTCCATGGGAAGGAGACCCAGTCCAAGGAAAACCCCCTGCTGAGTCAAAGGGAAAGGCGGGGTCGACCGCTCCGGACTCGCCAAAAGGCCCTGAAAAGCCAAGGATTGGGACATGCGAAGCCTCGCCCCCCTGCTCCTGTTCCTCGCGGGCCTGGTCCCGCTCCGCGCCCAATGGCAGATCTTCGCCGAGAAACTCCCCACCCCGGGGACTTGGGCCAGTTTCCGGATGGAGACCGTGCGCGAGGGCAAGGTTTTGTCCACGGGGGACCTGCGGTTCTCGGTCCGACCTGGTCGGGAGATCGACGGCAAGCCGCATGTCTGGTTCACCGTCGAACCGGTGATGTGGCTCGGCTCGCGGGAGCGCGCGCCCTTGCGCCTGCTGGTCCGGCCGGACATGGACCGGGCCGCCGCCAGCCGGCTCATCGAGAACTCCGCGGAGATCGTCTTCTCCAATCCGGTGAAAGGCGCCTACCACATGACGCGCGACGACATCGCCTGGGTCGCGAACTGGGCGAACCTGCGCTACACGAGCGAACTGACCCTGGACGACCCCGCCGCCGAGAAGGTGGAGCTGGCCGGACGGACGTTCGCGTGCGAGCGGCTGCGCATGGTGGCGACGACGGTGACGGACCCGCCGGTGGTGACCAAGCAGACGATCGAATTCAAGGGCCGCGTGTGGCGGAGCGAGGCGTCCGCCTTCGGCGTGGTCCGCGCCGAGTGGGAGGAGAAGACGACCAAGGGCGGCGACACGAAGCTCGAGACCAAACGACTCACCTGGCTCGCCCAGGGCCAGGAAGCGCCGCCGACCGACCCGGTGGAACGCGGGCGCGAGTTCTCCGTCTGGCGCCTGATCTTCAAGCGCTGAACCCGACCAAGAAACCAGCCCGACCGAGGAATCGGCCGGGCTGGCGGCAAGTGGTGGCCTGAGTCGGAATCGAACCAACGACACGACGCTCTTCAGGCGTCTGCTCTACCAACTGAGCTATCAGGCCAAATGGACTAGGGGTCGAAGGTGACCAAAGACCCCCTGCCCTGTCAATCCGACAAGGAAGGGGCTCGAAAACCGCCTCAGAAGCTGAATTTCCAAGCCGACAGGCGGCGCTGGACCTCGGCGATGACCTCGGCTTCGCCGGCCTCGCCCTTGTCCGAGACGAAGGTGACGGAGAAGCGGACGAAGGCGCCGCAGTCATCCCAGGGCACGGTCGAGATGAGGTGCTCGGTGATCATCCACTGCGAGAAGGCTTCGCCGGACTCGAAGGCGACGGTGCCGGACGGGCCGGTGGCCGACTTCGGGGCGGGCATGTAGAGGAAGAACCCGGCGCCGGGCTTGCGCACCTGGAAGCCGAGCTGGGCGAGGACGCCGACGAGCTTGTCCATGCGGCGCGAATACTTGGCCGCGATGGCCTTCGGGATGGAGACCTCATCGAGGCCCGCGGCGCCGGCCTTCTGGATGCCGAGGAACTGGCCGGAGTCGGAGTTATCCTTCACGTCCCCGTAGGCACGGACGAGCAGCGCGTTGCCGGCGACGAAACCGATGCGCCAGCCGGTCATGTTATGGCTCTTGGAGAGCGAGTGGAGCTCGAGGGCGACGTCCTTGGCGCCGGGGACCTGCAGGAGGGAGACCTGCTCGGCGCCGAAGTGCAGCGAACCGTAGGCGGCGTCCTGGATCACGACGAGGTTGTGCTGCTTGGCGAAGGCGACGACCTCCTCGTAGAACTTGAGCGTGGCGCAGGCGCCGGTCGGGTTGTTCGGGTAGTTGATGACGAGGACCTTGGCCTTGGCCAGGATGTCCGCGGGGATCGACTTCAGGTCGGGGAGGAAGTGGTTCTCGGCGGTGAGCTTCAGGTTGTGGACGAGGCCGCCGTAGTATTTGGCGTGGGTGCCGAAGACCGGGTAGCCCGGGACGGTCATGAGGACGTAGTCGCCGGGGTTGATGAGACAGGCCGGGAGGATGGAAAGCGCGGCCTTGGAGCCGATGGAGTGGAGGACCTCGGTGTCCGGGTCGACGGTGACGCCGAAGAGGTTCTTCATGTAGCGGGCGGCGGCCTGCTTGAAGTCCGCGCCGCCGTTGTCGGCGTAGCCGCGGTTCTCGGGCTTGGCGGACTCGGTCTGGAGGGCCTTCACCACCATCGGGAACGCCATCTCGTCGGGCTCGCCCACGCCGAGGTCGATCAGGGCGACGTCGGGCTTGGCCTTCTTGGCGGCGGCCTTGGCGCGCTTGATCTTCTCGAACTTATAGATCGCGGTCGACTTGCCGTAGTTGGCCCCGCCGATGCGTTCGGCGAAGAGCTGCTGGATGTAGGACTCGGACATGGTGGTGAGGCCTTGAAAAAGCGGGGGAAACGCCGGATGGCAAGCGGACTCCGCCCCGGGGCTTGCCCCGCCCCGCCGGCCCGTCCACCCTAGGCCATGGAAACGAACGAACGGCCGGGGGAAGCGCGCCTCGATGGCCATGGCAGCCTCGGGATGTTCCTGGCGCTGGCCGGCCTGACGCTGCTCATGGGCGGACTGGGCGCGCTGGCGACCGCTCGCGGGGTCACCGATTGGTACCCCACCCTCGTGAAGCCGTCGTTCAACCCGCCCAACGCGGTGTTCGGACCCGTCTGGACGACGCTCTACCTGCTGATGGCGTACTCGATGTGGCTGGTGTGGAAGTCCCCCAGCCCCCTCCGCCAGGTCACGAAGCTCACCTTCTTCGGGATGCTCAGCGTCAACGCGCTCTGGTCGCTGCTTTTCTTCGGGCTGCACCGCCCCGGCCTCGCGCTCGTGGACCTGCTGCTCTACCTCGCGCTCCTGACGCTCTGGTACCGCCAACTGCGCGCGCAGGACCCGCTCGCCGCCCGGCTGCAGCTGCCGCACCTCGCCTGGGTCGCCTTCGCCGGCGCGCTCAACGCGTCGATCTGGTGGCTGAACCAATGACAAGGCCCCGGAAACCGGGGCCTTGGTAGGGGAATGGCGGGAGGCCTCAGGCGTCGAGCTTGGTCCAGCGCGCGTTCGCCTTCGAAGACTTCACCGCCGCGGCCACGAAGGCCATGCCGGTGACGCCGTCGTCGATCGTCGGGAAGTCGTAGCCGCCCTTCGGGGCCTTGCGGCCGGCGAGGCGGTCGCGGACGGCTTCCGTGACGGCGCGATAGATGTTCGCGAAGGCCTCGATGAAGGCCTCGGGGTGGCCGAACGGCGTGCGGGTGTACTTCTTGGCCTCCGGGCCGTTGTAGGAGTTGCCGCGACGCCAGACCTGGCGCGGGGCCTCGGCGAACTTGACGGTCAGCTCGTTCGGGTGCTCCTGGTGCCACTCGAGCGAGGCGAGCGTGCCGTAGACCCGGATGTTGAGGTTGTTCTCGTCGCCGGTGGAGATCTGCGAGGAATGCAGGATGCCCTTCGCGCCGCCCTTGTAGCGCAGCAGCATGTTGGCGTCGTCGTCCAGCGGGCGTCCGGGGATGTAGGTGCTCAGGTCGGCCGCGACCTCGGCGAGCTCCAGGCCGGTGATGTATTGGGCGAGGTTCTCGGCATGGGTGCCGATGTCGCCGACGCAGTTCGAGAGGCCCGAGAGGGTCGGGTCCATGCGCCAGTTCGAGATCTTGGTGTCCTGCTTGGACTTCAAGGCGGTGATCGCGTAACCCTGCGGGTATTCGACGACGACCTTGTTGATCTTGCCGAGCTTGCCGGCGCGGACCATCGCGCGGGCTTCCTTCACCATCGGGTAGCCGGTGTAGTTGTGCGTGAGGGCGAAGATGAGGCCGCTCTTCTTGGCGAGCGCGCGCAGCTGCTTGGCCTCGGCGAGGGAGTAGGCCAGCGGCTTCTCGCACACGACGTGGATGCCGGCCTCGAGGAAGGCCTTGGCCACGGGGTAGTGCATGTCGTTGCGCGCGACGATGGTGACGAAGTCGATGCGGTCGGGGCGCTTGGCCTCGGCCTTGGCCATCTCCTGGTAGGAGCCGTAGACGCGATCCGGGGAGAGGAAGAGGTCCTCGCCGGAGAGGCGGGACTTGACGGGGTCCGACGAGAACGCGCCGGCGACGAGTTCGATCTGACCGTCGAGGGCCGCGGCCATGCGGTGCACGCCGCCGATGAAGGCGCCGCGGCCGCCGCCGACCATGCCCATGCGGAGTTTGCGAGTTTGGGTAGCCATGATGCTCAGAGGGAAACGGGCTTGCCGGTCTTGGCCGACGCGTAGATGGCGTCGATGACCTGCATGAGGCGGTAAGCCTGCTCGGGCGTATTGAGGGGCTTCGCGCGGCCTTCGATGGCCTCGATGAAGTTCGCGGCGGAGGCGATGCGGCCCATGTCTTCGCACGCGGGCGTGACGATGGCGCGGTTCACGCTGTTGCCGTTCTCCTGGACGTAGAGCTCGCAGGTGTCGATCGCGGTGTTGTCGAGGCCGTCGATGCCGAAGAGGCGCTCGACCTTGCCGCCGGCCTTGGTGCCCTGGAAGACGACGGAGACTTCCTCGCGCTTGACCATCTCGGCCCAGGAGACCTGCAGGGTCAGCACCTGGCCGGTCTTGAAGGTCACGAAGCCGTGCGCGGCGTTCTCGACGTCGGTGACGCCGCCGACGCGGTCCGGGATGCCCCAGGGACCCTTGAAGGACTTGTCCTCGATGAAGTCGTTGAAGGTCTGGCCGAGGACGTGGGCCGGCTCGGGGTAACCCATGAAGTACATGGCGAGGTCGACCATGTGCAGCAGGTCGATGAGCGGGCCGCCGCCGGAGAGCTCCTTGGTGGTGAACCAGCCGCCGAAGCCCGGGATGCCGGTGCGGCGGATCCACTTCGCCTGGGCGGAGTTGACCTTGCCGACCTGACCCTGCTCGACGTACTTCATCATCGCCTGCGACTCGGGGCGCGCCCGGTTGTTGAAGTTGAACATCACGTGCTTACCCGACTTCTTGGAGGCGGCGATGATCTCGAGGACCTCCGGGGCGCTGAGCGCCGGGGGCTTCTCGCAGAAGACGTGCTTGCCGGCGCCGAGGCACTGGATGGCCAGCGAGGCGTGGAACTTGTTCGGGACGATGACGCTGACGGCGTCGAGTTCCGGATGCGCCTTGAGCATGGCGTCCACGGACTCGTAGGCGTGCGGGATGCCCCACTTCGCGGCGGCCTTCTGGGCGGCGCCCGGCGCGGGATCCGCGACGGCGAGGATGGTCGCGCCCGCCTGCTTGAAGCCGGCGGCATGGTACTGGAGCATGCCGCCCGCCCCGATGATGCCTACTTGGATGGCCATGTGGGTGTGCCGGGGAAGGGTTACTTCTTGGCCTTCTGCTTGGCCTTGTCGAAGGCGGCGTCGAAGGCGACCTTGTTGGTCGGGAAGGCGAGCTTCTTGACGAAGGCGCAGGATTCGGTCGCGCCGTGGAAGCGGTCCATGCGGCCGTCCTCCCACTCGACGGAGAGCGGGCCGGCGTAGCCGACGTCGTTGAGGGCGACGATGACGTCCTCGAAGCGGATGTCGCCGCGGCCGACGGAGCGGAAGTCCCAGGCGCGACGGGCGTCGCAGAAGTCGGTATGGCCGCCGAAGACGCCGACGGTGCCGTCGCCGTGACCCCACCAGACGTCCTTCATGTGGGCGTGGTGGATCTGCTTGCCGAAGGCGCGGATGAACTTCACGTAGTCGACGCCCTGGTAGCCGAGGTGGCTGGGGTCGTAGTTGAAGCCGAAGCGCTTGTGGTGGCCGACGGCCTCGAGCGCGCGCTGCGCGGAGGCGATGTCGAAGGCGATCTCGGTCGGGTGGACCTCGAGGGCGAAGTAGACGTTATGCTTCTCGAAGGCCTCGAGGATCGGCTTCCAGCGCTTGGCGAAGTCGTCGTAGCCCTTCTGGAGGAAGGCCTGGTTGGTGGGCGGGAAGGCGTAGAGCGCGTGCCAGATCGAGGAGCCCGTGAAGCCGTTCACGACGACCTTGCCCGAGCCCTTGGGCTTCTTGGCCATGTAGGACTTGCCGGCGTCGAAGAACTTCCGGGCGGCCTCGGCGGTGAGGGCCATCTCCTTGGCGGCGCGCTGGCGCACGCCTTCCGGCTTGCCGTCGCCCCAGACGTGGGCGGGGAGGATGGACTGGTGGCGCTCGTCGATGTTGTCGCAGGTGGCCTGGCCGACGAGGTGCGAGGAGATCGCCCAGCAACCGAGGTCATGCAGCTCGAGCTGCGCCCAGAGCGACTCGACGTAGCCCTTCTCCTTCACCGCGCGGGTGACGTCGAAGTGGTCGCCCCAGCAGGCGAGCTCGACGCCTTCATAGCCCATGGCTTTGACCTTGGGGAGAAGTTCGGCGATCGGGAGGTCGGCCCACTGGCCGGTGAAGAGGGTGACGGGGCGCTGGGACATGGTGGTGCGGGGGTGAGCCGACTATGTCAGCCCATCACCCGCCTTTGTTCAAGCGGGCAATGCGGGAAAGCGGTCGAAAACCGCCCCTCAGCCCAAGGCCCGGGCGAGCTGCGCCTCGAGGGCGTCGTAGGCCGACCGGAGGGCCGGGTTCGGCTGGACGACTCCCGGGGCGGGGGCGCAGAAAACCGCTTCCAGTTCGGCCATCTTGGCCCCGCAAGCCCCCTCGGCGGCGCGCAGCGCGGCGCCCAAGGCGGCGGAGTCGGAGACGGCCAGGCGCAGCACGGGCGCGCCGAAGACGTCGGCGAAGATCTTGGCCACGGACGGGTTCTCGGAGGCGCCCCCGGTGAGGAGCAGCTGGGTCGTCGGCGTGCCCACCCAGCGGCTATGCAGGCGCAGGCTGAGCGCCTGGCCCTCGACGGCGGCGCGGGGCAAGGTGGCCGGGGTCGCGGCGGCGCCGAACGCGAGGCGGCCGGCCGGACGACGCGGCGTGATCTCGGGCTCCTCCATCGGGAGCACGGCGGAGACGGCGGCGGGCGCGGCGTCGACGGCGGCGGAGAAGGCGACCCAATCCGCATGGCCGCACTCGCGGCGGATGGCTTCTCGGGCGAGCGAACCGTTGCGCACGCAGACGAGGCTCATGCTGCCGCCCAGCGGATTGCCGAAGGCGTGGCCGAGGCCGGCGGCGTCGGTGCGGATGCCCTCGATCGCGGCGAAGAGCGTGTCGCTCGTGCCGAGGCTGATGACGACCTTGCCGGGCTTCGAGGCGCCCATGCCGACGAGGCTGGAAGGATTGTCGCCCGTGCCGATGACGACGCGGCACTTCGGCGAGAAACCATGGCGGGCGACGAAGTAGGCGGAGATGGCGCCGGCGACGGTCGAGCCGGGGCGCACGGGCGGGAGCTTCGCGGCGAGGTCCGGCGCGGTCGCGGCGAGCGCGGCCGGCGACCAGTCGCCCCGGCGGATATCCATCAGGTTCATGCCCGCGCCGTCCCCGGTGTCGATCGCGGCATCCTGGCCCGCGAGCACGGAAGCGAAGAAGGAGGAGACGAGGTGGACGCGCTTCGTCCGGGCCCAGGCGGCGGGGTCCTGCTGGGCGAAGCGGCGGATCTGCGGGCCGGTGAAACGGGGCGTGGCCACGGAGCCGGTGAGGTCGCAGACCGCCTGGTTCCCGCCGAGGGCGGCGGCGATCTCGCCGCACTCGGCCGAGGTCGAGGAGTCCATCCAGATCGGCGACGTGCGGCGGGAGAGGACGGGCGCGATCTTCGCGGACAGCGGCGTCGCGCGGGACCCGTCGGCGAGCGCGGCCTCGTAGCCGGCGCCGAGGTAGACGCTGCCGTGCTGCTGGCCGGAGACGGAGACCGCGTCGACCTGCGCGAGGTCGGTCAGCTTCGCGAGGCGGTCGAGCGCGAGCTCGAGGCCGTCCAGCCAGAGCAGCGGGTCGGCGTGCACCTCGCCGCCCTGCCCTCCGCGGAGGAAGCCTTCCGGGTGGCCGCGGTCGGGGAAATCGGCGCCGAACGCCGCGCGGGCGCGGGCGACCGTCGTGCCCTTCGCCGTATCCAGCACGAGCGCCGTCGCGCTCTGCGTGGACAGGTCCAGACCCAGGACGATCGCCATGGCCTCAGCGGATGTACTCGTTGATCAGGTTCTCGAGCAGCTCCTGGCGGCCGGACGCGAGCGTCGGGGCCTTGATGCCCTGCGCGTAGGCGTCGAGCTGGGCCAGGGTGACCTTGCCGGACTCGATCTTCTTGCCCATGCCGGCGTCCCAGGACGCATAGCGGTTGGCGACGAACTTGTCCATCTTGCCGTCCTTGATGATGGCGTGGGCGATCTTGAGGCCGCGGGCGAAGGCGTCCATGCCGCCGATGTGGGCATGGAAGAGGTCGACCGGCTCGTGCGACTCGCGGCGGCGCTTGGCGTCGAAGTTGAGGCCGCCGGTGGTGAAGCCGCCCATCTTGAGGACGCGCAGCATGATGTTCGTCGTGAGGTACAGGTCGGTCGGGAACTGGTCGGTATCCCAGCCGAGGAGGGTGTCGCCGCGGTTCGCGTCGATCGAGCCGAGGGCGTCGGCGCCGAGGGCGACCTCGAGTTCATGCTCCATGGTATGGCCCGCGAGCGTCGCGTGGTTGGTCTCGATGTTGAGCTTGAAGTGCTTGAGCAGGCCGTATTCGCGGAGGAAGTTGAGGCAGGCCGCGGAGTCGGAGTCGTACTGGTGCGTCGAGGGTTCGCGGGGCTTGGGCTCGATGTAGAACTGGCCCTTGAAGCCGATCTTCCGCGCGTGGTCGACGGCGAGGTGGAGGAGCGCGGCGAGGTGGTCGAGCTCGCGCTTCATGTCGGTGTTCAGGAGCGTGGCGTAGCCTTCGCGGCCGCCCCAGAAGACGTAGCCTTCGCCGCCGAGGGCCTTGGTGGCCTCGAGCGCGTGGCGGACCTGGCTGGCGCCGTAGGCGAAGACGTCGGCGTTGGGCGAGGTGCCCGCGCCCTGCGCGTAGCGCGGGTGGGAGAAGAGGCAGGCGGTGCCCCAGAGGAGCTTCTTGCCGGAGGCCTTCTGGTAGGCCTTCAGCTCCTTCGTCACGCGGGCGAGGTTCGCGTGCGTCTCGGCGAGGGTCTTGCCTTCCGGGGCGATGTCGCGGTCGTGGAAGCAGTAGAAGTCGATCTGCGCCTTCTCGAGGAACTCGAAGAAGACCGGCACGCGGCGCAGGGCGTTGTCGAGGGAGTCGGAGCCGTCGTCCCAGGGCATGAGGGCGGTGCCGGCGCCGAAGGGATCCGAGAGGCTGTTGCGCATCACGTGCCAGTAGGCCGCGGCGAAGCGCAGGTGGTCCTTCATCTTCTTCCCGCCGATCTTCTCGTCCGGGTTGTAGTGCTTGAAGGCGAACGGGTTCTTCGACTTGGGTCCTTCGAACTGAATGACCGGGACGTTGGGGAAGTGCGACATGGCGGAGTGGGAGCGGAGTCCCGACTTTGCCGCTCCGCCCCGCCCTGCCAAGTAAGGAATGGCCGGACGGACGGGCTCCGGCTTGTATTAATGCGACCCGCCTCGAACTGCGCCTTGCAGGGACGACGGCGCGGGGCCAGCATGGACCGTCATGGAGGTCGTCCACACCATCCGGGAGCTACGCGCGGCGGTGGCCCGCGCCCGGCAAGCCGGCCGGACCATCGGGTTCGTGCCGACGATGGGCTGCCTGCACGAGGGTCACCTCGCCCTGGTCCGCCGGGCGCGGGCGGAGACCGGCTACGTCGTGGTCTCGATCTTCGTGAACCCGACGCAATTCGGGCCGACGGAGGATTTCGCCAAGTACCCGCGCACCCTGGAGGCCGATGTCGCCGGCAGCGCCGCGGCCGGCGCCGACCTGGTCTTCGCGCCCGCCACCGAGGACTTCTACGCGCCGGGCGCCTCGACCTGGGTCGAGGAGACGCGGGTCACGCAGGGGCTCTGCGGCGAGTTCCGGCCCGGTCATTTCCGCGGCGTGACGACCGTGGTCGCGATGCTCTTCAACGCCGTGCAACCGGACGTCGCGGTCTTCGGGCGCAAGGATCTCCAGCAGCTGGCGGCCCTCCGCCGGATGGTCCGGGACCTGCTCTTCCCGATCCGCCTCGTCGCCCATGAGACGGTGCGCGAGGCGAACGGCGTGGCGATGAGCTCCCGCAACCGGTACCTCTCCCCGGCGGATTTCGCCAAGGCCGCGGCGATCCCGGCGGCCCTGGCCGCCGCCCGGGCCTTGGTCGCGGCCGGCGAGACCGACGCCGCCCGCGTGCGGACCGCGGCCCTGGCCCGGCTGGAGGCCGAACCGGCCCTGCGGCCCCAGTATTGCGAGGTGGTCGATGCGCTCGACCTGACCCCCGTGCGCCAGGTGACCCCGGGGCGGACCATCCTGGCGGTGGCCTGCCACCTCGGGTCGACCCGCCTGATCGACAACGCCGACCTCGGTTGAGCCGAAAAAGGCGGCGAGTCCCCTTGCGGGCTTCCCCGGGCCGGCCAGAATGATGGCCATGGGACAACATGCGTATAAGAACGAGGTGCTGGATCCGCTGCGGCGGGTGCTCTCGGAGCAGCTGGTCCTGGACCTGAACCATGTCGCGGACGGGCCGCTGCTCGCGATGGCCAAGCGGATCCCCGGCGGCTACATCCACCGCCGTCCCTTCCTGCGGGACGCCAAGTGGATCTTCAAGAAGCGGCTGGCCAACCTGACGCAGGACGGCGCCGCGATCGCCGACCACCTGCCCTGGTATGCGGCGGCGTTGCAGGCGGAACGGTCCCGGCTGCTCGAGCATCTCGACGAGTTCGCCGCCGTCGTCGGCGGGCCGCGGGCCGCGCTGCTCTGCGTCCTGTGGAACGAGCAGGCCGAGCAGAAGGACGCCGCGCTCCCGGCCGAGATGCCGGCGCGGCTCGCCGCGCTGGCCAAGCCTCAGCCCGGGAAGCCGGAAGCCAAGGCCTGGAAGACGCTGCACACCAAGCTGGTCGGCCCGGCGGGCAAGGAGGAGCCGGTCGCCTCGGGCGACGTCCTGGATTCGGCCGATCGCACGTTGCGCCGCCTGCAGCAGGAGATCGCCCAAGGCAAGGCCGCCCGCGAGAACGAGGGGCGCCAGCTCCGCCGCCAGCACGCCAACGAGCTCGAGGCCAAGGAGGCCGAGGTCCGCCAGTCCCGCGAGGCGGCGGCCCAGCAAGCCCAGGAGGCCGCGCAGCAACGCGCCGGCCTCGAGGGGCAGCTGCAGGCGCTGCAGGCGCGCCTGGCCAAGGAGGAGGAGGAGGTCGCCCGCCTGCGCGGCGAGCTCGAGCGGGCGCGCGCCCAGGTCGCGAAGCAGGCGCGCGAGATCGCCGAGGAGCTGCTGGCCGAGGAGGTCCGCCCCTGGCTGGCGGACGCGCGCATGCTCAAGTCCGCCTCCGAGGAGGTCGCGAAGCTCCGCCAGCTGACCGCGGAGACGGTCGAGAAGGTCCGCAAGGCGCAGCGCGACGCCGACCCGTTCCTCGCCAAGGAACACGAGCTGCGGCAGGCGATCCCGCAGATGGAGGAGATGCTCAAGCTCCTCCGCCGCTACCAACGGACCGCCGGGCAGGTGCTGCCGGAGGTCATCGGCCTGGAGCAACGCATCACCGAGCACGTGGAGAAGGTGCGGTACGAGCTCGAACGCCGCGACCAGCCGTCGGACCCCTTCCTGGAACGCATCTCCGCCAAGATCAACGTGGCCGATAACCGCGAGCTCAAGTCGATCGAGAGCGCCCTGCTGCTCGCCGAGCAATCGGGCCTGGTCGATTCGCGGCATGCCGACCTCTACCGGCGCGACATCCATCGCCGCCGCTCCTACCTGGCGGACCGCGACTTCCACGTCCAACGCCAGTCCGGCCCCCTCGCCCTGCTGGAGCGGGCCGCCGCCACGGGCGAACGCGCCCGCCTCGCGGTGGACGCGAACAACTTCGCCTGCCTCCGCCAGGATTACCTGGGGCTCCACCTGTCCTCGAAGCGCAACCCCCAAGGGGAGAATCGTTTCGTGCTCGACGCCGCGGCGCGCCAGAAGGTGGTCCATTTGCTCGAGAAACTCGCGGATGACGCGACCGGCCTCCATGTCTGGGCCTGCTTCGACGGGCAACCCACGCAGCTCAAGGTGACCAATCCCCGGCTCAAGGTGACCTTCAGCCGCGCCGGCGGCAAGGCCGACCACGACCTCATGGACCTGGTCGCCAAGGACAAGACCGTGGAGGCGCCGTGGTTCGTGGTCTCGGACGACATCGAGGTGCGCGACGCCACCGGCCGCGAGGGCGCCTACATCATCTACAACGACGCCCTGGTCCAGCTGCTGGTGAACCGCGGGCTGCGCCCGTGAAAACAAGAGGCGCCCCGACGGGGCGCCTCGCATCGGCCGCGCAGGCGGCTTATTTGGCGGCGGGCTTCTTGGGCGCGGGCGCCGGGACGGCGGCGGGCTCGGGCAGCACGCCGGCGAAGTCGGCGGACTTGAGCCCCTTGTGGAACATGTTGAAGGAGTACTTGCTCGGCTTCCACTCGACGAGCGGGGTGACGTCGGCGGCGGCCGGGACGTCGAGTTTCAGGCCCCAGAACACGCCGTTGACCAGCAGGCGGCGCAGGGACTCGTCCTTGAGGTCGCTGGCGGAGGCCATGGTGGTGGTGAGGATGCGGTTGACGGTGCCGGCTTCGTTCTTCAGCTCGCGGGTCCAGGCGACGGCCATGGACGGGCTGTTCACGCCCTGCTCCTGCTTGTCGGTGGCTCGCTTCTTGACGCGTTCGCTCGGCGGGCTCTTCGGATCCATGTCCTTGAGCACGACGCCGCGGAGCAGCACCTGGGCGTCGGCGGGCGGGTAGGCCTCGTAGACATCGGTGTCGCCGAAGATGACGCCGACGCCGTTGAGGAGCGGGCTCTTCTCGACGCCGGGCTCGACGGCGGTGCGCGTCGCCTCGCCCTTGTGATTGCCCCAATGGCTCACCCAGGTCTCGCCCAGCACGTTCTTGCCGAAGCCGCCCTTGCTGTTGTAGTTGTAGGCGGCGAAGGCGCTCTCCTTGGGGATCCCGGCGAAGGCGTGGGTGCTGGTGCGGGTGGCGACGATCGGCACGCCGCGCTTCACGGCCGCGTCGAACTTCGCGAGCGCCGCCTCGTTCCATTTGCGGAAGCGCAGGCCGAGGACGAGGGCGTCCGCGCCATCGAGGGCCTCGGGCTTGCCCAGGGAGGCGCCGTTGTTCGGGTTGATGGTGCCGTCGGCGTCATGGGAGAAGAGCACGACGCAGTGGAAACCATGGCGCTCCGCGAGCAGGCGGGCGAGCATGGGCATCGACTCCTCCGAGCGATACTCCTCGTCGCCGGCGAGCAGCACGACGGTCTTGCCGGCGCCCGGACCCTTGCCGCCCGGGAAGTCGAGCCAGCCGGGGCCGGAGGTGAAGGACTCGGCCGCGGCGAGCGAGACCACGCAGAGCGCGGCGACCAGGAAGGGGAGGAGGCGTTTCATGGGGTGATGAGGCGGTGAAGGTAGACCCGCGCGAAGTCGCTTTCAAGCGCCCTGTTGCGTCAAAAGGCCCCGTTTACCGGCGGGCGAGACGGCGCCACCCCGGAAAACGAACAGGGCGGACGCCTTGCGACGTCCGCCCTGGAGGAAGGCCCGGGGGCGCTCAGGCGATGACCTTGTCGACGACCTTGCCGAAGTTATCGGTCAGGCGGAAGTCGCGGCCGTTGTAGCGGTAGGTCAGCTTCGTGTGGTCGAAGCCGAGCAGGCGCAGGATCGTCGCGTGCAGGTCGTGGATGTCCACGCCGTCCGCGGCGACCTGGGAGCCGATCTCGTCGGACTCGCCGTAGTGCATGCCGCCCTTGACGCCGCCGCCCGCCATCCAGCAGCAGAAGGCCTTGGCGTGGTGGTCGCGGCCGGAGTTCTGGTTCACGCGGCCCGCGGTGGTCGGGGTGCGGCCGAACTCGCCGCCCCAGATGATGAGCGTCTGGTCGAGGAGACCGCGCTGCTTGAGGTCAGCGATGAGCGCCGCCGCCGGGGTGTCGACCGCCGCGCCGGTGCGGGTGGCCGAGGTGAAGATGTTGGTGTGGTGGTCCCAGCCGCCCGCGTCCACCTGGACGAAGCGGACGCCGCGCTCGACGAGGCGTCGAGCGCAGAGGAGCTTGGCGCCGAGGTCGCTCTTGCCGTAGGCGTCGCGGGTCTTCTGCGACTCCTTGGAGATGTCGAACGCGTCGGTCGCGGCGGTCTGCATGCGGAAGGCGAGCTCGAAGGACTCGATGCGGGCCTCCAGCTGCTCATCCTTCTGCACGGTCTGCATGTGGCGCTCGTTGAGCTGGCGGACGAGGTCGAGCTGCTTGCGCTGGGCCTCCTCGGTGGTGAACTCGCTCTGGAGGTTGGCGATCACCTTGTTGGCCGGGGCGCCCGGACGGAAGGAGGTCTTCGCGCCCTGGTAGATGGAGGGGAGGAAGGCCGACTGGCGGCCGTCGGCGCCGCCGCCGAGGCTGACGAAGCCCGGGAGATCCTGGCTTTCCGTGCCCAGGCCGTAGAGGACCCAGGAACCGAGGCAGGGCTTGGTGAGGATGGCCGAGCCGGTGTGCATCAGCTTGGCGGCCGGACCGTGGGCCGGGATGTCGGAGTGCATCGAGCGGATGACGCACATCTCGTCGGCCTGCTCCTGGAGCTTCGGGAAGATCTCGGAGATCTCGAGGCCGGACTTGCCGCACTTCTTGAACTCGAAGGGCGTCGGGAAGATCACGCCGCCCTGGCCGGACGCGGTCTTCTCGGCATAGGCCTTCATGCCCGGCTTGTAGTCGAAGGTGTCGAGGTGGGAGGGGGCGCCGCCCGCGAAGATGTGGATGACGTGCTTGGCCTTGGCCGGGAGCGGGGCCTTGCGCGGCTTCAGGTCGGCCGAGATCTCGGCGCGGGCCGGCGCGACGAGGTAGTCGGCGACCATGGTGCCGAAGGCGACGGTGCCGAGGCCCATGCCGGTCTGGCGGAGGAACTCGCGGCGCGAATTGGGCGTCGGGAGGCTGTTGGTGCAGTTCTGGATTTCCATGTGGTGTTTGGTTTGGTTGTAGAAGACGGGTTCAGTTGAGGTAGACGAATTCGTTGGAGCAGACCATGGCCTGGGCCAGCATCTCGAGCGGCGTGACCGGCCGCTTGTCGAGCTTGACGCCCTCGTTCACGAGGACGCCGCCGTTGACCTTGGTCTTGGGGGCCTCGACGGCCACGAGGGGCGCGCTGGGCAGCAGGGGCTTGTTCATGAGCTCGCTGGCCTTGGGCTTGGGGGCCTTGGCGACCGGAGCGGGCTTGGCCTTGGCGACGGGTTCGTCGATGTAGCCGGCGACCTTGCGGACGAACTCGCGGGCGATGCGCTGCTCGTCCGGGGTCGGCGAGCGCTGGTACATGATCTTGTAGAGCTGGGCGATGCGGGCGTCGTCGGACGAGGCGCCGACGACCTCCGGGCGGGAGGCGACCGCGCGGGCCACGACGATCGAGAGCTCGTTGTTCATGAAGAACAGGGCCTGCTGGGGCACGATGGTCGAGCCGCGCTTGGAGTTGGCCATGTCGGGGTCGGCGAAGTCGAACTGCGACTGGAGGTCGCTGAGGCGTTCGCGGTCGATGTAGCCGTAGATGCTGCGACGGTAGCTGATCGGGTCCTCGGTGATGTTGACCGGGCGGCCGCCGAGGGTGTTGTCCATCTTGCCGGTCAGCATCAGCATGGAGTCGCGGATGGACTCGAAGTCCAGGCGGCGGAGGTTCGCGTGCCACAGGAGCTTGTTGCCGGCGTCGACCTTGGCCGGGTCGACGGCGCCCTTCTGCGCGACGAGCGGGTTGAGCAGGGGGTTGGCCGACTGGCGGTAGGTCGCCGACATCAGGATGCGCTTGTGGAGCTTCTTCAGCGACCAACCGTCGTCCATGAAGCGCGTGGAGAGCCAGTCGAGGAGCTCGGGGTGGGACGGCTTCTCCGACATGTTGCCGAAGTCGTCGGGCGAGGAGACGATGCCGGCGCCGAAGTGGTGCAGCCAGACGCGGTTCACGAGCACGCGCGGCGTGAGCGGGTTGGTGCGGTTGGCGATGGCGAGCGCGAGCTCGCGCCGGCCGCTGCCCTCGTAGAAGGGCTGGCGGTCGGGGCCGGCGAGGATCTCGAGGAACTGGCGCGGGGCGATGGCCCCCTTCTTGTTGCGGTCACCGCGGAGGTAGACGTTCGTGTCCCGGGGCTTCTCGGCGTCGGCGACGGTCATCGCGGTGCCGGGGCCGCCCGGGTGGGTCAGGTCGAGGGCGTTGATGGCGTCGAACTTGAAGTAGCGCGTCGGGATGTTGCCGTTCTGGGAGACGGGGGCGGACTGCCAGGGCTCGCAGAAGGCGCGCGTCGAGACGAGCACCGTCATCTGGGTGGTCGTGGCGATATCCTCGTAGTTCGGGGTCGGGAAGGGATAGGCGGCCAGCTGGGCGATGGCCTTGTCGTCCTGCTCGCCGCGCTTGCCAGGGGTGCCGCGCATCTGCAGGTGGGCGAGGATGCGGTCGTGGTTCTTGGTGAAGACCGCGTCGTAGGCGAAGGCGACCTCGTCGAGGGTCTTCGGCTTGAGGTTGCGCAACGCCTCGGCCACCAGGGGGTTCACGGCGAGCTTCTTGTCCGCCAGGGCGGCGGCCAGGACCGCCGGGGCCTTCTCGGCGAACTGGGCCTCGGGGATGGCGCGGACGCGGGCGAGCGGGCCGGTGACCGGGGAATCGGAGCGGATCATCATCGCGCCGTCCACCTCGCGGTCGACGACGTACTTGTCCTTGTACTTCTGCTGCATGTCGTAGCCCTTCTCGGAGCGGACGCCACCGGCGAGGGCGACCATCGCGCGGGCGCCGAAGCCCTTGTGCAGCAGGGAGAGCTGACCGCCGATGTACTTGTAGTAGCCGCGGACGTTGTCGTCCATCAGCTGGCGCAGCTGCTTGTCGTAGTCAGCGCGGACCGCGGCGGGGGCGGTGCGGGCGCCGCGGATGACGGGGTCGACGAGCGGGTCGATCGTCGAGGCGAAGACGCCGTGGAGCGAATAGTAGTCGGCCGCGGGGATCGGGTCGAACTTATGGTCGTGGCAGCGGGCGCACGCGACGGTCAGGCCGAGGAAGCCCTTGGTGGTCGTGTCGATGCGCTCGTCGATGGTGTCGTCGTTGTTGTCGAAGCGCTTGCCGACGGTGATGAAGCCGAGGGCGGCGAGCCGCGGGTCGTCCTTGGCCAGGTCGGGCAGGCGGTCGGCGGCGAGCTGCTCGATGATGAACTGGTCGTAGGGTTTGTCCGCGTTGAGCGCGTCGATCACGTAGTCGCGGTACGTCCAGGCGTTGGCGGAGCGGTCGCCCTCCGCGCCGGCGCGGCGGAGACCCTTGGTGTCGGAGTAGCGGGCGGTGTCGAGCCAGTGGCGGGCCCAGCGCTCGCCGTAGCGGGGCGAGGCGAGCAGGCGGTCGATGGTGCGCTCGAGGACGAGCGTGGCGGAGCGCGCCGGCTGGCCGTTGCGCAGCGAGAGCGCGTCGCGGGCGACGGCGGCGTCGAACTCGCGGGCGAAGGCCTCGGCTTCGGCGTTGGTGGGCGGCAGGCCGTGGAGGTCGTAGGTCAGGCGGCGCAGCAGGGCCTCGCCGTCGGCGGAGGGGTTGGGCTTGAGGCCGGCCGCGTCGAGCTTGGCCAGGACGAAGGCGTCGACTTCGTTCTGGCACCAGGCGGGCGTGCTGAGCTTGGTCGGGACGGCGGGATCCTGCACCGGCTTGAAGGCCCAGTGATCGCGGGCCTTCTGCGAGAGGCCGGTGAGCTTGACGGCGCCGCCGACCGGGGCCGGCGCGCCCATCTGGATCCACTTCTCGAGGGTCGCGATCTTCGCGTCGCTGAGCTTGGGGCCCGCCTTGCGGGGCGGCATCGAGAGCTCGGGATCGCCCTGGTGGACGGCGACGAGGAGCAGGGACTTCTTGAGGTTGCCCGGCACGACGGCGGGGCCTTGGTCGCCGCCGGCGAGCAAGGCGGCCCGGGTGTCCATGACGAGGCCGCCCTTGGAGACGCCTTCGGCCGCGGAGTGGCACTTGTAGCAATGCTCGCTGAAGATCGGGCGGATATTCTTCTCGAAGAACTCCAGGCCGGCGGGATCGACCTTGTCCTCGGCCTTGGCCTCGGGCTTCGCCGGAGCGGCTTTCGCCGCCATCGCATCGGCTTCCATCTTCATCTCCTGGGCGCGCAGGCAGGCGACGCCGCACATCAGGAGGGCGGCGGCGAAGCGGAGGCTGGAAGAATGGAGACGCATGAAAAAGGGCGGTTGATAAGAAGACACCACTGGGGAAGATAAGTTACGGGATTTCTAGGGGGCTAAGAGGGGTCTTACCTAGGGTTAATTCTCCCTTCCCGCCCGGGGACTTCAAGCCGTAGATAAGGGAAATCTTGATAAAAAAAGGGGGCCGAAGCCCCCTTCCACCCCCGCGTATGCCTGGGTCGGCGCCGATCAATTGACGTAGACGAACTCGTTCGAGAGCAGGAGCGTATGAGCGAGCAACTCAATGGGGGTCAAGGGGTTGCGAGGGATGGTCTCCCCCACGTTCTGCAGGATGCCTTCCGCCCCGCCCGTGCTGACGGACATCATCATGTCATCGGGAGCCTCGACCTTCTTGGTGGCAGGCATGCCCTTCTTGGTCACCGACCCTTGGGTGGCGGCGACCGCGTTGGCGCCTTTGGCGTCCTTGGACTCCTTGCCTGCGGACCCTTTCGCCACGGTCTTGGCGCCATTCGCCGCGGCCTTCGCCGAACCGGCCGCCGGCGCGCCGCGGGCGGCGGCGATCGCCATGGCCTTCTGCTTGTCGAGGAAGTCGCGCGCGGCGCGGATCTCGTTGGAGGTCGCGCGGCGCTGGAAGATCGCCATGAACATCGCGTTGATGCGGGCGTCCTCGGAGAAGGCCTTCACGACATCGGGGCGCGCGGCGACGGAGCGGGCGACCTCGACGGAGAGCGGGTTGTTCATGAAGAACAGCGCCTGCTGCGGCACGATGGTGGAACCGCGCTTGGAGTTGGCCATGTCCGGGTCGGCGTAGTCGAACTGCGACAACGTGTCGTTGAGCCGCAGGCGGTCGACGTAGCCGTAGAGGCTGCGCCGGTAGCTGTACGGTTCGTCGGTGATGTTGGCGGGCTGGCCGCCGACGACCGGGTTCATCTTCCCGGTGAGGAGGATCATCGAGTCGCGGATGGACTCGAAGTCGAGGCGCCGGAGGTTGCCGCGCCAGAGCAGGCGGTTGCCGGCGTCGACCTTGAGCGGGTCGACGGCGCCCTTGCGCGCGACGAGCGGGTTCAGGTTGGGGTTGGAGTCCTGGCGGTAGGTCGCGCTCAACATGAGCTGGCGGTGCATGCGCTTGAGCGTCCAGCCGTTCTTGGTGAAGTCGTCGGCCAGCCAGTCGAGCAGCTCGGGGTGCGAGGGCGGCACCGACATGTTGCCGAGGTCATCGGGCGTGAGGACGAGGCCCTCGCCGAAATGCTTCAACCAGAGCCGGTTCATGGCCACACGCGGGGTGATGGGGTTGGTCTTGGCCACGATGGCCTGGGCGAGCTCGAGCCGGCCGCTGCCGTCGGTGAAGGCCGGGCGGTCGCCTTGGGAGAGGACCTCGAGGAAGCGCCGCGGGACGACCGGCCCGCGCTTGTTCTTGTCGCCGCGCAGGTAGACGTAGCTGTCGCGGGGACTGGCCGCGTCCTGGATCGCCATCGCCTCGCGCGGGGCGCCCGGGTGCGAGAGGCGCAGCTCGTTGATCTGGGCCCAGCGGAAGTAGGCCACGGGCTTGCGGTTGTTCTGGCCGCCGAAGACCGGGCGGTTCTGCCAGTCGGCGCAGAACTTGCGCGTGTCGAAGAGGGCGATGCATTCCTCGTTCTCGAGGATCTCCTCGATGTCGGGCAGGGGCCACGGGTAGGCCGCCAGCTGGGCGATCGCCGCGGGTGTCTGCTTGCTCGAGCGGCCGGGGGTCGCGCAGCGGTCGATGTGCGCGAGGATGGAGGCCTTGCTGTCGTTGTAGGCCTTCTGGTAGGCCAGGGCCACGTCGTCGATGGTCTTGGGCTTGAGGCCGCGCAGGGCGGACGCGATGAGGGGGTTGACCGGGTGCTTCGGGTCGTTCAGCGCGGCGGCGAGCACGCCGGCGGCGCGCTCCTCGAAGACCGCGGCGGGAATCGCCGCCACGCGGGCGAACGGCCCGGTGATCGGCGAGTCCACCTGGATGCGCATCGGCTCGAAGTCGGGCAAGGGCGTCTCCAGCTTGTACTTCTCGTTCACGTCGCCCCACTCGACGGAGCCGCGCTTGAGGGTGGCGGCGACCAGGCGGCCGGCCATCTCGCGGTCGTAGCGGGCGCGCATCTCCTTGAAATACTTGTAGTAGCCGGCGGCGCTCTCCGCCTGCAGCTGGTCGAGGCGCTTCTGGAAGTCGACCTTGAGGGCGGCGCCCTGCGGACCCGCGGTGATGCCGGGACGCTGGAGCGGCTCGATGGTCGAGGCGAAGATGCCGTGGAGCGAATAGTAGTCGGCCGCGGGGATCGGGTCGAACTTGTGGTCGTGGCAGCGGGAGCAGGCGACGGTCAGGCCGAGGAAGGCCTTCGTCGTGGTGTCGATGCGCTCGTCGATCGTGTCGTCGATGTTGTCGAAGCGCTTGCCGATGGTGATGAAGCCGAGCGCGGCGAGGCGCGCGTCGTCGGGCTTGATGTCCGGGAGCTTGTCGGCCGCGAGCTGCTCGACGACGAAGCGGTCGTAGGGCTTGTCGGTGTTGATCGCGTCGATGACGTAGTCCCGGTAGGTCCAGGCGTAGGCGTAGCGGTAGTCCTCGAACAGGCTCTTGCCCTGGTCGACCGGCAGGCCGCGCGTGTCGGAGTAGCGGGCCGTGTCGAGCCAGTGGCGACCCCAGCGCTCGCCGTAGTGCGGCGAGGCCAGCAGGGCGTCGACCTGCTTGGCGACGACGGCGTCGACGTTGTTGGCGGGAGCCCCGCGGCGCGCGGCGGCGGCGTCGGCGGCGGCCGCGGCGTCATGGGCGCGGGTGAAGGCGAGGACCTGGTCCGCGGTGGGCGGCAGGCCGATGAGGTCGTAGGACATGCGTCGCAGCAAGGCCTCCGGCTCCGCGGCCGGGTTCGGCACGAGGCCGGCGGCCTCGAGCTTGGCGAGGACGAAGGCGTCGATCGGCCCCTTGACCCAGGCCTTGTTCTTCACCTCCGGCGGGGTGACGGCCTTGATCGGCTGGTAGGCCCAATGCTGCTTGGCCTTCTCGGTCAGGCCGGTGAGCTTGTTGCCGTTGCCGGCCGGGGCGGGCGCGCCCATCTTGACCCACTTCTCGAGCACGTCGATCTTGGCGTCGGCGATCTTGCCGCCCTTCTTCTTCGGGGGCATCGCGATCTCCGGGTCGCCGTAATGGACGGCGAGCAGCATCAGCGACTTGGCGGCGTTGCCGGGCACCACGGCCGGTCCTTGGTCGCCGCCCTTGAGCATGCCGTCGCGGGAATCGAGGATGAGGCCGCCCTTCGAAGAACCCTTCTCGATGGAGTGGCATTCGTAGCAGTGCTCGGCGAGGATCGGGCGGACGCTCTTCTCGAAGAACTCGAGGCCTTCCTTGCTGGGCTCGTCGGCGGCGACGAGCATCGGTCCGGCGGCCAATAGGGACAGGAAGGGAAGGAGGCGGGCAGGGTTCATGGCGAAAGCGGCAGGAAGGGTTGACATCGGGTAAGGCCCCTAGGTTGCACCTAAGGATAAGGGTTCAGGGTGAACATAGGGACTGCCCCCGGGTAATCAAGCGGGCTTCGCCTCCTCCCTAGGGTTAAATCCCCTTCCCCACCCCTCCTTTTCCGTTCATAACGGCCTCCGGGATGCGCATCCT
>Ga0214919_10001474_pt1 | contig 38485 bp, 29 predicted proteins | sample LL1503_MetaG_FD_177994 | JGI IMG/M metagenome (GOLD analysis project Ga0214919, IMG submission 177994) | Freshwater microbial communities from Lake Lanier, Atlanta, Georgia, United States - LL-1503 | ecosystem: Environmental > Aquatic > Freshwater > Lake | place: USA: Georgia | collected...
CGACGAGCAGGTATGGAAGAACATCAAGGAGCGGGTTGCAAAACAAAAGCCCGTTGACAAGTTCAGCATGCGCATTCTTTTGAATGAAGCCTTGACTCGATTGCAGAACCTGCCGGAAATCGCTCGTTGATTCTTTCGACATCCAGAGTGCGCTCGATTCGTGCGAACTAAATTGCTTTATTTCTTAGTATTATAAAATTAATTTATGACAATCTTAGTGCGCAATCAGAGAATTCATGTCGGCAAAATAATGTAAATCGCCAATACTGTTTTGATTGATTTGAGAAGCGCGCAAAACCTATGGTGTGGACCGATCCAAAACCTGTGCCAAGCAGTCCAGCAGCCGCCCGATCTCCGCGCGGGGTCCGGCGCCCGAGGCCGTGAACAGCGCGACCCTGAGATAGAGACCCAGTCGCTCGGCATGTGCCGCCGCCACGATGCGCGCCAGCCCCAGCCACTGCAAGTCATCGGCCTGGCGCCTTGCGCTGAGCGCCAGCACCTTGCCCGCAGCGACGAGGCCGATGGTCAAATCCATCATCGACGAGTCGATCACGCAGCGCCCGCCGCAGGCGCGCGCCCAGCACTCCCGAGTTCGATGCGATTCGAAACACCCGGCTCGACGAACTCGCCGCTGCAGCGCGTGACCGCGATCTGATCGCGATCTGACCGCGATCATCAGTTGGACCAGCTATGTGCTGGCCGATGTGGTTCGCCAAGACGCCTGGGGCTGCGGCTATGCGCTGGTCATCGCGCAGGCATTGAACCGACCCAGTGCACGCGGCGCAGTTTCAACGAGATGGTCGTCACCGTTTCTGAATTCATGGTCGCCGGCCTGGCAGCACCGGGCTGATCGGCTTGCGCCCGGCTGGGCGATCAGCGAAATGACAGCCCGTCGAAACGCCCCGACCCGCGCCATTCCGCCAGGTACTTGAAGTAAGCCGTGGCGCCTGCCGGATAGCCGACATTGAGCCGCGCTGCCGGCCCCGGGTCCTGGCCCTCGTTGTTGTAGTAACCCGGCGTGCAGTCGGGTGAGCTGGTCATCCGGCCCGGGCTGGCCCGCAGCAGGTCGACCCAGGCGTTCTCGGCCGCTTCGGTGACTTCGACCGCAGCGCAGCCTTTGTCGCGTGCGTGAGCGACCACCGTGGCGATCGTGGTCGCAGCCTCGGTCAGGTTGTGCGGCACGTTCGAGATCAGGTTCGCGCCCTGGGTCGGCTGCACAAAGAACGCGTTCGGGAAGCCGTGCACATGGATACCGTGCTGGCTGCGCATGCCCTGCGCCCAATGCTCGGACAGACGCCGGCCGCGTTGGCCGATCAAGTCGAAGCCCGCGCGGCGCTGCAGCGGCGTGCCAACCTCGAAGCCCGAGGCATAGATGATGCAGTCGACCGGGTATTCGCGGCCGTCGACGACGACACCGGTGGCGGTGATGCGCTCGACGCCTTGGCCCTCGGTGTCGATGAGATGCACCCCGGGTTGGTTGAAAGCCTGCAGGTAAGTGTCGTGAAAACAGGGGCGCTTGCACAACTGCCGGTACCAGGCCTTGAGCTTGTCGGCGGTGTCGCGGTCCTGCACGATCGCGTCGGTCCTGGCGCGGATCTCGGTCATCTTCTCGAAGTCGGCGTCCTCGTAGGCGGCCAGCATCTTGGGCACGCTGCGCTCGGCAGGCGCCAGCTTGCTGATCTGAGCGCGTATCCGTCCGGCCAGGTCGGTCCAGCCGTCCTGGACCAGGTCGACCTTGGCGTTGCCGCCAGCTTGGTTGGCGCTGAAGTTCTCGAGCCAGCGCTGCTGCCATCCAGGCGTGGCGATGCCGGCAAACCATTCGGGGTCTATCGGCGCGTTGTTGCGCGCATCGACCGACGAAGGCGTTCGCTGGAAAACATACAGCGCCTGGCAGGCGCGCGCCAGGTGCGGCACGCACTGCACCGAGGTCGCACCGGTGCCGATGATCGCGACCCGCTTGCCGGCCAACTTGTCTAGCGGCGCGCCCGAGGGGTCGCCGCCGGTGTAGCCATAGTCCCAACGGCTGGTGTGGAATGAGTGGCCTTGAAAGGACTCGATCCCGGGGATGCCCGGCAGCTTGGGAACATGCAGCGGACCGGTGCCCAGGCCGATGTGCTGCGCGGTGAAAGCATCACCGCGGTCGGTCTCGATCAGCCAGCGCGACCTCGCTTCGTCCCAGCTCAGCGCGCGCACCTGGGTGTGCAGCAGCGCGTTGTCGTAGAGCCCGTAATGCCTGCCGATGCGCTGGCAATGCGCCAGGATCTCGCTCGCATGGGCATACTTCTCGGTCGGCATGTGGCCGGTCTCTTCGAGCAGCGGCATGTAGACCATCGACGCGGTGTCGCACTGCGCGCCGGGGTAGCGGTTCCAGTACCAGGTGCCGCCGAAATCACCGCCTTTGTCGATCACGCGAACGTCGGTGATGCCGGCCTCGACCAAGCGCGCCGCCGTCGCCAGACCGGCGAAACCGCCCCCGATGAACGCAAAGCTGACGTGATCGGTCTTGGCTTGGCGCGGCTTGACCGGCAGGTAGGGGTCATCCAGGTAATGGGCGAAGCCCGCCCGGATCTCCAAGTACTGCTGGTTGCCGTCGGGGCGAAGTCGCTTGTTGCGCTCCTCGAGGTACTTGCGTCGCAAGCCCTCTTTGTCGATGACTGGTCGATTCAAGGCCCGACTCCCTGGGTTGAAGGTTTCGCCTGCGCGCCCGGGGCGCGCAGGGCTGGATGCTCGCGCCTCAGTCCGCCAGGTGGACGATCATCTTGCCGGTGTTGGCGCCGCTGAACAACCCGATGAAAGCCTGCGGCGCTTGGGCCAGGCCTTCGTAGCGGGTCTCGCGGTACTTGACCTGGCCCGAGGTCACCCAAGCGCTCATGTCGCGCATGAAATCGGCGCGCAGGTCCTCGTGCCGGCTGACGATGAAGCCGCGCAGCGTCAGGCTCTGGCCGATCGCCAGCATCAGGTTGTTCGGACCGGGGACGGGCGCGGTGGCGTTGTAATTGGCGATCGCGCCGCACAGCGCCAGGCGGCCGTTGACCCGCATCGCGCCGAGCGCTGCCTGCAGATGGTCACCGCCGACGTTGTCGAAATAGACATCCAAGCCCTCGGGCGCGGCACGGCGCAACTGCCCCGGCAGGTCGCCGGCGTGGTAGTCGAAGACATGGTCGAAACCGATCCCGCGGCAGTACTCGATCTTGTCAGCCGATCCGACCGAGCCGACCACGGTGCAGCCGCGGATCTTGGCGATCTGGCCCACCAGGCTGCCGACGGCGCCCGCCGCACCCGAGACAAACACCGTCTCGCCGGCTTTGAGCGCGGCAATGTGCAGCAGGCCGACGTAAGCCGTCATGCCCGGCATGCCGAGCACGCCGAGGTAGGCCGAGGGCGGCGCCACCGGGTCGGCGATGCGCGAGATCCCGGCGCCATCGCTGACGAAGGCCTCGCGCCAACCGAGGTTGCTCGAGACCAGGTCACCCGCCGCGAAACCCGGGTGCCGGCTCTCGAGCACCCGGCCGACCGCACCACCTTGCATCACTTCGCCGATTTGCCAGGGCGCCGAGTACGACTTCACGTCGCGCATGCGCCCGCGCATGTAAGGGTCGACGCTCATCGCCAGGTTCTGTACCAGTAACTGCCCTTCACCGGGTTTTGCCAGCGTGACATCGGCGAGTTCGAAGTCGGCGGCGCTAGGGGTGCCGGTCGGGCGGTTTTTCAGGCGTAGTTCACGGGAGTTCATGGCGGATAGGCTTTCGTTCAAGAAGTGGACAGTGGGAGCGAATGACGTCGCGGCCTGCTGCGCCGTCGGGCTGATCGAACAGCTCTCGTCAAGCCACCGCTCAGCCGCAATGCCGCGCGACATCCGCCCAGCCTAGGGCTCGCGGCAACGCCACACTGTCAACCAGCGGACAGCTTGGTCACGCTGCCGAAGGCCAACAGCGCGCAAGCACCTCGGTCGGCCAGGGCAGCGAACGCTTGTCGCGGCGGTCGAACCAGACATGGACCGACCGGCCGCGCCCAGCCAGACGCGGCGGGTCTGACCCACCGACACCGAGGTCCTCGACCGTGATCGAATGCTCCATGCTGGAGCGTCCGACGCGGGTGACCTCGATGCTGCACAGCACCGTGGCCGGTGGCTTGACTTCGCCGAGGAAGTCGTATTCCAGGTGCGCCATCATCGCGCCCTGAACGAGCTTGCCATCGCGTATGCCCATCGCCACGTACCAGCCGTGGAAGGTCTGGTTGATGAACGCGAAATAGCGCGCGTTGTTGACATGGTCGCTGAAGCGGTCGTCCGGCAGGTCGTGATCGCCGGTCAGGATGCGCAGTGAATGGCTCAGCAAGGGCGGCATGTGGCGAGGGCAGTGAGGGTTGGCCGCGCGGATGATAAGTCCGGTGGCGGTGTCAGCCGGCGACACCGCAGCCCGGCGCCCGACTCAGGCTGCCGGCAAGTAGCGAACCGCCAGCACGCCGCCGATCGCGGCGATGCCGGCCTGCACCTCGGGCGTGACAGGGCTGTCGACATCGACCAAGGTGTAGGCCATGCCGCCGCGCGACTTGTTGACCATGTTGTGGATGTTCAGCCCGGCCTGCGCCATCGCGGTCGAGATCTGGCCCAGCATGTTGGGCACGTTGGCGTTGGCGATCGCGACCCGGAAAGCCGATTCGCGCGGCATGCTGATCTGCGGAAAATTCACCGCGTTGACGACGTTGCCGTTCTCCAGGTAATCGCGCAGCTGGTCGACCACCATCACCGCGCAGTTCTCCTCGGCCTCGCGGGTCGACGCACCCAGGTGCGGCAGCGCCACCACACCGGGCTTGCCGTGCAGCGCAGCGCCGGGGAAGTCGCAGACATACTGGCCAAGGTGTCTGGCCTCGATCGAGTCGAGCACCGCGCTGTCGCTGACCACGCCTTCGCGGCTGAAGTTCAGCAACACCGCACCGGCACGCATCAGGCCGATGTTGGCGTCGTTGACGAGGTGCCGGGTGGCGTCGATCAGCGGCACATGCAGCGTGACGAACTGCGAGTTCTTCAGCACATCGTTGACGCTGGCAGCGCGCCGCACCTGCGAGGGCAGGCTCCAGGCCGCGTCGACCGTGATCTCGGGGTCGAAGCCCAGCACGTTCATGCCGAGCTTGATCGCCGCCTCGGCAACCAGGCAGCCGATCTTGCCCAAGCCGATCACGCCCAGGGTCTGGCCCGCGAGCTCATAGCCCGCGAAAGCCTTCTTGCCGTCCTCGACCGCCTTGTCCAGGTCGGGCGCTGCGGTGTCGAGCGCGGCGACAAAGCGCAGCGCCGGCGCGATCTGGCGCGCGGCCATCAACATGCCCAGCAGCACCAGTTCCTTGACCGCGTTGGCGTTGGCGCCGGGCGCGTTGAACACCGGCACGCCGCGCTGGCTCATCGCTTCGACCGGGATGTTGTTGGTGCCGGCGCCGGCACGGCCGATTGCCCGCACGCTGGCCGGGATCGCCACGCTGTGCAGGTCGGCCGAGCGCAGCAAGATCGCCGCCGGGTCGGCCAGATCTTTGCCGACGCGGAAGTTCTCTGCAGGCAACCTGGACAGGCCGCTGGCCGAGATCTGGTTGAGCACCAGAACGCTCATGCGATCAGCCATGCTGGGCCTCGAATTCCTTCATGTAGGCCACCAGCGCCTGGACGCCTTCGACCGGCATCGCGTTGTAGATCGAAGCCCGCATCCCGCCCACCGAGCGGTGGCCCTTGAGCTGGACCATGCCGCGCGCGACCGAGCCCTTCAGGAACGCATCGTCCAGGCTTTCGTCGCGCAGCTTGAAAGGCACGTTCATCAGCGAGCGATCGGCGCGCGCGACCGGATTGCTGTAGAAAGCGCTGGCGTCGAGGTAGTCGTACAGCAGCGCGGCTTTGGCGCGGTTGTGCGCTTCCATCGCCACCAGGCCGCCGCGCGACTTGATCCAGTTGAACACCAGCCCGGCGATGTAGACCGCGTAGGTCGGCGGGGTGTTGAGCATCGAGTCGTTGTCGGCCTGCTGCTTGTAGTCGAAGGCCGACGGCGTGCAGGCCAGCGCCTGGCCGATCAGGTCATCGCGGACGATCACGATCGTCAGCCCGGCCGGGCCGATGTTCTTCTGCGCGCCGCCGTAGATCAGCCCGTAATTGGCGACATCGACCGGGCGCGACAGGATGCTGCTCGACATGTCGGCCACCAACGGCACGCTGCCGACATCGGGCGTGAAGTGGTACTCGACGCCACCGATGGTCTCGTTCGAGCAGATGTGCACATAGGCCGCATCGGGGTCGAGCTGCCAGTCGGCGCGCGCCGGCACGCAGCTGAAGTTGCTCGCCTCGGCGCTGGCGGCGACGTTGACCTTGCAGTACTTCTTGGCTTCCTTGATCGACTTCTTAGACCATTCGCCGGTGTTGATGTAGTCGGCGCCGGCTTTGCCGCGCAGCAGGTTCATCGGCACGATCGCGTTCTCGGCCATCGCCCCACCCTGTATGAACAACACCTTGTAGTTGGCAGGGATCGCCATCAGCTCGCGCAGCAGCGATTCGGCCTCGGCGTGGATCGCGATGAACTCTTTGCCGCGGTGGCTCATCTCCATCACCGACATGCCGCTGCCGTGCCAGTCGAGCATCTCGTCTGCGGCCTGGCGCAGCACGGATTCGGGCAGCGCGGCCGGGCCGGCGCTGAAGTTGAAGACTCGGGTCATCGAAAGAAACTCCACAGAAAATGGGGACGGGCAGCGCGGGCTCGCGCCGGGCCAACCCGAAAGCATACAGCCAGTGGCAAGCAGGCGACGAGCGCCAGGGTCAAGGCGGCGTGGCTTGCGGCAACACCAGGCCGCGGCGGGTCATCTCGGCGCGAACCCGGTCGGGCCGGTCGCTGATCACGCCGTCCACGCCCAGATCCATCACCCGCGCGATCTGCACCGGGTCGTTGACCGTCCAGGCCAGCACCTGCAAGCCCAGCGCCTGGGCTTGTTTGACCAGACCGGCGTCGAGGTCGCCGAAATAGGCCGACCAGATCCGTCCGCCCGCAGCCTGCACCAGCTTGGGCACCGAGCCGTGATCGCGGTAGCGAAAGCCTGCGGTCCAGGGTGAATCGGTGGCCGCGCCGGCGCCGATGTTGTCGAGCCAGGACTGCTGCGCGCTAAGGTAGACGGTGGAAATTTCAGGCGCTTCGCGCTGCACCAATTGCAGCGTTCGCCAGTCGAAGGACTGGATGCTGCTGCGCGCAGCCATGCCGGCGTCGCGGATCGCGGCGATCAATGCCCGCGCGAAAGGCTCGGGTGCCAGCGTGTCAGCGGGCGCCAGCGGCGAAACCTTGGTCTCGATGTCGAAGCGAACGGTCTCGTTGCCCGATCGCCGCACCAGCGCGAACAACTCGGCCAGTGTGGCCAGCCGGGTGCCGTCGACCGCCACCTGGTCTGGGAACTGCGCCGCGTAGCGCGAACCAGGCTTGATCCGTCCCAGATCGAAGCGGCGCAACTCGGCCAGGCTGTGGTGGTGGATCAGCGGGCCAGGCGCTGGCAGGAATTGACCGTCGGGGCCACGGGTGATCTCAGGGTTGAGCGCCGGGTCGTGCGAGATCACCAGCACGCCGTCGCGGGTGATCGCAACATCAAGCTCTAGCGTCGTCACGCCGATCGCCAGCGCCCGCTCGAAGGCGGGCAATGTGTTCTCGGGCGCCAGGCCGCGTGCACCGCGGTGGCCTTGCAGGTCGAAGGCTGCCGCGCTTTGCAGCGTCAGCCAGGCGCACAGCGCGGCGGCAAGCAGCGGTTTGATGCGATCTCCTTTCAAGCGATCTCCTTTCATGCGATGTCCTGCAGCCCGGGATGGGCCGTCAGCGACCGATTCTGACCGCTGCGCAAGCTGATCCAGCGCAAGGCCCTGGCAGCGGCTGGCTTGCAGCATCTGCTGGCCTGGTGCCGGAGTTCGCGTCGACGTTCGCGGCCCCCGCGCAGCGGCTTCATCGGGCTTGGCATTGCCCCAGATCAACAGTCATCGACAGCGCTTTCGATGACTGCTCTTGATACACCATAGGGTATGTAGTAGCATACGGCCATGGGTATCCAAAGACTCCGCGATTCACAGCCTGCAGCGGCAGGCTTTCTTGCGTCGATGCTGTTGGGCGTCGGCCTGCTCGCCGCCAGCGACGCACTGCACGCCGCACCGGTGGCCACCGCGCTGGCGCGTGCCGGCGCCGTCGACGGCTGGTTGTCGATCGACGGCACGCTGCAACCCGTGCGCCAGGCCACATTGGCCGCGCAAGTGGGCGGCAACGTGCTGGTGCTCGCGGTCAAGCCTGGCGACCGGGTGCGCAGTGGCCAGTTGGTGGCGCGGGTCGACGAGCGAGAAACCCAGGCCGCTGTCCAACGCAGCGAGGCCGGTGTGGCGCAGGCCGAGGCCGAGACGCGCCATGCGCGGCTCGGCGCCGAACGCAGCCGCGATCTGCGCGCCCAGGGCTTTCTGAGCCAGGCCGCGCTAGACCAGGCCGAGACCCAGTTCAAAGCGGCCCAGGCCGGCTTGCAACAAGCCCAGGCCGGGCGCAACCAGGCCACGCTGGTGCGCGGCTTTGCCAGCATCACCGCACCCTTCGACGGCGTCGTGCTCGACACCCACTTGCAGGCCGGCGACCTGGCTGCGCCGGGCCGCGCGATCGCCACGGTCTACGCCCCCGGCGCACTGCGCGCGGTGGTGCAGCTGCCCTCATCGATGGCCGCAGCAGCCCGCAAGGCCGCCGAGGTGCAGGTCGAACTGGCCGACGGCAGGCGCATCGCCCCGAGCAGCCGCAACCTGCTGCCGACCGCCGACGCGGTGTCGCAGACGGTGGAGTGGCGGCTCGAGTTGCCCGCCGCGACCGCCGACGCCGGGCTGCCCGGCCAGGCCTTGCGGGTGCTGTTCCAGGGCCGCGCCGGCGCGCAGCCCAGCACGGCGCCGCTGCTGCTGCCAGCGTCCGCGGTGCTGCGGCGCGGCGAATTGACCGCCGTCTATGTGGTGCAAGACCAGCGCTTCGTGTTGCGTGCGGTGCGCACCGGCGCTGACCGCGGCGCTGCCGGCATCGAGGTGCTGGCCGGCCTGAAACCCGGCGAACGCCATGCGCTCGACGCGGTGCAGGCCGGCCTGGCCGGTGCGGTGCCTGCAGCCTCGGCGGCAGCCCCGACGGCGGCCCCGACGGCAACCCCAACGGCGGCGCCATGAGTGACACCTTGCGCAAGACTTCAGACCCGACGCCGTCGGCGGCCGCGGCAGCGATGGGTGTTGCAGGCCGATTGGCACGCAGCTTCCAGTCGCATGCGCTGACGCCGCTGCTCGCGCTGGTGGCGATGCTGCTGGGCTTGTTCGGGGTGCTGGTGACGCCACGCGAGGAAGAGCCGCAGATCAACGTGACGATGGCCAACGTGCTGATCCCGTTCCCGGGCGCGAGCAGCGCCGATGTGCAAGCGCTGGTGGCAAGGCCGGCCGAGCAGGTGCTGGGCCAGATCGCCGGCGTCGAGCACAGCTACTCGGTCGCCAGGCCTGGCGTCGCGGTGCTGACGCTGCAGTTCAAGGTGGGCGTGCCACGCACCGAGGCGCTGGTGCGGCTCTACGACGTGCTCAACGCCAACCAGGATTGGCTGCCCGCCGGGCTGGGAACGCTGACGCCCATCGTCAGGCCCAAGGGCATAGACGACGTGCCGGTGCTGGGCATCACGCTGTGGGCGCCAGACCAGCGCAGCGCGGTCGAGATCGAGCGCGTCGCGCACACGTTGGAGGCCGAGCTTAAGCGCGTGCCCGGCAGCCGCGAGGTCAACACCATCGGCGGCCCCGGCCGGGTGGTGCAGGTCACGCTCGATCCGACCCGGTTGCGCGATCGCGGCGTCGACCTGCTGCGGCTCAAGAGCACGCTGGCCGCGGCCAACTTCGCGATGCCAGCCGGGTCGGTGATCGACCCGGCTGCGGGATCGCCACGAGCGCCGCAGATGCTGGCGGTGCAGACCGGCGAGTTCCTGCGCTCGGCCGACGATGTCGCTGACCTGGTGGTCGGCGTCCACCAGGGCAAGCCGGTCTACCTGCGCGAGGTCGCCGAGGTCCAGGCCGGTGCGGCCCAGGCCCAGCGCCATGTCTGGTTCACACCCGGCGCGGGCAGCGCGGCCAGTGCCGCGGTCGGTCAGGCGGTCGGTCAGACGGTCGGTCAGGTTTATCCGGCGGTCACGCTGGCGCTGACCAAGCAGCCTGGCAGCAACGCGGTCGATGTCGCGGCGGCGGCGCGCAAGCGCCTGGACGAGTTGCGCAACACCGTGATCCCCGAAGGGCTGCAGGCCACGGTCACCCGAGACTACGGCCAGACCGCTGCCGAGAAGGCCAACAAGCTGATCCAGAAGCTGGCTTTCGCCACCGCGTCGGTGATCGCGCTGGTCGGCCTGGCGCTGGGCCGGCGCGAGGCGGTGATCGTCGGCGCCGCGGTGATCCTGACGCTGACCGCCACCTTGTTCGCCAGCTGGGCCTGGGGCTTCACGCTAAACCGGGTCTCGCTGTTCGCGCTGATCTTCTCGATCGGCATCCTGGTCGACGACGCGATCGTGGTGGTCGAGAACATCCACCGCCACCAGGCGCTGAGCCCGGGGCTGCCGCTGCGCAGCATCATCCCGGCCGCCGTCGACGAGGTCGGCGGCCCCACCATCCTGGCCACGCTGACGGTGATCGCCGCGTTGCTGCCGATGGCTTTCGTCAGCGGGCTGATGGGCCCGTACATGAGCCCGATCCCAATCAATGCCAGCCTGGGCATGGCGCTGTCGCTGATGATCGCTTTCACCGTCACACCCTGGTTGGCGCTGCGGCTGATGAAGCCGACCCACGCCGCAGCCGGCCATGACGCCGGGCTCGGCCCAAAGCTGGCCTGGCTGTTCCAGCGCCTGCTGATGCCGCTGCTCGACAGCGCCAAGCGACGCTGGATGCTGGCCGCGGGCATCGTCGGCGCTTTGGGGCTGTCGATGGCGATGGCCGCGCTGCCGGGCACGGCCCTCGGCGTGGTGCTCAAGATGCTGCCCTTCGACAACAAGAGCGAGTTCCAACTCGTCGTCGACATGCCTGCGGGCACGCCGCTCGAGTCCACCGCCGCTGCGCTGCAAGACCTGGCGGCCTTCCTGGCCCAGCAGCCCGAGGTGCTGGACTTGCAGGGCTACGCCGGCACTGCCAGCCCGATCACCTTCAACGGCTTGGTGCGCCAGTACTACCTGCGCGCCGATGCAAGCCAAGGCGACCTGCAGGTCAACCTGGTCGACAAGCAGCATCGCCACGAGAAAAGCCACGCGATCGCCCAACGGCTGCGCCCGGCGCTGGAGAAGATCGCCGCCCGCCACGACGCCAAGCTCAAGCTGGTCGAGGTGCCGCCAGGCCCGCCGGTGCTCAGCCCGCTGGTGGCCGAGGTCTACGGCCCGGACGAAGCCGGCCGCCAGCGCCTGGCGGCCCAGGTGGCCCAGGCCTTTGCCGCCACCCCTGACATCGTCGCGATCGACACCACGCTGGCCGTGGACGCGCCGCGCGCCTTTCTGCGGGTGCAGCGCCAACGCGCCGAAGCACTCGGCATCCCGGTGGCGGTGGTCGCGCAGACGGTGCAGGCCGCGCTGTCGGGCGCCGACGCGGCCTGGTTGCACGACGGCCAGTCCAAGTACCCGGTGCCGGTGCGGCTGCAACTGCCGCGCGAGGCGCAGGTCGGGCTAGACGCGCTGCTGGCGCTGCCGCTGCGCTCGGCGGTCGCCGCAGGGACCTCCGGCCCCGGCCAGTTGGTGCCGCTGGGCGAGCTGGTCCGGGTCGAGCGCGGTGTGATCGACAAGCCGCTGTTCACCAAAGACCTGCAGGGCCTGAGCTATGTCTTCGGCGACATGGCCGGCAAGCTCGACTCGCCCTTGTACGGCTTGTTCGCGATCCGCCCCAAGCTGGCCCAACTCGCCCAACAAGGCGCCGAGGTCGGCGAGTACTGGATCCACCAACCCAGCGACTCTTTTCGCGAGTACGCCGTGAAATGGGACGGCGAGTCGCAGATCACCTACGAGACCTTTCGCGACATGGGCGCGGCCTACGGTGTCGGCCTGATCCTGATTTACTTGCTGGTGGTCGCGCAGTTCAGAAGCTATCTGACACCACTGGTCATCATGGCGCCGATCCCGCTGACGCTGATCGGCGTGATGCCCGGCCATGCGCTGCTGGGCGCGCAGTTCACCGCCACCAGCATGATCGGCATGATCGCGCTGGCCGGCATCATCGTTCGCAACTCGATCTTGCTGGTCGATTTCATCGAGCTGCAGCTCGAGCGCGGCGTCGCATTCAAGCAAGCCGTCGTGGCCTCGGCCGCAGTGCGGGCCCAGCCCATCGCGCTGACCGGTCTGGCCGCGATGATCGGCGGCTTCTTCATCCTCGACGACCCGATCTTCAACGGTCTGGCGGTTTCGCTGATCTTCGGCATTCTGGTCTCCACCTTGCTCACGCTGGTGGTGATCCCGGTGCTGTACTTCGCGCTCTACCAGCGCCGCCACGCCCTGCTTTCCTCAACCACTCCACAGGAGTAACACCATGACCGTCGATCGATTGATACATGTTTTTGCAGGTTGCTTCATCCTGCTGTCGCTGGCGCTGGGCGTCGCTGGCAGCCCTCTGTACGTCAGCCCTTGGTGGTTGGGCTTCACCGCGTTTGTCGGCGCCAACCTGCTGCAGTTCGGTTTCACCAAGGTCTGCCCGATGGGCTGGATGCTCAAGAAGCTGGGCGTGCCGGAAAAAGCTTGAACCGCCGCGATTGAATCGGCCAAGCTGAGCTCGCTGCGCAGACCGTGACAATGCAGATTCATTCCGACGAAGCCGCTTGCGCGGCCCGCTCCACCATGGCCCAACTCAGCGACGACAGCGCCCGCAAAGACCTGCTCAACCGGCTCAAACGCGCCGAAGGTCAGTTGCGCGGCATCCAGCGAATGATCGAGGCCGGCGATGCCTGTCTGGACATCGCCAGCCAGATGGCCGCAGTGCGCAAGGCGCTAGACAGCGCTTATGTGCGCATGACGGTGTGCTTCATGCAACAAGAGCTGCAAGCCAGGCTCGCGCCCGATGGCAGCCGCGAGGCCGACCTGAGCGCCGTTCTCGGTGATGTCCAGACCCTGCTGAACAAGCTGCGCTAGCGGCAGCGGGTCCAGCGCCAAATTCTTGCCACAGGACCCCAATGAGTGAAACCAGCGTGACCGTTCGCCTGACCCAGCGTCAGGACTACCAGTTCGACAACCAGTTCGGCGATGGCCTGCCTGAGCTGCTGACCGACGAGCCCGCGCCCCTAGGCCAGGGCAGCGGTCCGTCGCCGATGCAATTGCTGTGCGCGGCGGTCGGCAACTGCCTGGCCGCGTCGCTGCTGTTCGCGCTTCGCAAGCTCAAGCAGCCCAGTGGGTCGATCGCCTGCGAGATCCAGGCCGAGGTCGGCCGCAACGCCGACAAACGCCTGCGCGTGCTGGCGATCACGGCCCAATTGAGGCTGGGCGTGTCGGGCGATGCGATCGAATACCTGGCGCGGGTGATGGCCTCGTTCGAGGACTACTGCACTGTCACCGGCAGCGTGCGCGCCGGGATCCCGGTGACGGTGAAGGTGTACGACGTGCAGGGCGTGCAGCTGAAGTGACGGGCGCAGCGCGCCCGACCTCGATCAGGCCACGCTCGCGACGACCTCGCCCTCGGTGACGCTGTCGCCTTCTTTGACGAGCAATCGGGTCAGCGTGCCGGCGGCCAGCGCCTCGATTGGGATCTCCATCTTCATCGACTCCATGATCATGATCGCGTCGCCGGCCTGGACTCGGTCGCCGACCTTCATTTCGACTTTCCACACCGTGCCGGTGACGATGGATTTCAGATCTGCCATGTTGATTTCTCCTTGAGTTGAAACGGTTTGAAAACTGTCGGGTCGGGCCGCCGGGCGATGTTCACCCGGCGACGGCGACTGCGTGCAAAGCCTTGTTTGAAGGTCAACGCTCGTGTCATGGTGTCACAGCCGCCGCATCGTCGGGTCTAGCGCGACCCGCAGGGCTTCGCCGAGCGCGTTGAAGGCCAGCGCGGTGAACAGAATCGCCAAGCCCGGCGCCAACATCTGGCTGGGGGCGAGCTCCATGTTCTGGTAAGCACGGGCCAGCATGCCGCCCCAGCTCGGCTGCGGTGGTTGGATGCCCAGGCCGAGAAAGCTCAGCGAGGCTTCGGCCAGCAGCGCGCCGGCCAGCAGCAGCGTGACCTGCACGATCACCGGCTGCACCGTGTTGGGCAGCACATGGCGCCACAGCAGGCGGCCGGTGCTGGCGCCGAAGCAGCGCGCCGCGTCGACATAGAGCTCGTGCCGGACCACCAGGGTTCGCGCCCGCACCAGCCGCGCGAGCTGGGGCGCGAAGACGATGCCCACCGCGATCATGCCGTTGGTCAGGCCTATGCCCAGCGCGCCGGTCACCGCGATCGCCAGCACGATGGCCGGAAAAGACAGCAAGGTGTCGATGCCGCGGCTGATCAGGTCGTCGACCCAGCCGCCCAGAAAACCCGCGACCAGCCCGACCGGCACGCCCAGCAGCAGCGCCACGCTCACCGCCAGCACGCTGGCATACAGCGAGGCGGGCGCACCGTGGATCAGCCGGCTGAGCACGTCGCGTCCCAGGTCGTCGGTGCCCAACCAATGCGCTGCGCTGGCGTCGGCCAGCGTGTTGACCAGGTCTTGTTCGATCGGCGAAAAAGGCGCGATCCAGCGCGCGCCGATGGCCAGCACCGCCAGCGCCAACAGCAGTCCGAGGCTGGCCGCGGCAGCCAGGTCGGACCGCAACCAGCGCAGCAGCCGCGCGAGCCGCTGCGGCGCAGCGACCGGCGGCGCATCGAGGACGGAGGGCTTGTCGTTCGGTGTCATGTCACCCTCGGATCGGCCACGCGGTACAGCATGTCGGCCAGCAGGTTCAGGCTGATCACGATCAGCACCATCGCGAACACGACGCCTTGGACAATGGGGAAGTCGCGCAGGATCGCCCCGTTGACGATCAGGTTGCCCATGCCAGGGACCGCGAACACTGCCTCGACCACCACAGTGGCCGCCAGCAAGCGGTTGGCCAGCAGCGCGACCACGGTGATCATGTTCAGCGCGACGTTCTTCAAGCCGTGTTGCCACAGGATGCGCGCCGGGTGCATGCCCACGGCGTGCAGGGTTCGAACCGCTTGCGACGACAGGATTTCCATCAGCGAGCTGCGCAGCTGGCGCGCGATCTCGGCCACCCCGCCGGCAGCCAGTGCCAGGCCAGGCAGCAGCGCATGGCGCAGCGACAGCACCGGGTCGGCCAGAAAAGGCGACGATCCGGTGGCCGGGAACCAGTTCAGTTGCAGCGCGAACAGCGACACCAGCAGCATCGCCAGCCAGAAGTTGGGCACCGCCACGCCTAGCGACGCGAAGCTCATCACGCCGCTGTCGATCCAGCTGCGGGGCCGGCTGGCCGCGAGCATGCCCAGCGGCACGCCAACGACCAGCGCCACGCTCAGCGCGATCGAGACGATCAGCAAGGTGTTGGGCAGGCAGCGCACGATCGAGGTCATCACCGGCTCACCCGACAGCAGCGATTTCGACAGGTCGCCGTGCACCGCTTTCCACAGCCAGTCGCCGTACTGCAGCAGGAACGCACGGTCCAGCCCGTAGAGCGCCCGGATCTCGGCGATGCGCTCATCGGTCGCGTTCTCGCCAGCCAGCGTGACAGCGATGTCACCCGGCACCAGCTTGAGCAGGCTGAACACGACAAAGGTCGCGAACACCAGCACCGGCAAGGCCTGCGCCAGCCGGCGCAGCAAAAAGCGGATACCGCCCCGGCCGATCATGGTCTTGGCAAGCCGCGCGAGCTCAGGCAAACATTCATGGCGCGAGCGAGACGTCCCAGAACTTGGGCTTGCCCAGCAAGTTGGGCTTGAAGCCCTTGACGTTGTTCGCGACCGCGTCGAACTCGAAGTTGAACGCGATCGGTACGGCCAGCGCCTGCTCCATCACGATGCGCTGCAGCTTGGCAAAAACCTGCTTGCGGTAAGCGATGTCTTCCTTGATGCGGCTGTCGAGCAGCAACTGGCTGAGCTCTTCAGACGCTTCCGAGCGACCGGCGTTGTAGTAAGCGCCTTTGCCGAAGGCCAGCGCATAGGTCATGCTGGGGTCGGGCCGGCCGGTCCAGGCCGCCTGCAGTGCATCGAACTTCTTCTCGTTGCCGAAGAACTGGCCGCTGGCCTCGGCGACCGTGCCGTTGATGTACTTGCAGCGGATGCCGATCTTGCCGAGTTGGTCGATCATCACTTCGGAGCGTCGCACCGCATCCTGGTCGGTGTAGCCACCCACGGTGATGTCGAGCCCGTTCGGATAGCCGGCCTCGGCCATCAGCTTCTTGCCGCGGTCGGGGTCGAACTTGTAGAGCCCGGCCACGCCCTTGTCGTAGCCCCAGTGGGTCGACGGCAGCAGCATCGCCGCGGGCTCGCCGACGCCACCCATCGTCGCGTTGATGAACAGCTGGCGGTTGATGGCGAAGTTGATCGCCTGGCGCACCTTGGGGTTGTTCAGCGGCGCACGCGAGTAGTTCAGGAACAGCATGTAGCAATACAGCGTCGGCCCAGTCACCACCGTGACGTTCTTGGCCTTGCTGGCAATCGGCGAGTAGCGCGCCGACAGGCCGTAGGCCATGTGGTTCTGACCGGCCACCACCGAGCGCAGGCCGGTGGCCATCTCGGGGATGATGGACATCTCGATGCCATCGAGCGCGGGCTGGCCGGCGCGCCAGTACTTGTCGTTGCGCGTGACCACCAGTTTCTGGTTGTCGGCCCAGCTGACGAACTTCCAGCGCCCGGCGCCCACCGGCTTGCGGTCGTGCTCATTGCCCAGCGTCTGCACGGCCTTGGGGCTGACCATCATGCCGGCGCGGTCGGACAGGATCGCCGGCAGCGCCGCATCGGGCTGCTTCATCGTCAGCTTGAGCTGCAGCGGCCCGGTCACATCGATCGCGGTGATGTTGACCAGATCGACCTTCAGATTCGATCGCGGGTCGTTGCGGTTGCGGTCGAGATTGAACTTGACCGCCGCGGCGTCCATCGGTGTGCCGTCGTGAAACGTGATGCCAGGCTTGATCGTCAGCACGAAGCTCTGGGCGTCGGGGGTGGCCCATTCGGCCATGCCGGGCACGGGTTTGAGGGTCGTGTAATCCCAGTCGACCAAGGTGTCGTAGACGGTCCACAGGAACACATGGTCAGACCCTGCGCCGCCGGTGGCCGGGTCCATGCTCGAAGGATTGGCCGGTGCGGCGACCTTGAGCACGCCGCCTTTGGTCTGGGCCTGCGCCAGCGCCGGCAGCCCGGTGCTGGCCAGCGCGGTGCCACCGAGCAGTGCCAGTGCTTCGCGGCGCTTCAGCCCCAAGTCCAGCGTGAACGAGGCTGCGCTTTCATCGCGGTCGATCGGATTCATGTCATCTCCAGTGAAGTTCGGGCTTGAGCTTGCAGTGCTTCGGTCACGGCCGGTGGGCCCTCGGGCGTGGCGAAATGGCAGGCCACCCAATGCGCGGGCCGCAATTCGCGCCAAGCCGGTGACTCGTCGCTGCAGCGCGGCCTGGCGTGCGGGCAGCGGGTGCGGAAGCGGCAGCCCGACGGTGGGTCGACCGGGCTGGGGATCTCGCCCTCGAGCACGATGCGGCGCGCGGTGCGCAGCGCAGCAGGCAGCGGCACCGGCTCGGCCGACAGCAAGGCCTGGGTGTAGGGGTGCAGCGGACGGTCGCTGAGCTCGTCGGTGGGCCCGAGCTCGAGCAAGCGGCCGAGGTACATCACCGCGATGCGGTCGCTGATGTGCGAGACCACCGACAAGTCGTGGGTGATGAAGACATAGGTCAGACCAAGCTCGCGCTGCAAGTCGGCGAACAGGTTCAGGATGTCGCCGCGTATCGACACGTCGAGCGCGGCCACCACTTCGTCGCAGACGATGAGCTTGGGTCGCAGCGTCAGCACCCGGGCGATGTTGACGCGCTGCTTCTGCCCACCCGAGAGCTGGTGCGGATAGCGCGAAGCATACTCGCGCGCCAAACCGACCCGCGACAGCGCGGCCAGCGCCGCAGCCTGCCGGGACTCGGCGCTGCCGCTGCCGGCAATTTGCAGTGGCTCAACCACCGAGTCGAGGATGCTCAGCCGCGGGTTGAGCGCCGCGTTCGGATCCTGGAAAACGATCTGGTGCTCGCGGCGGCGCAGCCGCAGCTCGGCACTAGACACGCGGGCCAGGTCGACGCCAGCGTGCAGCACCTGCCCGGCGCTGGGCTTGATCAGCGAGACCAGCGCGCGTCCCAGCGTGGTCTTGCCCGAACCCGATTCACCGATCACGCCGAAGGTCTCGCCGGCCATCACCTGCAGGTTGACCCCGTCGACCGCCTTGACGGTGGCGCGGCCGTCCTGGGTCGGGAACAGGATGCGCAGCTCGCGCGCCTCGACGATCGGGCTCATGGGTTCACCGACCCCGGCAACTGCAGCGCGTCGGCGCGCCAGCAACGCACGCGGCGCTCGCCCGCCGGCTCATCTGAAGGCGTTCGGGCCAGCACGCGCAGCGCCTGGGGCTGGTCGCAGCCCGCCATCCCGTGGCCGCAGCGCGGCAGGAAGCGGCAGCCCGGCGGCATCTCGGCAGCACCCGGCACGCGGCCTGGGATGAAGCCCAGCGGCGCCCGCCTGGGCGTCAGGCGCGGCAGCGATCGCAACAGCCCCGAGGTGTAGGGATGGCGCGGTCGGTCCAACACGGCGTCGACCGGCGCGTCCTCGACCACCTCGCCGGCGTACATCGTCACCATCCGCGTGCAGGTCTCGGCGACCACGCCCAGGTCGTGCGTGATGAACAGCAGCGCGGTGCCGCTGCGCTCGCTGAGCTCGCGCAGCAAGTCGGTGATCTGGGCTTGCACCGTGACGTCCAGCGCGGTGGTCGGCTCGTCGGCGATCAGCAGCTTGGGCTCGCAGATCAAAGCCATCGCGATCATCACGCGCTGGCGCATGCCACCCGAGAGCTGGTGCGGATAGTCGTCGTGACGCCGCGACGGCAGCGCGATGCCGACCTGGGCTAGCGCTTGCACCGCGCGCTCGCGCGCTTCGGCTCGCGACACCGCAAAGTGCGACCGGTAGGCTTGGCCGATCTGGTGGCCGATCGTGAAGACCGGGTCGAGCGCGCTCATCGGCTCCTGGAAGATCATCGCGATCTCACGCCCTCGCAGCGCACGCATCTGCGCCGCCGACAGTCCGACCAGGTCGCGGCCCTCGAACAGCACTTGTCCGGAGATCCGCGCCGAGTCGGCGGCCAGCAGACGCATGATGGCCAGGCCGGTGACGGTCTTGCCGCAGCCGCTCTCGCCGACCAGGCCGATACGCTCGCCACGGGCGATGCGAAAAGACACCCCGCGGGTGACCGCCAGATCGCCTGCCGAAGTTCGGAAAGACACGCCGACCTCGCGCAACTCGAGCAGCGCGTCGACGCGGTCGGCTGAGCGCAGGGGCTCGGTGGTCACAGGCATCAGGGTGCTCATCGTCAGCCCCAGAGCTTAGGGCCAACCCTGCCAGCGGCAATGGGTGCATGCCCTGACACCTGGGTGACGCTGCCACTGCCCGCGCGGTGAAAGCAGCCTGGCAACGCCGGGCCACGAAGGCTGGCATCATCGGCCTGCTTGCTTGCCCGCAGCGCGCCGAAGGCCGGACTGCCTCAAGGACCGGCGGCGACACCCGAGAGGGTCGATGTCTAGACCCTGTCTTTCCAACCCTCCTCAAAGGATGTTTTGATGACCAAAGCCTACTGGGTCAGTGCCTACCACGAAGTCAAGGACAGCGATGCGCTGGCCGCCTATGCCAAGCTGGCAGGCCCCGCGCTGACCGCTGCCGGCGCAAAGTTTCTGGCGCGCGGCCTGCCTGCCGCGACCAAGGAGGCGGGCATCATGCAGCGCCTGGTCTTGATCGAGTTCGAGACCGTGGCCCAGGCGCTGGCCGCCTATGCCAGCCCAGGCTACCAGGAGGCGTTGGCCGCACTGGGCAAGAACGCCGTGGTCCGCGACATGCGGATCATCGAAGGCGTTTGATCTTGCCGCAAGGCCGCGGTCAAACGCGACGCGCCGGCCGAGGCCTTCAACAACTTCAAGGCCGGTCAAACACTACACTGGACAGTCCGCCCGGCACGCTGTTTGCAACTAACTGGAGAGCCAAGGTGCGCTTGTTTTGGAATCGCTTTAGCGTGAGTCTCGTCGCCACAGCCTGTCTGGCTGCTGGCATCGGCCTGCTGCCGGGCTGCGGCGGCAGCACCGCGCCCGACTCGATCACGGTGCTCGAAGGCCTGTGGCAGGGCAACAGGTCTTCAGCCACGCTGATGGCCACCAGCATCTTGCACGACGGTCAATTCTGGATGGTCTATGGCACGGCCAATCCCAGCAGCGCGCCAAGCAGCAGCCCGGCAGGGGCCAACACCTGGGCCGGATTCAGCAATGTCGAAGGCTTTGTGCAGGGCATAGGCAGCGTCGCCAGCATGCGCTTCAACTCGATCGACGCGCTGGATTTCCCCAGCACCCAGAACGTCACGCCGGTCACCGTGACCGCCCCTTATGCGGCGGGCAAGAGCCTGAACGGCAGCATCAGCTCCAGCAACGGCACGGCCGCGTTCACCTCTGCACCGGCGCCGACCGTGGCCTACCAGTACAACATCTCGGCCAAACTCACCGATGTCGTCGGCACATGGACCGGCACCGTGGTGCCCGGGGCCATAGCCACTGCCACGATCGATGCCGCATCGGGCTTGAAAGTGACCAACGGAGCCTGCATCCTCAGCGGCAGCATCAACCCGCGAGCACCGGGCATCACGGGCGACAACGTTTTCGACATCGAGTTGACCGCAGGCAGCGCCTGCAAGGATGCGCAAGTCAAATATCGCGGCATCGGCCTGCTGCAGGCCATGAACAACGCCAAGTCACAGTTCATCTTGATGTCCAAGAGCATCGCCAACGACAAGTCTCTTGTGTTCTTCGCCAGCCGTTAGCCTGGCGGGCTGGCCACGAACGCAGCACACGCTCGTGGCTGGACGCTGCGGCGCACAGACCTCAAGCCTGAGGACTTCTTTTGCGCAGCGCCAGTCGTGCCAGCTTGATCGCCAAGCGGTTCACTGACGGTACTTTCGTTTCGCCGCAGACTCCCGGCCGCACCGAGGCGGCGAACCTGAGCAGCGCTGAAGGCCGTGGCCCGACATACGTGCGAGCTGATGGACTGGCGCTTCGTCAACGTCCTCGCGGCGCCTATTCGAACGCCATACCGAGGGTAAACCAGTGGCTCTCAGCGTCGAACTTGACAAGGCCGGCGCAGCGTCTTCGCGTACATTGATTCGGTTCTAGCTGCCTCCTGGATTTTCGTGGAGCACTCTCTTGACCGCTTCAAACTCTGTTGACCAGACGCCTTTCGCAAGGTCGATGGCCACGCTATTGCTGGTCGTATTTGCTTGCTTGCCAAATGCCGCCCTGAGTGAGATCGGACCTAGGCAACAAGCCGCGTCAGCATCGAGCGCAGATCCCAACAACGCTCGGGTGATTGTCAAGTTTCGCAGTGACAGCGCCCTGGCCAGGGCCGGGCAGGCAGCCGGTCGCGCACAGCATGCCAAGCGATTGAGCACTCGACTGTCGCTGCCCTTGACGGACGGTCGCCCTCTCGGCTTGCACACCCAAGGTCTGCGTGGCTCGGGCATGTCGTCGCTGCAGTTGGCTGCGCATTTGGCGAGCCAGCCCGATGTTGAATGGGCTGTGGTCGACCAGCGCCGCAGCATCAGCAGCGTGATACCGAACGACCCCTATTACGGCCCCAAACAAACCAGCATCACCCCGCAAGTGGGCCAGTGGTACCTGCGGGCGCCAGACAGCAGCGCGCTGTCGGCGATCAATGCTGAGGGCGCCTGGGCGATCACCATCGGCTCGCCCAACATCACCGTGGCAGTGCTCGACACCGGTGTGCGCTTCGACCACCCAGACCTGAGCAGCAAGCTGTGGCCAGGCTACGATTTTGTGCGCAGTTCTGCATCGGGCGATGGCGGCGGCTGGGATGCCGACGCCAGTGACCCAGGCGACTGGACAGTACAGGCCGACAGCTGCGGCGCTGCGCCCAGCAGTTGGCATGGCACCGAGGTCGCCGGCCTGATCGGCGCAGCCAGCGACAACGGTATCGGCATGGCCAGCGTCGGCCGCAATGTGCGGTTGCTGCCAGTGCGGGTACTGGGCAAGTGCGGAGGCTTTGACTCCGATATACAGGCCGCAATGTTGTGGGCCGCCGGGCTGAGCAGCGACCCCGTGGTCAACCCGCACCCAGCCCAAGTCATCAACATGAGTCTCGGCTCCGCAGGCAATTGTGGTCCGGACTATCAATCCGTCTTTGCACAACTGGCGTCAGCCCGCGTGGCTGTTGTCGTGGCCGCGGGCAATGCCGGCATCGCCCTCAACTCGCCCGCCAATTGCGCAGGGGCCATCGCGGTGGCCGGCCTGCGCCATGCCGGCACCAAGGTAGGTTATTCCAGCCTCGGGCCGGAGGTGGCGATCGCCGCGCCGGCCGGAAACTGCGTCAACGACGCCGCACCTTGCCTATATTCGTTGCTGACGACGCGCAACACCGGCACCACCACACCAAGTGCAAACAGTTACAGCGACAGCTACCAATACACGGTGGGCACCAGTTTTTCAGCGCCCCTGGTCGCCGGCACGATAGCGCTGATGCTGTCAGTCGACCCGTCGCTGACGCCCGTGCAGATCAAGGCGGTGTTGCAGAACACGGCACGGCCGTTTCCGACCACCGGTGCGGCAGATGCCAGCGCGGCGACCTGTCGTTCGCCTAGCAGCACCGAGCAACTCGAGTGTTACTGCAGCACCAGCACTTGCGGTGCGGGCATGCTCAACGCTGGTGCAGCCGTGGCGCAGGTCTACCAGGCCACGCTGCTGCCCACCGCCGTGTTCACGGCATCGACCCTAGCCCCCGTACTGGGCGCCACGCTCACGCTGGACGCCGGCCAGTCCTTGGCAAGTGTCGGCCGCAAACTCACTGCCTACCGTTGGACCATCACCAGTGGCGCGGCCGCGGCCAGTTTCATCGGTGCGACCGACGGCAAGACTGCGACCCTGTCGACCACGGCGATCGGTGATGTGGCCATCAGCCTGAGCGTCACGGACGACACCGGCGCCAGCCGCAGCACGACCCAGTCGATCACCGTGGCGGCAGCCGTCCCGCCAGCGAACAGCAGTGGGGGTGGCGCACTCGGCATCGGCTGGCTGATCGGCTTGGCCGTCGCAGTGGGCTTGCTGGGCCGCCGCCAGCGGGTCTGACAAGCCATCGGCAGAGACAGAGGCATTCAGTCCGTCAAGGTCTTTCGGCTTGCCCTGGTCGACATCTTCTCGACCAAGTTCTTCGCAACACCGGGTCGACTCCAGGGGCAGACTGCGACGCAAATTCCGCAACCCATGGTTTCATTGAAGTACGGCAGACATTTGTCGAAATCGACATACCACTTCTGTTCGCCACGAACCATCTGTTTGACCTGAACCAGCGCATCTGGCGGACAGGCGTCGGAACACACGCGGCAATGGGTGCAGAACTCATCAGCGCCGAAGATGTCTGGCCCGTCAGCCAGCAGCGGCAGGTCCGTCAACACGCTGGCGAGCCTGAAACTCGACCCGAATTCACGGTTGATCAGCGAACCGTGCTTGCCCAGCTCCCCAAAACCGCAGGCCAGCGCTGGGGGTATCAGCAAGACCGGACCCGCCATAGGGCCACCGTGCGCATGGGCTTCATGCCCATGTTCGCGAATGAAGGAGGCGACACCTTTTGCGACTTCGTTGCCGCGGGCATATTGGCGCACGACTTCGGCGCCGGCGGCCACAGCAGGCGCCAACTTCATTTGCTCATAGTCGTGTGCCACACCGAACATCACGATCCACTTCTGGGCGATCTCATGGCCTTCAAAAACCCACTCAGGCTGCATCTCGGCAATCCCGACAAGGTCAGCGCCAAGCTCGCGAGCCACCTTCTTGATTCGATCGGTCCAGGTCGCGGCCGGTAGATCAATGCGTTGTGACGACAACTCAGACAGCGGCATGTCCAGCACCCGCTGCCGCACAGCCCGAGCCGCGATCAGTTGCGGATCAGCCGAACTGCGGGCGTAGAACCAGCGTTGCAAAGGCCCATGAGGCGTCTTGTCAGGGTCATGCCAGTAAATCGGATGGGGTCGACTTTTGTCCGTCTGTCCCAGTCCGTTGATCTCATTGCCGGAGATGCTGGGCCACAAGGCCATCTGCTCAGGGTTTGGTGTGAAGACTGGTTTCGAGCCCGACATCTGGTCGCTCCAACTTGGTCTGATTGAATGGAAATCGCTGCCCGAAATCGCCTCTGCGGTCTGCGCCACCATGACGATCCCTGGCAATCTCAGCAGCACCATTGTCGTTGCTGGCACACCGCGCAAGCACTGCTTGAGCAGACAATTCTTCAGTGCATTCCCCAATGCCAGAAAGCAATTCGCAGCGCTAGCATAGACACGATTGATTGGACGCGGCGACAGTGCGAATTTGGCGCTTCTAATTTCGTAAGTTCTCGAAGAATTCAGAGGAATCGCCGTGCCGCTCAACAAACTTGCCAGGCGCAATGCCTGCCAATCCTTGCCGCACTCGCAGCAAACGCCAGTGTTTCTGAAATGGACCCAGGGCCACTTGGCAAAGCGCTGCACCGACATTTCAGCTGTTCTGCTGCTGGCGCTTCTCTGCGCCTGCCAGGAGGCCAGGCCGCCTCTGCTGCCGGTGGCGGCACCGGACACCAAGGCCTATGAGAAGTCGGTGCAGGGCGCCATCGAGAAGGCGCATACGGCGTTCGATCGCATCGCTGCGGAAAAGCCAAGCAACCTGAAATTGGCGGATGCCTACGGTGAATTGGCCATGGTCCACCATGCGCAGGACCTCGCCAATCCGGCCGAAGCAGCCTACAAGAATGCACGCCTTCTGGCCCCAGGTGACAAGCGCTGGCCTTACCTTCTAGGGCATTTGTACAACGACACCGCACGCCAGACCGAGGCCATGCAGAGTTTCGAAGCTGTTCTCAAAATCGACGGCAACGACGCACTGGCCTTGCTATCGCTGGGCGAAGTTGCGCTCGCGCATGGTGACTTCGAACGTGCCCAGCAAGTCTTTGACAAGCTGCAACAAGACAAGGCGGCGCGACCTGCCGCGCTGGCCGGGCTTGGCAAGGTCGCGCTCGCGAAGCGGGACTACAACAAGGCAGTCGCCTATTTGCAGGAGTCGCTGCAACTATGGCCGTCCGGCTCCAAGCTGCGCCATCCGCTGGCTGTCGCCTATCAAGCGCTAGGCGAGCGGGACAAGGCTGCGCAAGCCTTGCGTGCTTACTCTGCCAATGGACAGGAACCCTCGATCCCCGACCCGCTGGCCGATGCGCTGGGTGCCAAGGCGGCATCATCGAGATCCCTGCTCAGGCGCGGACAACGCTATGGTCAGACAGGTCAATTCGACTTGGCACGGCAAGCATTTGAAGCTGCTGCGCAAGCCGATCCCAAGAACGCCGAAATACTGGCGAACCTCGGGATTTCACTCGCCAACCTGGGCCAACTGGAAGCGGCACAAAAGTCATTGACCGAGTCCTTGCATATCGACGGCACGAATGCCACTGCACAAATGAGTCTGGCGGTGGTGTATGACCGGCAAGGCCTGGACCAGGAAGCCAGTGTCCGATACCGTGCGGCGATCGAGCGCGATGGCAAGAATGTGCAAGCCCGCGTCTATCTGGCCGATGCCAAGATGCGAGCAGGACAGGCGCTGGAAGCTGCGCCGCTTTACCGCGAGGCCTTCGGCCTCAGTCCATCGGCGCGAATACGTCTGTCGCTGAGTTATGCGCTGTTGCGGTCAGGTCAATTCGCCGAGGCCAGGAAGCAACTGGAGGCTGGATTGGCTGAAGACGGGCGCAATCAGTCGATGGCCAATGCACTCGCTAGAGTTCTGGCTTCAGCGCCAGACGCTTCGCTGCGCGATGGCCAACGCGCCGTGAGCATCGCCAAGCCGCTGTTTGACGCGACCAAGAGCCCGGAGGCCGGTCAGACCTTTGCGATGGCCATGGCAGAGACCGGTGATTTCGACCAAGCGGTGAAACTTCAGCAGGAAACCCTCATCGTCTATGACCGCATGGGTGCGCCAGGGATGAAACCCTTTCTGGAGCGAAACCTGACGCTGTACCAGCAAAAAAAGCCGTCACGAGAACCCTGGTCTGCCACCGATGTAGTGTTCCAGCCCAGGAGTCCTGCCGTCAGCCTGAAGCAGTGATGCGGCCAAGATGGTCGAAAGCCTGGAGATCGCACGAATGCCATCACCGACCTGACGCATCCATGGCAGATTGCGGCTACCGTCGATAGACCGCTTGCTCGCCCTTGTACGACTGTGTGATGCTTTGCGTCAGGTCAGGGCGCAGGTGCGCTGGCCGCTGACGACGGCGCCGGCCCAATACCATGTGCAGACAGATAGGCCTGATCTGACGCCGTCAAAGCAGTGGCCTTGGATGAAGCGTCACTTGGCGGCGCTGCGACGACCATGGTCGACGCCTTGCCACGGGGCAGCACCCACACGGTGTCGACCCGCCACTGTCCTGGACAGCGAGTGCTGGGCAGATAGCTGACCATCAGGTTCACCTGGTGAGACAGCGCTGTCATCAGGTCGATGTCATTACCACCACCATGGGCGACTATCGGGTCGTCGCTGGCCCAGTATTCCAGCCTGAAGCGACGCACCGTTGACAGTTCCCGCAGCAACTGGGTCAGAGGCGCCCGCTGCGGGACAGCGCGCGGCAGATCGCACAAGCTGGCGGCGCCGCTGACCGGTCCCGCCGCAGCGGCCACTCCCGCGCTAAGCAAGGCTGCGAGTCCAATCCAGCAAAAAGCCAGGCGGCTGCGGCCCGCGACCGACAAGGTCACAAATCCACCGAAGCGACAAGATCGACGAGAACCCAGCGTTCGCCGATCCGCGCGGCGATCCAACCGACCGTGTCATAAGGCGCGTGCTTGAGCCTTGCGATCGCGATCATGCGCGATAGGCCCGCCCAATCTGGCAGCGGCCGCACGATGTAAGGCAGCAAGGGCATGGGCGCGGGCCCAGCAGGTTGCAGTGGATACACCGCATCGGCAAGCGCCATCGGCGGCAGCATGGCGGCCGCGCCAAGCACCAGGCGGTCGACCGCCTGCAATTGGACATCGCTCAGGGGCGCGGGCGCATGGGCGAGCTTGGCGGCGGCGCCATGGTCGCGCAACTTCCAAAGCTTGAGTCGAGCCGCCAACTCGCGTGCCGATCGCACGCCGTCGCTGACAGCTGGCTTGGCGCGAGCGGGGCCCATGTCAGCCAGCACACTTTCAACCCGCTCGTTGCTCAACCAGCGCGCCAGCAAGTCATCGAAGAAGGCACGGACCTCTGCAGGCGCATCGTGTTGCAAGGACTTGCTGCCCGCCAACGGCGGCAAGCGCTGGCCGCCCCATGTCAACAGGCCGGGATCAGCGCCGTCCGGCAAGCTGATACCACCGAGGAAACCGGTGTCGGTGATACCTTGACCAACAAACCAGGCCCGCTTCTGGGTCTTGGTCGATGCTTTGGCAAACGCCTTCAGCGCTGGCAGCAGCAAAGCCCAGTCCGCGGGCTTGCGATCCTGAGCCTGAATCGCTGGATACTGGCGCAGCGCTTCGTAGGTCGCTTGGGCCATGCCGATGACATCGGCCGGCCAGGCGGCGCTGAGGTTGGCTGAATGCGACTGCGAACCCCCACGCGCCAACGGCGGTGAAGATGCCAGTGCAGCGTCACACCCGAGCGACGCGCCCAGATTCGGTTGCGACGGTTTGCCCTGGTGTGCCCACGAATCCTGCAAGGGATGCAAAGCTTCGCCGAACTTGCCGAGCAGCAGCCCTTCCTTGCCTTTGAGTTGCGGCGACAGCGCTGCGAGTGCGCGGCGCGCAGCCTCACTGCCTGGCACCACCATTCGATCGACGGGCGCGGCTGGCACAGGCTTGGCGGACGGATAGTGTTGATCTTGAACTTGGCGGGCAACTTCCGGAAAACTGCCGGCACAGGCATATTCAAAACTGAATGCAAGGTTCTCGATCAGACCGCCGTCGATGCGCTGGTTGGCCACCGCGATCGAGTCGGCCTGCGAAGGCGTGAAGCCTGCGCGCAGCGCCAGCCAGCGGGTGAGGCCGAAGTGGACATCGCTTTCAAAAGCCCGCGCCGGAACTGGCAAGGCCAGCAAGACTGCAACAAGGGCAAGAATGGCAGGTAGTCTGAGACTCATCACGGGGCTTGCTTTCATCGTCAGTTGCCACCCGCCAAAGGCATGGACAAGATCCACAGGCCGAAGTTGGTGAACACCATCATCAGCACCAACATCGGAAGCTGGCTGAGCGCGGCCCTGCGCGGCGTGCTGAAGCTTCGAAGCGCCTCGACATGCGCAAGATAGACGCCCACGATATGACCAATCAGAATCAGCGCGACCTGGGTATGCCAGATCAGCTCGACATCGAGCATCATCGGCTGGATCATCAGTTTGGCCGTGCCGAACAGATTCCAACCGTAACCGAAAGGGTCAGAGACGAGCTTGAGCAACTGCCCGCCTTGCGACAGTAGCAGCGTGTAGTAGTGCGTCACGTGGTACACGAAGGCGATGGGCAGCAGTGACATTGCGAAGCGCAGCACCAGTTCGCGCGTTGAAAGCCTTGTTCTCGAAAAGACTTTTACCGCCCGCATGAAACCCGCAAAGAACAGCAGATAGATCAGCGGTGACAACAACAGTGAGCCCCATTGCCAGAGGTAGTAGAGCTGGGTCGACAGCAGGTACTGCTGGCCAGGGGCAGGCGTGAACCACGGCGCGATGCCGGGATAGATGCTCTTCCAGAAAACGTTGACCCACGGCAGCGTCGAATGCAAGCCATCGAAAGCCGTCGAGGACAACATGAACAAGATGAACAACACAAGGGTCAGATGGCTTGCCGGCTCGTCTGCCAGTGCGGAAAACGGCAGCCGCCAACGGCGCCTCTGGTCAGTCGATGGGGCTTGCCCTGCGCCCGCAGGCCAAGACCAGGGAGAAATCTTGCCGATCAAGTGCAGCAGAACCCCGAAAAACTCGCCCTGCCGGAACCAAAGATCCCGGCCAAAGACATAGGCACCGATCAGGTTGATCAAGGTATAGCCAAGCAGCGCAACCGACAAGCCGCGCGGTCCAAGTTGGCCGAAGAGCTCGAGCCAGATGAAACTCATGTACAGCAGCAAAGCGGGCGTGTAACCAAGCCAGGCCGGGTAGCGCAGTCGACCGCTGAACGCCATGCCAGACGCGCTCTCAAGCCAGCTTGCGAGCGTCTTCCAAGGATTGACCGGCGCATAGAAATCGCCCAGCAGCGCCACCGCATAGGGCAGCCCAAGGACGAAGCCAATCCAGAAGAAGGTCATGTTGAAATTGGCGAAGGCATTCTGCGTGCCGATCAAGCCAGAAACAATGCACAAGACCAACAGCAAGACGCTGCAAGCGCTGCCAACAGTCATACGCTGCGGTGGCGCACCGGCAGACTCGATGGAGACCGCTCGCACCGGTGCGACGCGGCCAAGCGCAGGCGCGGCGGCAAACAAGCCCACCACGATGAAAGACAGCAGCAGCGCCGCCATCGCCCCGTAGGCGTACATCGAAAACGGCACCGGCAGGGTGTAGGGTTGGCCAAAGACATGCGCACTGGCAGCCGCCGGCAACAAAGCCCCTATGACCAGGCCGATGAGTTTCGATTTCGTCAGTACATGCATGCGCGAAAGACTTCGGGCGGGCGCCCAGTCGCACGACGCCGAATGATCAATCCTCCCGAGCCCTGATTGCAACACCACCGGCAAGCCAGTGTCTATCAAAATGCCACCGCCTTGGGCTGGGCATGCACCAGATCTTGAGGTACCCGGTCGTCGATCAGCGTCAAGATCTTGTTCATCCATGGTCTGCAGCAATCGTGCTCAAGGCGCCACCGGGCCGCCAGCACCTTGCGTCAAGGTGGCGTAGCTGCGCAGGGTTGGCGGCGGAAACTGCTCGCGCCCGCCGTTCGGCCAATGCACGATCAGACTGTCGATCGGCGGCCCGTCTCCCAGTCCCACCACAATGCGCGGATCGTTGGCCGAGAGATAACTGCCATCGGCACGCACCCGGCGCCACAAGGACGGTCCGGCCTTTCGCCGGACTTCGACCCGCGCACCATAGGCATCACGCTTGCCAGACAGCAGCCGCAGACCAACCCAGGCGTGAGCGCTGGCTGCCGTGTTGAGAAAGACACGCAGTCGGCCATCGTTGTTGTTGACGACAAAATCGATGGCCCCGTCATTGTTCAGATCGCCGACGGCCAGCCCGCGACCTACCTCCGACAACGCGAATGCAGGGCCACCCTTGCGCGTTGATTCATCGAAGCGGCCGTTGCCGAGATTGTGGAAGAGCTGCTTGCGCTGGTGTAGCGGATAGGGCTCACTCTGACTGCGCAGCGCCTCGATCACCTTGACCTCACCATTGGCCGCCACCAGGTCGAGCCAACCGTCGTTGTCATAGTCCAAGAATGCCGTCCCGAAGCCGGTGAATGGAATGCTCGGCACCGCCACGCCCACTTCGACACTGCGGTCTTCGAAAGTGCCGTCACCGCGGTTGACGTACAGCGTGCTCTTCTCACGCGCCAGATGCGTCATGAAGATGTCATCGGTGCCGTTGTTGTCGTAGTCGCCCACATCCAGACCCATACCAGCTTCAGCCGATCCGTGCGCGTTGACCGCAACGCCACGTTCGGTTGCCTGGTCCTTGAAAGTGCCGTCCCGCTGGTTGATCCAGAGCTGGTTCGGGTTGCCGTCATTGGCGACAAAGATGTCCGGCCAGCCGTCGCCGTCGGCATCGAAAGCCATCACGCCCAGACCCGCACCGAACGCCCGCTGAATCCCTGATTTGGCCGACACGTCTTCGAACCGACCGCCCCCGAGGTTGCGGTAGAGCGCGCCGGGCTCGGTGCGGTAAGTTGCCGGGGCGCAGTAATCGCGGGCACCATTGGTCGCGAAACACTTCTTGTTTTCGGCAACAGCGTAACGCACATAGTGCGTGACAAACAAGTCAAGACGGCCATCGCGATCGAAATCGACAAAGCTTGCACTCGCTCCCCAGCCACCATTGCCGGCCAGACCTGCCTTGCGGGTGATGTCGCTGAAAGTGCCGTCGCAGTTGTTGCGAAACAGCTGACCCGGGCTGCCGAAGTGGCTGATGAAAAGATCGGGGCAGCCGTCGTTATCAATGTCACCCACCGCCACGCCCATGCCATAGCCGCGGCTACAAAGGCCAGAGTTCGCGGTGACATCGGTGAAGTGCAGGCGTGGGTTGGAAGAGGTCGGCGCATCGTTGTGGTAAAGCCTGGCGGCGCAGGCATCGCCAGCCGGGCTGGACGCGGCACCGAGCCCGACGCCCTGCAGCACCAGCAGGTCGAGTCGTCCATCATTGTCGTAATCAAACAGCGCCACGCCGGAGCCAATGATTTCGGCATAGAAAAATTCACCCGTCCGGCCATTCGTATGCTGGAAGTCAATGCCGCTGGCCTGCGCCACTTCGGTGAACAGTGCAACTTGCGCTTCTCCCGGGGTTGATGCGGCCGCTGGCGCGGCACTGGGGTCGCTGCGGCGATCGCAACCGGCGACTGTGAGCACGAGCAACGCGAACGCGGCAACAGCAGCGCTGTGCCACCATGCTGCGCAGCGCTGCATCAGCTCACGCCTCGCGCCGGACTGCCGACCGGCGCTGCACTGGCGTCGCGCAATTCGCTCCTGGCTGCCCACCAGGTTTCGAGCATCAATGCTGTCGGTCCAACGAAGAAGAGCGCGTAATAGGGTGCGTAGACCACCTGCGCCAGGCGCAGCACCGCTTCCACCGTGGCCACCGCAAATGCCACCAAGCACTGGCCACGGCGGGTCTTCACCGTCGTCTTCGGATCGGTGATCATGAAGAAGATGAACAACTGGTACATCGGCCCGGTCACTGGCGAGATCTCGGATTCGAAGGTCGCTCCGGTGTACCAACTGCGCAAGCCGGCGTAACAGATGAAGGCCAGCACGTAAGTGGCGGTGATATGGAAACGGCGCAAACGCCAGATGATGAAAGCGCCGAGCACCCAGATCACCAACATCGCCCAAACATGGTTGCCCCACTGGATGCTGAGACTGCCCACCATCTCACCGCCCAGGAACAGCAACGCCGAAATACCAAAATTCGAGGGATTCCAGAGGTGACGGCCACGGTAGCGCAACACGTACTTCGAGCAAATCGAGAGTGCCGCGCACAGTGCAAAAGGCCAGAAGGCCGGTGAACGAACCAGAATGCCAACGCTGATGCCCGAGACATAGGCGCTGGCCGGGTGCTGCCACTTGCCAAGCAACAAGCGACCGAGCAAGAGTTCGACACCGATAGCGACCGAGATCGCCAAAAAGGTACGCGACGCGCTTTCAAGAAACCCGAACGACAGTTGGCCCACCACCAAGACCATCGTGATGAACACCGGCACCACGTAAGGACTGTCCAGACTCGCCAGACGTTGTCGCCAGGTCGGTTCGGTGGGCAAGGCTGGCGAAAAATCCGCAATCGGTGTGGTCATGTTGGTTCCTTGATCTTGTTGATTGCGTCGATGTGGGGCGCAGTCAGGGTCTGGACTCGACCCGAAGGCCAGCGAATCTCGGCCTTTTCCACCTGCGCTTTGGGGCCCAGTCCAAAGTGCAGCCGCCTGTCGTTCTGTGCTGCGAAACCGCTGCCACCCGACACCACCTGCACTCTCTTTTGATGATTCCAATACAAGGTGACTTGTGCGCCGATCGCGCTGCGGTTGCTGGTCGTGCCTTCCAGATCGAAAGCGATCCAGTGTCGTCCAGCTGCGACCGTGTTGCGGTACAGCAGCAAAGGCCCTTTCTGGTTCGCGACCACGACATCGAGAACGCCTCGGTTCCCGAAGTCGGCCAGCGCTACCGCGCGGCCGTCGTGGCGGTCGGTCACACCGACCAGTGGCGCGACATCAGCAAAGCGACCCGCTCCGTCATTGAGCCAAAGCCGTTTGGCCTGGTAACCCGACAGACTTCGCCCATTGAATCCGGGCCAGTTTTTGGCGTCACCGATGATCGCGCTGTTGCCCCCAGCAACCTTTGAAAAGTCGTACCAATAGCTGCTTTGCTTGTCGAGCGATATATAGCCATTGGTCAAATACAGATCAACCAGACCATCATTGTTGAGGTCGCCAAATTGCGCGCCAAAGCTCCAGCCGCCCAGTTCGACCCCGAACTCGCGCGCCTGATTCTCGAACTTCAGCTCACCCGCCTTGGCCTCGACCGGCATCCACAGGTTGTTGCCTTGAATCAGGATGCCGTCCTCCGAGATATTCGAAACATAGACGCCGAGCCGGCCTTCATTGAGCACGTCGCCGAACGAGGCGTTCATGCCGCTCTTCGGTGCAAAGCCGATGCCAGACTCCTTGCCCACCTCCCGAAAGACCTTGCCGTCGTTGACGAACAGCTCCGACACGCCGTAGTCGTTGGCGACGAAGAGGTCTTGCCTGCCGGTACCACGAAGGTCGGCGGCGGCGGCGGCCAGCGTCCAGCGCCGGCTGTTCAGGCCAACCCGTTCACCGATCTCCTCGAAGCGGCCGCCGCCCAAGTTGTGAAACAGGTATTTCCGGCCCCCGTTGGTTGCGTACTCGAAACTGTCAGGCATCACGCGCGTGGTCTTGAGGTGCCAGAGGTCGAGGTCGTCGGGGTAGTAACCGGCGACGAACAAATCGAGCAAGCCGTCGCCGTCGTAGTCGAACCAGATTGCGCTGTTGGCATTGATCCAGGCCGGTAGCCCAGCTTGCTCACTGACGCGGGTGAAGCCGCGGCCACGGTCGTTGTGGTACAGCTCGGGCCGTCCCCATTTCACCAGAAACAGGTCTTCGTAGCCATCGTTGTCGTAGTCACCCCAGACCGCACCCATTGAAACGCCGGTGCCCGTGCGGTTGACATCGGCCAGACCGAGTTCGGCGGCAATGTTGCGAAAGGTGCCATCGCCAAGATTGCGGTAGAGCGCATTCTGGCTGCCCTCGCCGCTGTTGGTGACATAGAGGTCAGGCCAGCCATCGCGGTCGACATCCACGACCGAAACCGCCGCACCAAATGACGCCACCTGCGGCATCACGTGCGCGAGTTTGGGATCGAGAGTGGGCGCCCGGTGGACGAAATCGATGCCGGCCGCATGGGCCACCTCCTTCAGGTGAAAACCGTAGCGCGCGAGCGCGACAGCCTGGCCGAGGTCAGCGCCGCCAGTCGGGCGAGACCAGCGCTTCATCGCCAACGGCACGCACAGCAGCGCCACGAACAACAACACAATCGCGACTTTGGCCGCCTTGAGATGGTTCACCGATGGCTCCTCTGACGCAGCGCGCTCAGCACTGAGTCATTCGCCAAGTAGCGTGTGTGATAGTTGTCCCAGTCCTGCGGGTGCCGGCGGAATGCGACTTCGTCTTCCAACCGCCCAGGCGCGACGGTGTAAGCCCTCTCACCATGGTGAGGCAGCGGCTGAACCGTGGCCGAGAAAGTCGAGTTGTAGTCGCCGTCCTTGATCCAGCCGTCGCCTTGAATGATGAAATCGCGAAGCCAGCCAGCGGTGGGCGGTGGTGGTTCAGGAAAGCTGAATGACATCTCGTCGCCGGCGTTCATGATCACGTAGCGATCGTCGACCGCCTGCAAAAGTTCGCGCACATCGCCGTAACGGGTGTAGTAGCCCGCCATGTTGCGCCAGCGTGTTGCGGTGCCGGCGAGTTCGTCGTAGCGCGGAACCTCGGGCGCGCCGGCCGGTGGCGCCTTGAGGACCGAGTAGCCGCGGTAGTGCAAGTCCGCCGCACTGGGCTCTAGCGGTGTCAAATTCAGCTTGACCTCGGGCAGCACGCGCGCCCACTGGATCTGGTCCCAGTAGATTTCAAGATTGGTGCGAATTCGCAGCATGCGCGGCGCGTCTTTTTGAAACAGGCCCGCCAGGTCAAACAGCACAGTCTTCTTTCGGCCGGCAGGAAACCCGAGCGCATCGCGCGCCAGCTTCCAGCCACCTTTGCCGTCAGGAATTTCCAGTTGCATGCCTTGCGGCCGCCAGCGCTTGCCCTGGCTCAGCGCCACATTGATCGATGAATCGGTGGGTCGCAGCGATCCATGGGCGATCAGCACCAAGGGCAGGTCAGCCGGCGCATCGGCGCCCAGGTCGAGCTCAACATAGTGGTCGCGCGTCACCCCCTGGTACTGACCCCGGCCAAAGCTGTCCAGGCCTTTGCCGTCAAGTTGGGCCAGCACGCCAGTCACGTCCTGGCGCAGGTCGTCCACCGCCCCAGCCAGCTTGCGTGGCGTCTCGACAAGCACGATCCTCGGCTTGACCGGCGGAATTGCAAAACGTTCGTCGACATAAACCTCGGTACCGGGTGGATGGTCTACCGCTGTGAGCTTGAGGTGGTCGTAGTAATAGACTTCCCACAGCTCGGCAGTGATGCGCAAGTCGTAGCGACCGTCGCGCGCGACGAGTTGATCTCGCCCGACGCGGTACCACTCCTCGGTCGTCTCGACCCGGGCCGTGCCAATGTTGTTGATGCGCAAGCCTATGGCCGAACCCCAGGGGACGGCGTCCTTGACGAAGTTGATCGCCTTGCCATCGAAAGCAAACAGGAAAGGACAAGAGCCCTTGAGCCGCTGTTCGGTCCGCACCGCCTGGTCGGCCTTCAGGTCGAACTCGGCCTGCAACACGCCGTTGGGCCACAGAACGCGCACGATGTCGCTCGCGGTCTGCTCGCCCAGACCGAAGTGGAGCATGGGACCGGTGATGCGTTGCTTCTGCATCAGCGGTCCGGCACGCAACTCGACCTCGCCGCCAACACCGAAAGGATTGATGCGCTGGTCGCCGAAGGACTCGGCAGCGCTAGGCCGAACGCGCTGCCAATGGTAGGCCTTGGTGGCTTCGCTGCGCGCCTGCAACACGCGGCCGTCGGCGGACAAGCCCAGCAGGTCTAGCCGACCATCGCCATCGAGGTCGGCCAGCGTCAATGCCGTCGCCAGACCCGTGGCCACCGGCAATGCACTGATTTTGCCGCCCTCCCCGCCCAGCCAAACCATCGCAGCACCAACGTCAGCACCCGGGCTGGCGCGCAGCAGCACCAGATCGATCGCCCCGTTGTTGTCGACATCGGCGGCATGCAGGCGGAACTCACCCGCCGGCACTGCGCCGGGCAACTGTGCCAGCGTACTGATCTGCCAACCTCGACCGTCGCGTCTATCGGTCAAGGCCTGGATCGCGCCGTCATCGCGCAGCACCACGATGTCCCACACACCGTCGTTGTCGATATCGGCAATCGTCACTGCCCTGACTTTGCCCAACAGAGCCGGCAACGAGCGCTCGAGGAACTGACCATGGCGCAAATTGGTGAACAAATGCAGCTGCGAATCGCCGTCGAGCAACACAGCCTCGGGCGTGCCATCAGCATCGAGATCGGCCCACACCAGTTGACGCAAACCAGAGACGCTCTTGAAGACCGGCGCGGCCTCGAAACTGCCATCGCCGTTGTTGCGCAGCAGCAGCGGCGCCCCGCGCGCCGAGCCCAGCACAATGTCGAGGTCGCCATCGGCCTCGACATCGACAGCCCAGGCCCCGGTGTAGGCTGCGTCGAGAACTGAGCGCGGCAGCTTTGAGGCAGCCCCAGCGTCAACAAACTGGCCGCTGCCCTCTTGGCGCCACAATCGCAAGCCACCTGCACCAGCAAGCACCAGATCGGTCTTGAAGTCGTAACTGAAGTCGACCTGTAAGACCCCCTCCGGCCCAGGGCCAAGCCGGCCGACCCCGCCTGGAAAGAGCATTGAGGGGCCGCTGGCCAACACCAGTCTTTGCCCATTGGCGGCGGCGACCACCGGCTTGGCAGCGCCGTCGAGTTCGACAGCACCAGTCCAGGACCAGTTGCTGCTGGCAATGCCCGCGGCCGCAACGCTTGCGAAGTGCAGACCGGTGTCAGCGGCCGCCGGACGCGCAGCCTGCGGCAGCAGTCTCAATGGATGCATCAGCGGCTGAGTGTCAGCACCGGCCGCAGGCCGGAGTGCGGCGTGGTCCTCCCTGTAGCCCTGCACACGCATCAATACGTTGCGAAGGCGCAGCCCGCGCAAGCCCGATGCACGCAGGTCGCCGGCCTGCACAGCGGCGCGCAGCGCAGCCGATTGCTCCTGCGCTTCAACCGGCCAGGCTACGCTCTTTTCGGCAAGCTTGGCGCTCAGGCGTTGCAAAGCGGCCTGGTCACCGGTCTTGGTGGCGATTCGCCCCAATTCCAGCCACGCCGCCAGGTTCTCTGGCCGCTGCTCGACGATGCGCTGAATGATGGTCTGAGCTTGCGCATCGCTGCCAGAAGCCGATTGACGTTCGATCTCGTCTGCCATCGCAAATTGGGCCCGAATGTTGTTCGGCGCCAACTCCGTGGCTTTGCGAAATTCCGCAACCGCCTCGGCGGCTTGGCCCTGCCGACTGCGGACCATACCCAGCAGCAAGCGGATCTCCGCACTGTCGGGCGCCAGTCCACGCGCACGGTCCAGACGCTGGGCCGCGAGTTCGAGTTGTCCCTGCCGCAAAGCCAGAACGCCCCAGTTGGCCCAAGCGCCAGGCTCGCCTGGGGCGAGCTGCGAGAGTCGCTCAAACTTGGCTTGCGCCCTCGCATCGTCACCGACCAGATAAGCGGCCAGACCGACCCGGAATGCCGACAAGGCCTGGGCATGGTCTGCCGAATCCTTGGTGGGCAGCACAGTCCCTGGGGGCTCACAACCGGCAGTCAACAACAAAGCAATCGCCAACCCCGCCGTCAATCGAATGAAGCCTAGCATGCGCATCTTCACCACAAGGTTCAAATTTCTCTCCGGCCCATGCTTCGAATGGTACACATCTTGCCTAGCAGACACTGCGCCAAGGTCATGCTTTACGGACAAAGGGAATGCATCGATTGCATCCGCTTCTGCAGCAGACACGAAAGTCAATCCCAGACGCGCACGCAGCTTAAACAACATCAATCATTGAGTGCCTTTGACAAAGACGTCACAAGTGGACCAACAAGCCATCGAGTTAAGTGCGGAGCAGGACTCAATGGCCAGGAATAGCGGGTTAACCCTGAGATGAACAACTGTTTTATGAAAGACACGGCCAGTCAGGCGCTGTTGATCCTGTCAATTCACGTCACGTCATGAGGACAAATTTTCTTGCATGCCACCACAACAGCGGCCCAGCGCCATGAGGGTTCACCCTCGGCGGCAAGAGAGATTTCTGAAAGACGTTTGACTTGGCGTGCAGTTCAATCGAACGATGTCATGCTGTGAGCTCACGCCGCAGCGAACACGCGCAACCATTTGGCAAGACAGGAGCGAACCAAGATGATCGAATCCAGGCAGTTGAAGTCAACCA